>ERZ1673722.1253-NODE-1253-length-26622-cov-12.416306_pt1 | contig 26622 bp, 24 predicted proteins | sample MGYA00580222_ERZ1673722 | MGnify/ENA primary metagenome ERZ1673722 (study PRJEB41218, sample SAMN15661750) | gut metagenome | host: Homo sapiens | place: Canada: London | collected 2015-08-20/2019-03-30 | study: EMG produced TPA metagenomics assembly of...
AGGACACCTAAAAAGGAGCTGTGAAGAAATGAATCCTCATTTCTTCACAGCTCCTATTCTGTTTGACAAAAAAGAAGCAACGAGCGGAAGGGTTCGGTGCTTCTTTTTTTCATATGGATATAGGGAAACGCTGATTCTGTGATTGAATCAGCGTTTCCTTAGTTTTACGCGCATGCAAAACCCCCGATTTGCCTTTTGGCAAATCGGGGGTTTCATTTATGTACCCATGAATCAGAATTTCACTCTGAGCAGGCGTACAGCATAGAGGATACAGAGGATGGTGACGCCGGTATCTGCGAAGACGGCGACCCACATATTGGCATAGCCTAAGAGACCCATGATCATGACGGCGATCTTTACAATGAGGGCGAAGGCGACATTTTCCCAAGCGGTCTTGATGACTTTTCTGGCCACACGGACGGCTTTGGAGATGGCGTCGACATTCGAATTTAGGAAGACGACGTCGGCGGCTTCGATGGCAGCGTCTGCCCCGCTGCCCATGGCGGCGCCTACATCGGCACCGGCGAGGACGGGAGCATCATTGATGCCGTCGCCGACGAAGAGGACGGAGCCGATCTCTTTTCTGACTTTCTGCATTTCAGAGAGTTTGTCTTCCGGAAGAAGGCCGGCGTGGATGTTCTCGATGCCGACGAGGCTGCCGATGGCTTTGGCGCTCTTTTCGTTATCCCCGGTCAGCATGACAGGGGTGATGGAGAGGGCCTTCAGGTCTTTGATGCCTTCGATGGTGTCGGACTTGATGGCATCGGAAATGGTGATGCGGCCGAGGAGGGTCTTGCCTTTGGCGACGTAGACGTCGGTGCCGACTTCTTTGTGTTCCGGAAGGGATGGGATAGAGATGCCGGAAAGGGCGAGGAGCTTTTCATTTCCAATATAGATGTCTTCGCCGTTCAGGTTGGCTTTGACGCCGTGTCCGGCGATTTCCTGCATGGAGGTGAGCTTCGGAAGAGAGAGGCCTTTTTCATTCGCGCAGGTCACGATGGACTGAGCGATGGGGTGGGTGGAGTAGATCTCACCGGCAGCTGCGAGGGCAAGGATCTCGTCTTCGCTCTTGCCTGCGGTCTTCACGATGCTTCTGACTTTGAATTTTCCTTCGGTCAGAGTGCCGGTCTTATCGAGGACAGCGGCTTTGGTATTTGAGAGGGCTTCCATGACGGTGCCGCCCTTGAAGAGGATGCCTTCTTTCGATGCGGCGCCGATGCCGGCGAAGAAGGAGAGCGGGACGGAGATGACGAGCGCGCAGGGGCAGCTGATGACGAGGAAGGTGAGTGCGGTGTAGACGCATTTTTCCCAGTCAGCGGAGAAGAGGAGCGGCGGGAGGACTGCGACGGCGATCGCGACGAAGACGACGATCGGGGTGTACACGCGGGAGAAGCGGGTGATGAATCGGTCGATCTTTGGCTTGCTGGCGACGGCATTTTCGACGGAGTCGAGGATGCGGGTGACCATGGATTCAGCGAGGACTTTTTCGACTTGGATGCGGATGGTGCCGGTCATATTGACGCAGCCGGAGTCTACGCGGTCGCCGACGGAGGCGAGGACGGGCTTCGGCTCGCCGGTGACGGCGGAGGTGTCGATCTGGGTCTCGCCTTCGGAAATGATGCCGTCAAGCGGGATGCGGTCGCCGGGGCGGATGAGAAGGATGTCGCCGACTTCGGCTTCTTCGGCTGGGATGGTCTCGGTGCCGCTTGCGGTCACGCGCTGGACGACTTCCGGGCGCAGGTCGACGGCGTCCATGATCTGGTCGCGGCTGCGGTCGGCAGCGAGGTCTTGGAAGTATTCACCGATGCGGTAGAAGAGCATGACACCGACGGCTTCGGGGTATTCGTGGATCACGAAGGCACCGACGGTCGCAACGGTCATGAGGAAGGTCTCGTCGAAGAATTCTCCATGGGTGATGTTTTTGAGCGCGGTGTAGACGATGGGGCCGCCTAAGATGAGGTAGGAGATGAAGAAGAAATAGTCTCCGATGGAGGCAAGTCCTGCGAAGAGGCCGGCCGGCTGGTAGTGCATCAGCATGCCGATGATGAAGAGGAGGCCGCCGATGGTGAGCTGGCATTTTTCGCTTTTCAGGCGGTCAAGGAAAGATGCTTCTTTTTTTGCCGCTGACTTTTTCTGTGCTTTGGTCGGGCGCTGCTTCTTTCGGATCTCGGTCGGATTTTCGACCTCGTTGCATTTTCTGGTCAGCTCGGGGATGAGGCTGTCCGGGTCTTTGGCGGTGAGTTTCATCGTCTTGGTGGCGAAGGAAATCGACGCGGAGAGGACGCCGGGCTGGCGGTTCACAAGCTTTTCGAGCTTGACAGCGCAGGCTGCACAGTCAAGGGTGGGGATTTCATAGATTTCCGTCTTGAAATCGCCTTTGTCAGACGGCGGTACGATGCCGATATTATCATCGACGGTGCGGCAGACGGAGAGCAGCTGCGGGATAAGGCTGTCCGGATTTTCTTTGGAAATGACGCGGAGCTCTTTCTTCGTGAAGGAGATCGAGGCGAAGAAGACGGAGGGCATTTCGCGGATCTTGCCTTCCATTTTTGCGGCGCATTCCATGCAGTCGAGGTGCTCCATGTGATAGAGGCCGCGCTTGTATTCTTTCCCTAAGAAATCGCACTGGCAGGAGGCGAGGTCTTTGCCGCAGTAGTCGCAGTCTTCTTCGTCGATGCAGTCATGGCAGTGGCAGTCATTCTTGTGCCCGTCATGATGGTGGACGCCTTTGTCATGGAAATGGCCGAAGGCGCGTCTTTCATCGATCGCGATGTCGGCATCGCTTTCCATGACGTCGATCTCATTATCTTTGTACCTTGCCATTTCCGGATCATTCGAGTGGTCATGATGCTCTTCCGGAATTTCCTCGCAGCAGCCACAGCCGCATCCGCCATGATCATGGGAGTGGCTTTCGTGGCCATGATCATGCCCGCATTCGCAGCCTTGATCGTGGGAATGGCCCTCATGGCCTTCGTCATGTCCGCAAGCGCATTCGCAGCCATGATCGTGGGAGTGGCCTTCATGATCGTGGTCATGCCCGCAGCCGCAACTGTGGTTTTCTTCGTCTTCCTCGTGGTGGGTATGTTCTTCGGTGTTATGGACGGTTTCCTGCTCCTGATGGCAGTGGCCGCATCCGCAATGATGTACATGCTTTTCATCGTGCTTTTCCATGGTATGTCTCCTTATCCGGAATAGAAGCGTTGCTTCCTGAGTGGTATCATTCTATGGTGCTATTTTAGCATTCTCCAAATGCACCGTAAATGGAGTATGAGAAACACTTTAATATTTCAAGTAGGGCGGGGAAGATGATGAGTTTAGATAAGGCTAAAAAAGGAATGGGTTCGAGAGGGGGGAGTAAGAATGAGAAATGAGAAATGGTGGTGCGGCGCATAAAAATCAGAAGCGCCGCGAAGTTTTGATAGCGCTTCGCGCATCGTCATTTCGATCGTAGCCGAGAAATCTTTATTGCAGAATACTCATTGCCTGATATAAGACGGCACCAGGACATCGTTTCTCTTCGGCGCATACACGCTGATTCCCGCAGTGCAGTAGAGATCCCTCGGCTACGCCGGGATGACGGTGCCAGAGAATCCCAGTCACCAGTCACTTCTAATGACCCCGTAGCTTTTTTATTGACATACCTGTATATTTATGCTACTATCTTGAATAATTAAGAAGGGTGTGAGGACTATGTCAGATAAAAAAGTCATTTATGAAGTCAAGCATTTGCAGAAATCGTTCGGTAAGGTCGAAGTACTGAGAGATATCAATATGAAGATCGAGAACGGAGAAGTGTGTACCATTATCGGTCCGTCCGGGAGCGGGAAGAGTACCTTCCTGCGCTGCCTGAATCTTCTCGAAACGCCGACCGGAGGCGAGCTGTGGTTCGATGGGAAGAAGGTCAATGAAAAGACCGACGTGAAGATGCTGCGCCGCGATGTCGGCATGGTTTTCCAGTCGTTCAACCTGTTCCCGATGTTCACTGCGGTCGAGAATGTCATGTACGCGCCGATCCACATCAAGAAGCTGCCGAAAGAGCAGGCGAAAGAGGAAGCGATGGAGCTTCTCTCCCGCGTCGGTCTTGCCGAGCGTGCGGATTATTATCCGGGCGAGCTTTCCGGCGGGCAGCAGCAGCGTGTCGCTATCGCCAGAGCGCTTGCGATGAAGCCGAAGATGCTGCTCTTCGATGAACCGACGTCTGCGCTCGATCCCGAGCTCGTCGGCGATGTACTGACCGTCATGAAAGAAGTCGCCTTGGACGGCATGACCATGGCCGTTGTCACGCACGAGATGCAGTTCGCCAGAAGCGTTTCCAATCACGTCATTTTCATGGATAAGGGCTATATCGTGGAAGAAGGAAATCCAGAAGATATCTTCACCCATCCACAGGAAGAACGGACGCAGACATTCCTGAAGCGTCTGCTCCATGCTGATATTTAAGGAGATGATGCGATTATGGATATGGTATTAGATACAGCTGTCAAATATAATGACATTTTCATGTCAGGTGTGAAAATCACCATCATTATTTCTCTTTTGTCCTGCTTCTTTGGTCTTCTTCTCGGGATCATTCTGGCATTCATGAAGATTTCCGGCATCAAGGTCCTCCAGTGGATCTCGACCGCCTATGTAGAAGTCATCCGCGGTACGCCGGTCTTGGTACAGATTTCCCTCGTATTCTTCGGGCTGCCGTTCCTCGGTATCCATTTCCCCAGCTTTCAGATCATGGGCGTCGACTTCGAGAGACTTTCCGCCGGTGTCCTTGCACTGATCCTGAATTCCGGCGCGTATGAGTGTGAAATCGTCCGTTCCGGTATCCAGTCTATCCCGAAGGGGCAGCTTGAAGGCGCGATGTCCCTCGGCTTCTCGAAATGGGAGTCGATGGTGCGCATCATCATCCCGCAGGCGATCCGCAACATCCTGCCCGTCATCGGGAATGAATTCGTCACCCTTATCAAAGAGTCCTCTCAGGTCTCTGTCATCGGTATGGCCGATCTGATGTACACCGCGACCACCATCCAGGGCATCAGCTTCCAGCCATTCCCGCCGCTCGTCATCGTAGCGATCTACTACTTCATCATGACCTTCTTCGTCTCCATGTGCCTGCGCGTCCTCGAGCGCCGCATGAAGGTGAAGAGTGTGAGATAGCAGGAAATCGGCAAACGGTTCTTCGAAAGGAGAACCGTTTTTTTAATTTTTTGAAAAAAGAAAGCATGAGAAGGCGGCATAGTCCCCATTCTCGTATCGTTAGCCATTTCCTTCAGGTGGGGCTTTTGTATTTTCCGTGACGGGATTTCCTGTATCGCATGCCCTTTTCATTGTGGCTGAATTTGTCAGATGGTATAATGACCTTAGAAATTTTATATAAATATGTGTGTTAAGGAAACGCTGATTCAATCGCAGAATCTGATTTGGCATGTATTTTCATGCCATGCTTCGTCATAAACCTCCTTAAATAGCTCGCTATTCGCGGCGGATTATTCCTCGCCTAGCATGAAAATACAAGAGCCAAATCAGACAACGATTTAATCAGTGTTTCCTTAACATAGACCAGAAAGGGCATGGGACATGAGCTTATCCGCATTGATTGAAAGACTTCGCAAGATCATGAGAAAAGATAAAGGCGTCGACGGGGACGCGCAGCGGTTGTCTCAGATCGTTTGGCTGATCTTCTTGAAGATTTTCGACTTCAAGGAAGAAGAAGGCGAGCTGAGTGATGCTTACGAGCCGGTGATTCCGGAAGGATACCGCTGGCGCGACTGGGCGGATACCGGCGATGTCAAGAATGCCATGACCGGTGACGAGCTGCTCCATTTCGTGAATAACATCCTGATTCCGGTTCTGAAAGGGGACGGCATCGAGGTAGAGGGGAAGAGGGTGCATCCTTTCGACAAGACTGATGACCGCAGCCTCATGGTGAAGAAAATCATGAGCGATACCGTCAATTACATGAAAGACGGGTACATCCTCCGCGAAGTCATCGACACCTTGAACGAAGTCGACTTTGCCGATTCGGCAGAAGCGCATCAGTTCAATGAGATGTACGAATCCATGCTGCGAGGGCTCCAGAGCGCAGGGAGTTCCGGCGAATTCTATACGAATCGAGCCATCACGTCCTTTGCCATCGAGAAAATCAATCCGCAGATCGGCGGCGTGCTGGCGGACTGGGCGGCGGGGACGGGTGGTTTCCTCGTGGACGGCTTGGAGCACCTGGCGCGGCAGGTGGGAAATAGTGCCGAAGCGCAGAAACTTCTCCAGACGAGCATTCGCGGCGGGGAATTCAAGCCGCTTCCCTACAAACTCCTGATCACGAACCTTCTCCTTCACGACATCGAGCTTCCGGATATCCATTACGGAGATTCCCTCGATGAAAAGAATTTCGGCGAATACATGGCAGATGACCTCGTAGACTATGAAGCCATGAATCCGCCCTACGGCGGCGTCGCTTCGCAGAGCGACAAGCTGGCCTTCCCCGCGGATATGAGAAGCTCCGAGACGGCTGACCTTTTCGTGGCGCTGGAAGTGAAACGGCTGAAACAGGGAGGCCGCGCGGTCATCGTCCTGCCGGACGGATTCCTCTTCGGCAATGACAATGCCAAGCTCGCCATCAAGAAATACCTCATGGGTGAATGCCGTCTCCATACCATCATCCGGCTTCCCCAGAGCTGCTTTGCCCCGTATACCTCCATTGCGACGAATCTCCTCTTCTTCGATAAGACGGGCCCGACCCATGACGTATGGTACTACCGCCTCGACATGCCGGAAGGATACAAGCACTTCTCCAAGACGAAGCCCATGCTGAAAGAGCACTTCGACGGCGTGAGAAAATGGTGGGATGACCGCGAGGAAATCATCGATGAAAAAAACGATGAAGCGGCGGCGACGACCTATAAGTCGAAGTGCTACACGATGGAAGAAATCAAAGCCAATGGCTACAACCTCGACCTGTGCGGCTATCCGAGCGAAGAGAAAATCATCCTGTCACCGGAAGAGACCATGAGCCGCTTCGTAGAGAGAAGGGAAAAACTCGACAAGAAAATGGATGAGCAGCTGGCTCGTATCAGAGAAATGCTGGAGGTGAAAGGCTGATGGGGATCGCAAGTGATTTGAGACAGTCCGTCCTCCAGGCGGCGATGCAGGGGAAGCTGACGACGCAGAAAGCCGAGGACGGTGATGCGAGGGATCTGCTCCGTGAAATCCGTGCTGAAAAAGAAAAGCTGGTGAAAGAGAAGAAGGGCAAGAAAGAAAAGCCGCTGGCACCTCTCACCGATGAGGAAATCCCCTTTGGCATTCCGGAGAACTGGGTATGGTGCAGACTGGGTGAAATAATTACTCTTGTTTCCGGGCAAGATTTTTCGCCTCATCAGTACAGTGATACTGTACAGGAAGGGTTTCCATATATCACAGGTGCAAGTAATTTCGGGAATCATAGTATTATTGAAAATCGCTGGACAAAAACTCCACGTTGTATAGTAAGTAGAGGGGACTTATTGCTTGTCTGTAAAGGCTCTGGCTATGGAAGAGTGATGATATGCAATTTGACTTCTGCACATATAGCACGCCAAATTATGGGGATTAGACAAAATAATAATGTTGATGTTCAATTTATCCTGCTTTTTTTAGAATCCAATTTTGACATCTTAAAACGGTTTGGGCAAGGAGTAATCCCAGGAATATCTCGGGGTGATGTCTTAAATATGCAATTTCCTCTTCCCCCTCTTCCCGAGCAGCGACGTATAGTCGCCCGTGTCGAGGCACTGATGAAGGAAATCGATAAACTGGAACAGACGGAGAAGGAGCTGGAAGCCATCAAGGCGGCCTTTCCGGTGGATATGAAAGCCTCCCTGCTCCAGGCGGCTATGCAGGGCAAGCTGACAGAGCAGAAAGCGGAGGACGGTGATGCGAGAGGTCTTCTCCTTGCCATCCGCGAGGAAAAGGAAAAGCTCGTCAAAGAGAAAAAAATCAAGAAAGAAAAGCCGCTGACGCCCATCACCGATGAAGAAATCCCTTTTGATATTCCGGAGAATTGGGTATGGTGCAGACTGGGTGATTGTATTAAATTATTGTCTGGTCAAGATTTAACACCTGATAAATACAACGCAAGCGGGAAGGGGACTATCTATATAACAGGTGCAAGTAATATAGAAAATGGACGAATCACAGTCAATAGATGGACGGAATTTCCACGGGCAATAGCTCATAAGGGGGAGCTACTAATAACATGCAAAGGTACTATAGGAGAAATGTGCTTTCTCAATATTGATAAAGTTCATATTGCTCGACAAATCATGTCCATAAAAGAGATTTTGGTAGATATTAAATACGTTCATATTTTTCTCCTCAATTATGTTAATACCTTAAAGGGCAATGCTAAAAGCATGATTCCAGGCATAGAGCGTAAAAATGTGCTAAATGCATTGTTTCCTCTCCCCCCTCTTTCCGAGCAGCAGCGGATCGTGGAGAAGCTGGACCAGCTCCTGCCCTTATGTGACAGCCTGTCGGAACACTGAGAAAGGATGCGAAACCTATGGAATCAAGAGTCGAATATGGCCAGACGGTGGATGAGAATGAAGAATCCACGAAGCTGCGTTTCATTACGCCGGTGCTGGAAGACAAATGGGGTGGGCGGCACGATATCCATATGGAATACCCCATCACGAATGGGGTGATTTCCATCGATGAATACAATGAACCTCACCGGGGCAAGCCGAAGAAGGCGGACTACTTGCTCTGCTTCAATGAAAACGTGCCCCTCGCTGTCGTGGAGGCGAAGGGCTCCGCTCATTCGGCCGATGAAGGCTACAACCAGGCGAAGGAATACGCCCGTCGGCTGGATGTGCCCTTCGCCTATGCCACGAACGGGGATGATCTCATCGAGCTTGACCTCATCACGGGGATCAATAAGAATCTGAAAATGATGCAGTTTCCGACAAAAGAAACCCTGTGGAACCGCTACTGCCATGAGATGTGCCTCGATGATGAGATGGTGGAGCTCTATACGGAGCCGTACTACACCACGCTGAACGGCAAGCGGCCCCGGTACTACCAGCGTATCGCCATCAACCGGACCATTGAGCATATCGAGAAGGGGAAGAAGCGGCTCCTCCTCGTCATGGCGACGGGGACGGGGAAGACGTTCTGCTCGTTCCAGATCATTTACCGTTTCTGGCACACCCATACCTTCAAGAAAATCCTGTACCTGGCGGATCGGAATATCCTGATCGACCAGACGATGCGAAAGGATTTCTATCCTTTCATGCATGCGATGGAGAAAATCGATAACAAGAACATCCATACGTCGAAGGATATTTTCCTGGGGCTGTACCAGCAGCTTGTCGGGAATGACAATGGCGTGGAAAAAGACTATTACAAGCAGCTGCCCCGCGATTTCTTCGACCTCATCATCATCGACGAATGTCATAGGGGCAGTGCCAATGATGACTCCAACTGGCATAAAATCCTCACGTATTTCGCAAGCGCTGTCCAGGTCGGCATGACGGCTACGCCGAAGGATGGGGGACTGGAAGATGCGGAGTCTGCTATCAGGGAAGCGGAGACAAACCTCGCCTTTGCCACCAGGCAGCATTTGGCGGTCGATGTCAGGAAGTACACGAAAGCCCTGACCAGGGCGAAAGAGCGATACGCCAGGGCGATGGAGCAGAGCAATCTGGTCTACTTCGGGAAGCCGATCTATACCTATTCCCTGAAGCAGGGCATCGAAGACGGTTTCCTCGCGCCGTACCGTGTCGTGAATGTGGAACTGAATATCGATAAAAACGGCTGGACGCCGGCCCAAAATACGACGGACGTGGACGGCGATCCCGTCCCCATTCGCACCTACACGCAGGATGATTTCGACCGCATCATCGTCCTGCCGGACCGGCGCAAGGCGGTAGCGAAGCGAATCACGGACTTCATGAAGACGAATGATATGCGCTATGCCAAGACCATCGTTTTCTGTGAGGATATTCCCCACTGCCAGGAAATGGTGCGGCTCCTCGAAAATGAAAATGCGGACCTCGTCGCCGAAGATACCCGGTATATCATGCAGATCACGGGGGATAACGAGTACGGGAAAGCGCAGCTGGATAATTTCATCGACCCGTCTTCGAAATATCCCGTCATTGCTGTGACAAGCCGCCTCATGAGTACGGGCGTCGATGCGGAGACCTGTAAAATCATCGTGCTAGATAGGAAAATCGGCTCTATGACTGAATTCAAGCAGATCATCGGAAGGGGCACCCGCATCAAGGAAAAATACGTGTGTGATGGAGAGGAAGACTCGAAGATGTTCTTCACCATCCTTGATTTTCGAAAGAACTATACCAAATTCAACGACCCAGACTTTGATGGCAGCCCGGCTGATGTGACGACGGTACCGGAAGATAACAAATTCCCGAAGCCGCCTGTCCGCCCCAGCCGCTCACAGGGAAACTTGAGAGAGCATCCCCAGGGGAAGGTCATCCGCATCAACGGCGTGGATGTAGAAATCGTGAATGAAGATGTATTTTACCGTGATGAGAACGGGAATCTGGTGGAAAAAAGCCTGAATTCTGAAATCCGGAATAATATCGTGATGCAGTATCCGAAGTATGAGGACTTCAAGAAAGCATGGTTGGGGAATAACAATAAGGCCAAGTTCGCCTCCGACCTTCTCCTTGAAATCGAATGGGGCGATCGGTTTTATACCCAGTATGGATACGAGGTCGATGTCTTTGATATCATCGCGTACTTTGGCTATGACATCGAGCCGCCAATGAGCAAGCGGAAAAGGACAGAGCAGCCATCTGTGCAGCATTTCCTCGCGGCCTATCCGCTGAATATCCAGCAGATCGCCAGAGGACTGCTGGATACGTATATTGCCTCTGATTTCGTGGCTCTTCGTGACGTGAAGAATGTTTTCAGTATGAATACGTTCGACAAAATGGGACTTACACCGTTGTCTGCCATGAGAATTTTCAGCGGGAAGACAAACTATATCAAATTCCTGCATGGATTGGAACAGTCCCTATATGAATAGTCATCTGAATGATTCTGGGGAAACACACGGTTTTTCCATATAAAAACGCTATCCACGAAAAAGTGGATAGCGTTTTTGTGTGATTTTTAGGACTTTGATCAGAAGTGAGGAGAGGCATGTAGTGTCCAGGGAAATGCATCAGCCTTGCCTATGTATCGTTTTTTGCTCTCACATATAGATTTATGTGGAAAAGTGAGGAATTTCTCTGTATAATAGAATAGAATTTTTGTGTACAGATGCAAGAAGTCGGGAAGTTTGAAAGCAGGGATGAGTGGACAGGGATTAGGAGTGACTAGGAGACTAAGAGACATCAGATATCAGACATCTGACGTCTATCCTCCGGACTTCGGGCATCGCTCCATATATATTCGCGGCGAAGCCGCCACCTTCATTCCTAATTCCTTATTTGAGTAAAGCTTTCATCCCTAACCAAGGGGCGGCACGTCCCACAGGCTCACCCCTGAACCCCTTTTTCTCTCCATCTGTAAGTGTTGTCATTTTATGCAATGAGGTACTCCATGTTTATCGATAGAGCAAAGATTATTGTAGTCTCCGGCGCGGGCGGGGACGGGATGGTTTCCTTCCGCCGTGAGAAGTATGTACCGCGCGGTGGTCCTTCGGGCGGTGATGGCGGCAAGGGCGGCTCGGTCTTTATCAAGGCGAATAGCGACCTGAATACGCTGATCAATTTCCGCCGCCATAGAAAATTCGCGGCCAAAGCGGGTGCGAATGGCGGGGCGAAAGAAATGTTCGGTAAGAATGCGGAAGATGTCTTCGTCGAGGTGCCGCTCGGGACGATGGTCTATGACAATAAGACCGGCGAACTTCTGGCGGATATGACGCAGAATGGGCAGGAAGCGCTCGTCGTAAAGGGCGGGCATGGCGGTCGCGGAAATTCTCATTTCGCGACGTCGGCTGTCCGTGCGCCTCTCTATGCGGAAAAAGGGGAACCGGGGGAAGAAAAGGAGCTGCGCCTCGAGCTGAAGGTGCTGGCTGATGTCGGACTTCTGGGCTTCCCTAGTGTAGGGAAATCGTCTCTCATCCGCAAGGTATCCGGTGCGAAGCCGGAAGTGGCGGCGTACCATTTCACAACGCTGAATCCGATCCTCGGCGTGGTGAATCTGGACTATGAGAGAAGCTTCGTCATGGCGGATATCCCGGGCCTCATTGAAGGTGCAAGTCAGGGGACGGGTCTTGGCGATGAATTCCTCCGCCATGTGGAGCGCACGAAAGTCCTCATCCATGTGCTTGATGCGGCGGGCAGCGAAGGCCGTGATCCGTTGCATGATTTCCATATCATTAACAATGAGCTCGAGCTGTACAGCCCGGAGCTTCGTCAGAAGAAGCAGATCGTCGCAGCGAATAAGATCGATCTCATCGATGACCCGAAGAAGCTGGAGGAGCTGAAAGAGGCCATCGAGAAGGAAGGCTATGACTTCTATCCTATCTGCACGCTTTCCGGAGAAGGCACCCGCCCGCTGATGGAAGCGGTATGGAAGCTCCTGCAGGAAATCCCCGATGTCTCCTTCGAGTCGCCGGAAAAAGCCATTGTATATGAAGCGAACAAACAGGAATTCGAGATCGAGTGCAAGAATGATGTCTACTACATCAAGGGCAAGCGCGTAGAGAAGCTGGTCGGCATGACGGATTTCGAAGACTATGTCTCCATGCGCCGCTTCGACAGAGCATGGCGCTTCATGGGCCTTGACAAACTCCTCCGCAAGGCAGGCTGCCAGGAAGGCGATACGGTCAATCTGTACGGCGTAGAATTCACTTGGTCGGAGAATCATAACGAGGAAGAATAGTGGGAGCTGGTGACTAGTGACTGGTGACTAGGAAACTCCCGCATCGTCATTTCGAGCGTAAGCGAGAAATCTTTGTCATTCACGGCCGAGCGGTCGAAGTGTGGAAACCCCAAACGGGAAACCCTGTCATCAAGAGCCCCTCGGGTATCGCTTTTTTATAAAAATCGACGCAGCGCGGTGCTCAGGTACTGGCGTTATCCGCACAGAGGCGTAGATTTTTCCCTGTTTTCTCCTTCCTTTTGCAAACCAAAGCACCCTATCCGCCCCTTCGGGGCACCTTCCCCATGCGGGGAAGGCTGAAAAGGAAAGGCGCTTCGCGCCCATACATATTCGCGGCGAAGCCGCCACCATAAGTTTGAAAGCAGGGATGAGTAGCTGGTGACTAGTAGCTAGGGATTAGGATGCGATACGAGAAAACCGCTAATTTCAAACGTCCGCGGCGCTTCCATATTTTTATGCGCTGCACCACCATTTCTAATTTCTAATTTCTAATTTCTAATTTCTCATTTCTCATTTCTCATTCAATCGAGACTTTCAAACGTAATCAAGGGGCGAGCCGCCCCAGAGGCTAACCCAGAACCATAAATCCATCCATCATTTTAACCAAGGAGTTTTTTCCATGCTTACAGGAAAACAGAAACAATACTTAAAAGCTCTCGCCGTGCAGCTGCCGGCGGTCGTACAGATCGGTAAAGACGGTATGAGCGAGACGGTCATCCAGAGTGTGGATGACGTCTTGACGGCACGCGAACTGATCAAAGTGAAGATCAATCAGAATTCAGACGAAGATATCAAGAGCACCGCTCTCTATCTCGCAGGGCATCTCTCCTGTGAGATCGTACAGATCATCGGCAGGAACTGTGTGCTTTTCAAGAAAAAAGAAAAGAAGTCGCACTATGAATTACCTTAAGACAGGAAATCGCGAAGCGATTCTGAAGAAAAAGCGTGTGGTCGTGAAGGTCGGGACCAGCTCGATCACCTATGAAAATGGGAAGGTCAATTTCCGCTACTTGGACCACCTGACGCGGCAGCTGACCGACCTCAAAAACCGCGGTCTTGATGTGGTGCTCGTCACTTCGGGGGCGATCGGCGTGGGACTACCCATGCTGGGATTTCATAAGAAGCCGGATTTCCTGCCCTACAAACAGGCAGCGGCGGCCGTGGGGCAGGGCGCGCTCATGAATATATATGAGCATCTCTTCCATGAATACGGGCAGACCGTTGGACAGCTCCTTTTTACGAAGGGCGATGCGGTGAATTCGAAGCGCTATCTCTACATGCGAGGTACCATTCAGGCACTTCTTGAACTTGGCGCGATCCCGATCGTGAATGAAAATGATGCGGTATCCGCAGATGAGATCAAGATCGGCGACAATGACACGCTGTCTGCCATCGTCGCAAGCGTGGCCGAAGCCGACCTTTTGATTATTCTTTCCGACATTCAGGGCCTATATACGAAGGATCCAAAGAGTCATCCGGATGCAGAGCTGATCCATGAAGTCCCCGCCTTCTCCCGCGAGCTTTTTGCCATTGCCGGCGGCGCGGGTACAGCGCGCGGTACGGGCGGCATGTATACGAAGATCCAGGCAGCGGAGATCTGCGTGCATTCTGGCATTGATATGATCATTGCGAAAAGCGATGAGAAAGAAGTCCTGCTGCGCATCATGGATGGGGAGGAGATCGGGACACTCTTCCGCGGTGAAAATGTGCATCCGCAACTGAAGAAGCGGGATATCATCATCGGTACGGCGGTTAAAGGTAAGATCTTCGTCGATGAGGGGTGCAGAAAGGCGCTCCTTGAGAAGGGCTCTTCACTCCTTCCTGTCGGCGTCATTCATGTAGAAGGCGCTTTCAGTGATGGGGATACGGTTGCCGTGTACTTTGAGGATCAAGAACTGGCCCGCGGCATTTCCCACTACAGCAGTGAAGATGTACAGAAGATCATGGGACATCGCACCGAAGGGCTTTCCGAGGCTCTCGGCATGGCAGCGCCCTATGATACTGTCATCCACAGAGACAATCTCTTGGTGATGAGATAAAGGATCCACCGCTCTTATGGAGCGTTTCCCTAGGGAGTTATGCGATTTCTGCTGGCAGACAAAATGAAATTTTCAGAAAAATTATACTGGATGGCGTACTACTATACCCGCCATCCGAAGGGGAGATTTGAACTGTCCCATATCCTGCAGCTTTTGGCTTTTTGGGCAGTCTGTATTTTAGTGTGCGAAATGGTGCTGTATCTATGGCTGAACGGATAGGTATTTTTGGCGGCTCTTTTAATCCCATTCATGTAGGACATTTGGTGATCGCAGAAGCGGCATGGCAGGAATTTTCGCTGCGCAAAGTCCTTTTCATTCCTTCCGGTGATACACCGAATAAGGATATGCACCACATTGACAAGAATATCCGCTATGCGATGGTGGAAAAAGCCATCGAAGGGAATGGGCATTTCATGATCTCACCCATTGAGCGTGACCGCCAAGGCCTTTCCTATACGGTGGATACCATCCGTATCCTCCAGCGCGAGTTTGGCGATGATTATGAATTCTACTTCATCTGCGGCACCGATGCCGTGGCGGATCTGCCGACGTGGAAATACAACAGGGAGCTTCTTTCTGCTTGCCATTTCATCTGCGCGAGCCGTCCGGGGAATGAAAATGAGATACAGAAGTCCATCGATTACTTTGGGGAACTGGGGAGGGAAAAGATTCATTTCCTGAAGACGCCGGAGCTGGCGATCTCCTCTACGATCCTCCGAGACTGGATCGCAGAGAAGAGATCCGTGCGCTACTTGATCCCGGATGCGGTGATCGATATGATCCGTAGCAATAAATTGTATGAATGCGGCGCGGGAAACACCACCACTTAGTGAGGCTGTTATGAAACTGGATAAAATAGAAAAAGAACTGGAAAAGACATTGTCGCCAAAGCGTTTCCGTCATTCGGCGGGAGTCGCAGAGATGGCCCGTCATTTGGCGCATTTGTATGGGGCATCGGAAGAAAAGGCATACCTTGCCGGCTGGATCCATGACTGTGCGAAGGAGATGACACTCTCCGAGATGCAGCATGTCGTGAAGAAAGCACATCTGACATTTGATGATGCAAAGCATATGCTGGGGAGCCGTGCGCTGCTGCATGGCCCGGCAGGGAGCGTCCTTGCCAAAACGGTATTTGGCATCGATGATGAAGAGATCCGGGGAGCGATCTATTATCATACGACGGGGCGCGTCGGCATGACGCTTCTCGAAAAGATCGTATTCCTCGCAGACTATATCGAGCCAAACCGCGATTTTCCCGGCGTCGAAGACCTGCGGCTCCTCGCAGAGAAAGACTTGGACGAAGCCGTACTTGCGGCGTATGATTCTACGATTTCCCATCTCATCGATCAGGGAGCGTACATTTACAGCCTCACCTTCTTAGGACGCAATGATATGGTGGAAAAGCGGGAGAAGACCGGTCGATAGTCGGAGGTCGATCTGCTGCGAAAGAGGAACGCCTCTTGCAGTGTGAGTGCAGTGAAAATCCATATTCTTCTTTTCACAGCGCTGCTTCTTTGGGCAACAGGGTTTTCTGTGGAGAGGATACATGAAGGAGGTTTTACCTCGAAGGTATGATGAAAAAGAAAAAAGGAAAGACAAGAATTAAGCTAAAAAAGCTTCTTCTTTTCCTGCTGATGGTGGTTTTGGCGATCGTGCTGCTCGTCTTGGGCACAGAAAAAATCGTGCACTTGGCTACGGGGCGCATGCATGCCGATGAAGCAAAGCCGACCTACTACCTCTTCATCGGAGAGGATGAGACGGCAGGAAGCGAGGCGGATGCCATGCTGCTTTTGGCGGATAATGATAAGAAAAAAGAAATGACCTTCATTTCTATTCCGCCGAATACCAAGGTCGTCCGTCAGGAAAAGACAAATCTTCTTTTGAAGGATACGTTCAAAGAAGGCGGCGCAGAGGAGACAAAGTCAGCGGTGGAGAATCTGCTCCACATCCGCATCGACAAGTATGCGGTCGTGAACTATGCTGATTTTCGGGAGAATGTGTCGAAAGCCGGGCCCATTTCTCTCTATGTAGAAAAATATATGGAGCATCTTGATCGGGATGGATTCTTTGATATCGGACTGAATCAGGGCTACCAGCCGCTTGACAGCGAGCAGGCACTCGGCTATGTCCGCTACGTGGATAAGGAGGATGGAGAGATCGGCCGTATCCAGCGACAGGAACGATTCCTCAAGATCTTCCTCTCGCATCTCCAAAGCCGCATGGCACTGCGGAACTGGCTGACCGTCCGTTACGGCTTCCGTGCCATCGAGAGCGATATTACGCCGTCTGAGGCGGCCTCTTTGGCCTATCGGCTGACCGGCTATCCGCCGGAAGGATGCAAATTCATCATTTTCCCGGGTGAAATGCAGACCATCGGGAAAGTCAGGACTTGGGTGGTGAATCCGGTGGAAGCACAGAAGGTGCTTTCTCTGACGATGGAATAGACGGGGCGCACCCAGGCGTCATCTATTAGCATAAAAAGGAGTATATGTATGGAAAACAATCTACAGACCATTTGTGAAGCATTATCGAATAAGAAAAGCGTACTCATTAAAGTACTGAATGTCCGTGATCTCACTTCGATCGCAGATTATTTCGTCCTCTGCTCGACCAGAAATCAGAAGCAGTCTCAGGCCGCGGCGGATGAAGTGGAAGAAAAGATGGCAGAACTCGGCGTGAAAGCGACCCGAAAAGAAGGCTATCGCGAAGGGGACTGGATCCTTCTCGACTTTGGTGATGTGATCGTTCATATTTTCACCGATGAAGAAAGACGCCATTACGATTTCGATACCCTCTGGAAAGAAGCGCCGGCAGAAGAATACCACGACGAGGGAGAAATGGAGAAATAAATGGAAGAGACCAGGATTCCTGCCAAACAGGAAAGTATATATAAGGAAAACTCCATTGCAGCGCTCCCGGTCGTCCGTGTTTCCGGCTTTGGTGTCTTTTTGGACGGAGGTACAGGAAATTCGAAGGATGATATCCTCCTTCACAAAGGGCAGCAGACCCGCGAGGTGAAGGAAGGGGAGAGGGTCAAGGTCTTCCTTTACCACGATCCGCATCACCGTCTGACGGCCAGTATGCGCCTGCCGCAGATCGCCATCGGCGGCATCGGCTATGCGCCGGTACTTTTGACGACCCGTTTCGGCGCATTCGTCGACGTGGGGACGGAGCGAGGCATTTTCCTGCCCTTCTCTCAGATGATAGAGAATGTCACCGAAGGACAGCAGATCTGGGTCAAGCTTTACGAAGACAAGACCGGCCGTCTCGCTGTCACCATGCATGTTGATGAAGAAATGCGTGCCATCGCTCTGCCTTTCAAGGAGGCAAAGCTCGGGGACACGGTGACTGGCACCGTGTATAATGAAACCGGAGAGGGCCTTTTCCTTGTGACAAGAGACCGCCACCTCGCGTTCATTCACAAGACAGAGCTTGCAAGATCCGTGCGCCTTGGAGAAGAGGTGACGGGACGTATTTCTTATATTCGAAGTGACGGTCGTGTGAATCTCGCGCTCCGCCCGCAAAAGGAAAAAGCGATGGAAGGGGATATGGCTCTTCTCATCAGCTGCATGGAGCGCCATGGCGGTCTCCTTCCGCTTACCGACAAAAGCGATGCCAATCTCATCAAGAGTACCCTTGGCATCAGCAAGTCCGCTTTCAAAAGAGCGGTAGGCCATCTTTTGAAGGAACGGAAGATCACCATCACGGAAGGAAAGATCCGCTTGAAAGAGTAGCGAGACGTTTTACTCCGCGCCTTTGGTAAATGCATGAAAATGAAAATGCGCCGATGAGTATATGGCTCATCGGCGCGTTTTTCATTTTGAGTAGCTAGGGATTAGTAGTTAGGGATTAGGATTCTCGAGTAACTCGTGACTGGTAGACATCAGACTCTCTCATATCGTCATTTCAAGCGGAGCGAGAAATCTGTTTCGTTTGCGGTCAAACGGACGATGATAGGAAGGCCGAAACGGGAAATCTGGGATCAAGCCCCTTATATATTCGCGGCGAAGCCGCCACCCTAATCCCTAATCCCTAATCCCTAATCCCTGGTCACCAGTCACCACTATTCATCCTTTATATCTGTGGGAATGGCAGCGATCGTCTTCTGATGTGTATAATTCACAAGACCTGGTGGTCCGTTGGGGATCTTCTTGACGTAGCGGATGAGTGTGTAGTCCACATCCACCTTGCCGGAGTCTTTTCCCTTGCTGTTCCATGCGGCCAGGGCAGCGGCTTTTTCGATGGTTGCGAGGGGGACAGTCAAGCCTTCTGTCTCGATCACGACGTGCGAGCCGGGGATCTGCCGCGCGTGCAGCCACAGATCCGTCTTGGCGGCTTTTTTGAGCGTGAGGAATTCATTCTGGGTATTGTTCTTCCCCATGAGGACGCGGAAGCCGTCGATGGTGAGTGTGGTCAGGAGGGGTTCATTTTTACGCTTGCGGTTTACCGGTTTCTGTTTCCGCCCACCGATGCGCTCGATGCCGGTATCTTTCAGCTCTTCTTTTAAAGCATCCAGATCCTTTTTTGTTTTGACCTCCGTCGCAAAATACAGCACATCTTCAAGGTAGCCGATCTTTTCATGACATTCGTCCAGCTTTTCACGTCCGATGATAAGGCGCGTTTTCATTTTATTGTATTTTTTGAAATAGAGCTGGCTGTTTGCGGTGACAGAAAGAAGCGGATCGACAGGGATCGTTTCTTTCGTAGGGGGATCATTGAAAAGGTTCTCGACGGTGAGCGCTTTTCTTCCATTGATCTTTTCATAGGCGTAGATCGCAAGCAGATTGCCCCAGAGCTTGTATTGCTCCGTCTTGGAGGTCTCCTTCATTTCTCCTTCGATCTTCTGGATCTTTCGCTCTTCCCTTTTGATGAGGGTGTGGATCTTCTTTTGGTAGTCAGAGAGCTGTGCGGCCATGGTACCGCCGGAAGATTCGGCTTCCCTTTCAAGCCACGGGATGATGGGGCTGCATTCGATCTCCTCACCGAGGAAGGGCAGAGCGATCGGACTGACCATCGGATTCCCCTTGGCATTCTGATAGATGTGAAGGGCATCCGAGGCCATGATATCCTCTTTAAGGAGAAGTATGGCGGAGAGCAGGGAGTCCTCCTCGGCCTCTGTCAGGGAGGCGAGGGGGGATGTCATCAAGACCTTGCTCAGATGGCCCAGCTCATCGACGAGGAAACGGGAGAAGCCGTTGAAGGTATGGAAGAGCCATTCTTCGATCGTACTCTCTGTTCCCTTACCGTAGTTGAGAATATTTTTCAGTTCCTCTTTGGAGAACTGCATGAAATTCATACGTGCGCTGTTTGTCGGAAGATGGTACACTTCCCCGGGGACGAGCAGGCGGTCGCCCTTCCTGCCGCGAAGACAAGCATCGATGATCGTATCCCCTTCCGTCAGGACAAGATTCGGTGAGGAGGGGAGAAGCTCGGCCCAGAGCGTTTTGGTGACGATCTCTCCGGCGGCCTCGATGCGGTCGAAGGAAAAGGCCAGGATGCGGTCCATGTCGATCTGCCGTACTTCAGAGAGACGGCTTCCTTCCAGATGCTTGCGCAGTGTCATGCAGAAGGTCTGTGACGGGGTATACTGATTTTGCACCTTGCTCTTCGATGTGAGGTATACGACGGGCGGCGTGTGGGTATTCGCGATCATGTGGACAGGCTTTGCATTCGGGCAGAACAGCTCGATGTCCATGATGCGGTTGTCGATCTGATGGATCTGCCGCACCTGTGCAGGGATGAGGAGCTTTCGCAGTTCTTTGACGAAAAGATATAAAGAGGCACTGTCGATTTGCATGGGATAGATTCTCCTTTTGAGGGAAAAGATTATGGGGGACAAGGTTCGGGGTTCAGGGTTAGCTCACGGGGCGTGCTGTCCCTTGATTGCGTACGAAAGAGGGGTAGTGGGTTCTACAGGTTCAGCGGGTTCAGAGGGGGCAGCGGGGGTGGTGCGGCGCATTTCGTCATCCTGAGCGGAGGAAAACGTTGTATGTTAAAAAATGGCTTATCTGAAAATATGAGAACTGAGTCGAAGGATCTAAGCGCCGCGGAGATTTGGAACTAGCGGTTTTCTCATATCGTAAACCTAATCCCTAGCTACCAGTCACTAGTCACTTCTACTCCCTATTCCCTGCTTAATCGCAAAGCCTATGAAATACTTCTATAAGTATATCACGAAAGTGAAAGCGTGCGGGAAATATGATAAAATAACAATGATAGTTAGATATTTGATCCGTGTTTCCCTAGACTGTCATATAGAAAGGATGAAACCACTATGCACTTTACCAAATGGCATGGCTGCGGCAATGATTATGTATTTGTGAATGGTTTTGAAGAAAATTTCGATGACGTATACAGCAAGATCGTCGCCATCAGTGATCGACACTTCGGCGTAGGCTCTGACGGCGTGATCTTCCTCCTGCCTTCGGACAAGGCAGATATTCGTATGCGTATGTTCAACAATGATGCTTCGGAAGGCGAGATGTGCGGGAATGGCATCCGCTGTCTTTCGCGCTGGGCGTATGAGCTGGGACTGGTGAAAGCGAAGCGCTTCTCCGTCGAAACGGGGGCAGGCATCCTTTATCCGGAGATTCTCGAAGATGGGAATGTACGCGTCGATATGGGCAGACCGCATCTTCTGGCGGATGAGATCCCGGTCACGGGCTATGGAAAAGGATCTGTCATCGCACAGCCGCTCACCAATGAAGCGAATGGCAAGACCTATACCGTCACCTGTGTTTCCATGGGAAATCCGCACTGTGTCATCTTCGTGGATGATATCAAAGACGTCGATCTCACCGGGGAAGGCCCGCATCTGGAGGTGGATGCCCATTTCCCGAAAAAAACGAATACGGAATTTGTAGAGCAGCTTGGCGAGCACCATTTCCGTATGCGTGTGTGGGAAAGAGGTACAGGGATCACCATGGCCTGCGGTACCGGTACCTGTGCGACTGTCGTCGCAGCGATCCTGAATGGCCGTACCAAAGACTATGCTGACGTCGATCTCGACGGCGGCGTGCTCCATATCGAGTGGGACGGAAAGCCGGAAAGCCACGTCTTCATGACCGGGCCGGCAGTCAAAGTCTTTGAAGGAGATTATTTCAGATAAGAAGGATGCGTGACCATGCATCCGATGTAAGGGAAACGCTGATTCCATCGCGGGATCCGTGTTTCCTTTACTATTTCATAAGGAGAACTATGATGAACAGCATGACTGGTTTTGGCCGAGGGATCGGCGAAAGCGAGATCGGCAGCGTGACCGCAGAGATCAAAGCGGTGAACAGCCGATTTTTGGAGATCAATATCAGAAGTGACCATTTTTCCGGCAGTTTGGAAGAGATTGCCCGCGAGGCGGCGAAGAAAACACTTTCGCGCGGAAAGCTGAATATTTTTCTGTCTTTTACACCGACGGCTTCGGCGAAAGCGACGCGAGTCGAGGTGGATGAAGGTCTGCTCTCTGCCTACCTTTCTGCGTTAGACGATATCAGCGGAAGAAAAGGCGTGAAGAAGGGGAAGGTGCATGTATCTGACCTGCTCTCTTTGCCGGAACCGTTTCTCACGATCAGAAAAGAGGTTGCGACTGAGGAAGAGATGGCACCGCTGGTGAAAGCAGCGATGGAGGGGGCGCTTGTCTCGCTCATCGAAATGCGCCAGCGTGAGGGTCATAACCTGAAAGTCGACCTGAAGCAGCGTCTGGCATTCCTCCGGGGAAAGCTCGCCTTCCTGCTTTCCCGGCAGGATCTCGCCGCCAAAGCCTATGAAGAACGCCTGCGCCAGCGCATGGAGAAGATCCTGGAACAGATGAACTTCGAGGTCGATGAAGGCCGTATTCTGGAAGAGGTTGCGCTTTTCTCCGAAAAAACGGACTACACAGAAGAGGTCGTCCGTTTTGCAAGCCATCTGGATCAGTTCGATGCCATGCTCGAGAGCGAAGAACCCATCGGACGCAAGCTCGATTTCCTTCTCCAGGAGATCAATCGGGAAGCAAATACCACCGCTTCCAAGGCGAGCGATGCGGAAGTCATCGATACCGTCATCCAGATAAAGACCGAGCTCGAGAAGATCCGCGAGCAGGTACAGAATATTGAATGATCAGTGAGCAGGGATCCGGAAAGCATCAAAAAAGCAGCGAATGGATCGCTGCTTTTTTGATGCCTCTTATCTATTATTCACCATTTCCGGATTCATATCATGATGCAGGAGACGGAAGCGGGCAAAGTCTTTCCATTCGGTATCCGGTGTGCCGTAGTTGCAGTACGGGTCGATGGAGAGTCCGCCGCGGGGGAGAAATTTGCCCCATACTTCGATATAGCGGGGATGGAGAAGCTCGATGAGGTCACTCATGATGATATTTACGCAGTCCTCGTGGAAATCACCGTGATTGCGGAAGCTGAAAAGATAGAGTTTTAGGGACTTGCTTTCCACCATGTACTGATCGGGGATATAGGAAATATAAATGGTCGCAAAGTCTGGCTGTCCTGTCTTCGGGCAGAGGCTGGTGAATTCCGGGCAGTTGAACTTAATGAAATAGTCACGATCTGCGTGCTTATTGGGGATGCGTTCCAAAAGCGAAGGATCGTAATCATAGGTATACTTGGTATTCTGGCTTCCCAGCTGCTTGAGCTGATCCAAGCCTTCGCGTGTATTTGGCATGGGGATATGCTCCTTTATAAAAAATGAGAAAAATGCGTGTGTCGATTTCAGGGAAAACTCGTGTTTTTCCGATCCACGGGTTCATTTTCACAGCTTTTGTGCTGCTTCGACGAGCTCATTCCTGTGGCTGCTTCCGGGGAACCACTGGATGCGGAAGGGGAGATGGAATGTCTTTTCGAAGTCTTTGACAAGGGGAGCTGTCGCGTGAGCCGGGACATCGAAATTTTCCCGATCTGTATAGACGCGAAGATCCATCGCAGCCTTGTAGGAGGTACAGATGACACGGGTGATGCAGTGCTCCTGACTTTCATCGAGGCCTTCCGCCATGGCAAGGAAGAGGGAGAGGATGCGTACCTGACGCATCTGCGCCGCCGTCAGGATATGCGCCTGTCCATTTGCCTTGAGGTACTTTCCGGAGTATCCATGGTGAAAAGCGCAGATCAGAGCGCACATCACTTGTTCGCTGTGTGTCCAGCCGAAGATATGCGCATTCGCTGTCATGTAGCAGCTGTGGCGGGCGTGGCTGTAGTAATTGATCAGATTTCCTATGTCATGCAGGCGGGCTGCTGCGGCGAGAATATCACGCATGCGCGGGTCGAGCTTGTGGACCTTCTGCCACTGATCGAACATGGCGAGTGCGGTCACGGTGACATACTTGGTGTGGAAATCATAGGTTATCGGAAGGGTATCGAGATAATTCTGTACTGAGCAGCGGAGCATGTCGTGCTGCTTTTCTGCGTTTTTGTCGTAGATGGGATCATAGTAGTGGAAGAATAGCCCTTCACGCAGACCGCAGCCGGAGATCGTGAGATACGACGCCTTCGCTTTCCGTAGGATCTCCTGAATGACGAGCGCACCTGCGATGATGATGTCGGCGCGCTCGGAAGAGAGCCCGTTGATTTTCTGCCGCTCCTCATAGGATTTTCCCGTGATCATGCGGACTTCCTCAAAGACATCTTCGACCGGGAAGCGATAGTTGTGGAGCTTCGGCAGCGGATAATTCACTGCGCGCTGGTGGATCTTGGCGAGATTTCGGACAGTACCGCCGATGCCGATGACCGGCAGAGGCTCGCTGGGAAACCACTCAACTTTGGAAAGCACATTCTGGATGAAGCGCTGTATGGTCTCAATCTTATCCTGATTCACCTCGCGGGAGGATTGAAACATCTCCGTCAGCGTCACCGCACCGATCGGGATGCTGATAGAATGGATGCGTTTTTTGTTTTTGACGAGAGAGATCTCTACGCTCGCCCCGCCCAGATCGAAGAGGAGAAAATCCTTCTGATCGATGGTATGGCTGACACCGGCAAAGCCAAGCGCAGCCTCAGCCTTGCCACTGATGATCGTCATGGGGATGCCGGTCGACATGCGGACGCGCTTCAAGAAAGAAGCCCCGTTGATGGCATTTCTGACGGCTGCCGTCGCGACAGCGAGTACCTTTTTGATCTTTTGCACTTCGATGATATGGGAGTAGACGGCAAGACAGTTGAGGGCCCGCTGCTGCGCTTCCTCTGTCAGAAGGCGAGAGGTGAGCGTCATCCCCTCCGCCAGGCGGATAGATTTCTTTTCCTGATAGATCAATTTATAAGCGCCATGCTCTCCGATCTGCATGATGATGAAGCGGATGGAGTTCGAGCCTAAGTCAATGATCGCGATGCGTTCCATGGAGTCTCCTTAAAAAATAAGAAATGGAAAAGCCGGAGGACAGATGCTTCCTCTTTTTTTAGTCATTTCTCTCTATGATTTTATTGCAGTTCTTTTCTATTCTACAACATTCGCGAAATGCTGAAAAGGGGCGCGATGGTCGCGAATTTCCGCTTATTGTGATATACTTTTGTAGAAAAGTGCTTCCATTATTGTTGATAGAAGGAGGATAAGGAGGATTATATGAATTCCGTTACACCCATTTGGCCCGCTGTCTTTTTAGGCATGTATCTGTTTCTGGAATTGCTGGATTGGGGGCTGTCACTCGCTGCCCCCTTTGTAGCAAGGAATCAGGAGGAGAACAAAGCGATGCTCTCTCTTTTAAAACCGGGTATCGATCTCAATGAAGCCTGGCTGATCTTTGGCCTGTCGCTCGTCGCATCGGCGGTGCCTGCGGCTGCGGGAGATACAATGCATGACTCCGTCATGGCGGTGCTTTCCGTGGCCGTCGTGGGCGGCGCGCTTCGCATCCTCGCAGCTTTCTTCAAAAATGTGTTTGGAAGTGCGTTGATCATGAAAGGGATGAGTCTTTATTCCGCTCTTGCTCTGTTTGTGATCGGACTTTCCGGCGGTTCTATGGCGACAGGCGGAGATCTGATGTCCGGGGTGGGGATCGTGATCTCACTCTGGCTCATTCTGGCCGCTTTCGAGCTCGCTGCTCTCTATGGCGCGGTAAAGATCATGAACCCGCTCGGCGAGCGCTGCCGCGCAGCTTTCCTGGTATCGAGCATTCTCCAGCTGCTCTTCTTCCTCGGCATGGCATTCCTGCTGAAAGGGGACATCGCAGACGGTCCGCTCTCCGGTCTCTTCTGGATCGGTCTTGCCGTATCGTCCGTTTTGAGCATCGCTGCCTTCGTCCTCGCCCGCATGCGCCGCACGATGGTTGCTCTGGCTGCGCTGTATATTGCGACCTTCTTCTCCGTCAGTCTGTATGCGGCCGGGCTTTCGTCCAAGCTGCAGGGCGCATCGACGCCGGATCCCATGGTCATGGCGGTCATCACCGGATGGACTCTCGCTGTTCTCCTGTGGCGTCTCTATCGGAAGAGAGTGGCCTATGAGTGGAAGGATCATATTTAAAGAAAACGCGGATCAGCATATGGCCTTTGATGGTTATCCGTCAAAGGTCCCCACAGAAACGAGGTGAATCACATGGGTGAATTATATAAGACACAGCATACCATCGACGAAATGCTTGACCGCATGGGCGTGAAGATCGTCCTTGACTCGGAGCATCTTTCTGAAGAAGATCGATTTGAAGCGGAAAAGCAGGGGGCTTCCGTCGTACTGAAAAAAGTATCCGATAAAGAAAAAGAGAAAGAGTAACTGGCTTACCTGCTTTTCAGGCCATAAAAAGGGGCTGTGAAATAATAGCTCCATGAACACAAAAAAGGACTTTCGATTT
>ERZ1673722.1297-NODE-1297-length-25904-cov-18.254787_pt1 | contig 25904 bp, 18 predicted proteins | sample MGYA00580222_ERZ1673722 | MGnify/ENA primary metagenome ERZ1673722 (study PRJEB41218, sample SAMN15661750) | gut metagenome | host: Homo sapiens | place: Canada: London | collected 2015-08-20/2019-03-30 | study: EMG produced TPA metagenomics assembly of...
ACAGGGGTGGTGCATAGGTCTGCGACTACTGGTGCAATTACGAGCGAATAATCAATGTTTCACCCAATCTCTTATAGCGTTGTATTTGTTGTGATGTCCAATCTCCTGATAGTAATTCATATATATAGAACTTACCAGAACTAGAAATATGACTGGCTTCATTCTCAACATAATCATATACAGGAACATCTTCTTGTCTTTCTTTAGCATATTCTGCGAGTTTTATTGTTTCTGGTGAAAGTATTTCAGTTTCTAGTATTGATGTATCAAAACTATTCACGATATCTCTCGTAACTAGAATATGAATGACTTTATTCTTATTAAATGAACGAGATAAACGTCCTACTGCTTGAATGATCTGTTTTGTCTTAGAGAGACGTATACTTCTACAGCCTTTAAGTTCCGTATTAAATCCTTTCTCTTTTGGATTCTTTAATTTCTTATAGCCTGCAGAGATACATTTACTTAAGGTACGATGATCAATTTCATTATTCTCATATAAATTCTCCACTTCAATTAAGTAATGGAGTAAATCCTCTTCTTTAAATCCAGATTCAGTATCATAGAGATTGGTGATTACGTTCGTGATATCTCCTAAGAAGATTCCATCGAAATCCTTTTTCTTATTTCTTCCATCTTTTTTATTTGCGAAATCAGTTAAGTTAATCGTATCCAAGCCTTTAGGTAAGTCATATGCCATGTTTTGTCCTGCACCTATAGTAGCATATGCAGAAATCACAAAAATCTTTTTACCCTCTTTTAGAGATTTCAATATCTTCTCTTTATCCTCATCAAATGTTGCACCACTCTTTAATACGATATAATTCTTTTTATTTTCATCAACACCACACTCAATATTTACCAAACGAAATAGTTCCTTAAGTTTTAACAATCTAAGGTTACCTGTTTCTTTTGGTAAAGCATTATTTAAACATAAGAATGAATGAATATCTTTATGTGATACAAAGTATCTATAAGCTTGTGCTACCATCAAATATCTTTTAGCATAATAACCCTTCTTATCTGCCTCCATATCCTGAGTGAGAATCTTATAGACTTCATTTTGATGTTTAGGATCAGAAAATACTAATCCAATAGCTTCTTTTAAATTTTCATTATGATAATCTATCTCTTCTACCTTTACTTGAATTTCTCCCGTTTCATATTTCTCATTCAATAAAGAATATGTATCTTGGATTCTTTGGTGATCCTCTTCTTCAATAATATGAAAATCATCTTCTAGAGTTTCTTTAAGATACTTGAGTGAATAGTTTGATAATACAGAATCAATATTACATGTTGCACTTAATCCAATAACAGTGGCTTTTTTAGCTAACATAGCTAATATACATTCAGCACTTTTAATAAGATGCATATAATGGAAAGTTGTATTAAAGCCACTATCCTTCTTATTAGTAAATTCAAAAGAACGAATACCTCTATTATAATAATTATTCGTTTTCTTAAATTCATTCTTTGTTTTATTCACCTTCATTACAGGCTGAATATTAATATCATTATCAATATATGATATATCGGGATCAGATAATTTGAATAAATGATAAATAGATCGTACTGCCTCTTCATCATTAATTAGATCATCTTCTTCTGCTTTTAGATTCTTATCGTTTTTATGAGCTGAACCGAGTTTCTTAATATATCTCTTTACAGAAACCAAAAAATTACTCATCTCACCAATAATAGAGAATAAGCTATACACTTCACTACTTATTTTAGGTAATTCTTTTTTTCTCTCTTCGCTATCAAAGATTTTGATGGTCATTCTATTATGCTCCTCATCATAATAGACATAAGCTCTTTTCTTAGATAAACCATCAAAGCTTGCGTGGAATGTTGAATCACTCATCAAGAAATTACGGTTTTTAATTCCTGGGCAATAATAAGGCAGCTCATCATGATATTTGTTTCGTATCTTTAAAGCTTTTTTTCTTATATCTTTTAACTGCGAATCATTTTCAGGTACTAAATCCTTTACATCTTTAGGTGTATTATCCTCCCAATGAATAAATGGACTTGTAATGCGATAAACCATAGGAATCAAATCAACAGTTGAGCTTAAACTACTTTCTATAATAATATCGTTAATTTCATTTTTAGTTGCATCTACTTCATCAATAAAAAGAATACTGTCGTTAATAATTTCAGATTCAGAGAATTTATACTTTTTCTTATAAATAGGATCAATTGAAGTAAAGAAACGCTTTACAGACATACAAATAATCTTATAGTCCTCAATAAACATAGCAGGATATAGAACACTAAGCCACGAATGAAGTGCCTTCATATCTTTCTTTCTATCATCTACATTCTTCTTTTTAAATTCAGCAGTCATTAGTTTACTTCTAACTTCTTTTCTAAACTTACTATCAGCTGATACTAGATCTTCTTGAGATTTTTGAAGCATTTCCGATGTGACATTCCTATTCTTAAATTCCTTTTGGAAATGTTTATAAATATCTAAACTTTTCTTTAAGTTTCTGTATGAATCTAAATCTTGAAATTCATCTGGAATATGAGCTTCATAAAAATGATGCACAATATTATCCACAACACTTTCTACACGTAATACATTTGTTTTATATTCATCTTCACCTAATGCATTTTTGAAATCATCCATTGGTAAGTTATTCAAATTATTTGTGATAAATATAAAGTGTTTATCAAACTTCCTGTAATTATTTTTCATCAACTGTACTGCACTATAAGATTTTGCAGAACCTGTTGGAGTATTCACAAAATACAATCCATTACTTCTTTGTTCGAATATTTTTTCTAATAGTTCTTTCATAAATTTTCACCCTCTAACTTATAGAATTCTTCTGCTCCTTTTACTTCTGTTAATTCACATTGTGATTTTATTATATTCAACGTTTCCTTAACTTCACTTTCTGATAGTTCCAAATTCGATCTCAAGTAAAATCTGATTTTTGATGCTCCTATAATATTATTTCCATTATTCAACTCAACAAGCTTCTCCATCATTACAGACATATCATCCTTTACTGGTTCTTTCTTAACAGCAGTGGGTTTAGTCATTGGTTTATTAAATAAGTAATCTGTTTGTCTTCTTAATAATTCTTTACTACTTATTGAGATTTCCCTGAATATTATCGGATATCCATGAGCCTTTAAATCTCTCACCATCTCATAATAATCAATGTCATTAGATACCAGTATGACTAACCTAGGATTATACTTACCAAACATATAACCAATATACATAGAGATTCTATTATCCACAAAGTTTGTTCCTACACTCTTAGTCTCTACGATATTGATATCATAACCTTCCAGCATATCCTTATATTCTTGTGCTGGTTTTGTGGTGTAATAACCACAGAACAAGTAATAGATATACTCTTTATGTAATAAGTCTGTAGGAATAGCTTGATAGTTTTCAAAATCAACTATGACTATAATCTTAGAATCTAGTGTTCTCTCTATTATTTCTGAGTGTTTCCTACTATGTGAAATAACACTTTTTTCATACAATGCATCAATAAGTTTATTCTGTTGTTCAATCATAATGAGCGCCTCCCTCTCTAATACTATTTTATCTTTTTTTAAAAATAAAAATTTTAGTTAACGTCTGACAACAGCGAATATTAGGCACTTAAATGTAACGTTTAAAAACACAAAAAGAATTACGATTTAAAGGTATTCTTATGAACTGTACTGTCTTGTTATTTAGATATCTCTCAGACCATATAGGTGTTACTTCACTTTTTAGTCATAAATATTCTATTGATTTTCTACTTAATCTAGCATACAATCATATACATCAATGGCACTCGGTGCGGAAGAAAACTCACGATTTATGTCGTGGTTTTTTTCTTTGTCTTAGAACTCAAAAAAGAGATAGCTTTCGCTATCTCTCAGACCAATTAAGTATTATGATCTTTTCTTTCTCTTAAGTAACATAGCACCTGCTACTGTCATCATAGAGATCCAGCTTGCAATTGATGTTGCATCACCTGTCTTAGCTGGTTTCTTATCCTGAGTAGGATCTTTAGGTGTATCCTTACCTGTTTCAGGATCTTTTGGAGTTTCCTTATCTACTTCATTAAGTCCAATTACTTTTACAGTAAAGTCATGACTTGCAGTCTTTCCTTCTGCATCAGTTACAGTGATACTAACAATCACATCTGTATCCTTCTTAGGAGTTGTTACTTTACCATCTAATGAGATAATACCTTCAGGACTTACCTTAGTAATAATAATACTATAGCCTTCTGGTACTTCAGGAAGTACAAACTGTGTCTGTCCTTTAGAAACAACTGACTGTAGCTTATTTCCTGCTAGTAAATCATCTAGGATATCCTGTGATGATGGTTTAGCTGGAGTAACTTCTACCTTCTTGAAGTTTGCTTTTAGAGTAGTGTTTGTAGTTGCTTCAAATGTATATGGGTTAGAAGTACTTACTTCTCTTCCATTTTCATCTGTCCAGTTCACAAATTCATAACCTTTGTTTGCTTTTGCTGTTACAGTCACATTTGAACCTTCTTCATAAATACCATCTTCTTTATCCATTTTGACAGTACCCATGTTCTGATCACTTTCTACTGCAACTGTATACTTCTTATTTTCAACAGTTACTTTTACAACTACTTTCAAGCCATCTGGGTTTACAACGCCTTCTGGTAATGTAAGAGTACCTTCTAATACATATGTACCACATTCATTAGCCTTATAAGATGCTTTATTCCATGTTACGTCTACTTTTTCTGTTTCATTGTTTTCTAATGTAATAGATACTTTGTTTGGTAAATTTAATGAATCAAATGAAGTACCTTTTACTACAGTAAGATCATCTAGCTTCTGGATATCTGTAATCTTTACATCTGCTTCAGAAGACTTTTCAAACTTCGCAATTAAAGCTGTATTACCCTTAACGTTGAATGTATATTCTGCTTTATCAGATACTTTTTCACCATTAGGACGATACCATCCTTTAAATACATAACCTCTATTAGGTGTTGCAGTAATAGTTACAGACTTACCTGCTTTAACTTCCTGACCACCACTTACTTTACCACCTTTTTCTGCTTCTACATAAACAGTATAAGTGTTATTAGTTACATCTTTATTCGCAATATTGAATTCAGAGATAGCTACCCATCCATCATTTGATTCAGATGCTACAAACTTGAATCCATATACATTCTGTGTATCAAAAGTAAATGTTTTTTCTGACTTGTTAGCATCAAATGTCTGATCTTTCGCAACTTCTACCCATTCACCATTCTTTTCAGTCTGGATATAAAGTGAAGCTTTAGTCACCTGGCCACTGTTAGAATCCTGACGTGGTGTGAATGATACCTGATTGATTTCATAAGCTTTATCAAATGAAATTTCTGTCCAAATACTTCCATCAGCACCCTTACCTGTACCTGGAGCACCAGATGTTGTTTGAACCTTATCTTTTGTAGCTTGTGACCAGTCTGAATGCCAGATTGTAGATGGCTTATTGTCAAATGCCATACCGATAATACCTTCACTCTGACCACCGTGAGCTGTTGGTGTTTCTGATTCAGCTTTACCAGTCCAAGAAGCTTTATTATAAAGATCTACTTCTGGTGCTTTTTCAGTTACTACTACGTTATCAATTACTGCAGAAACTGTTTCTGTCTTAGAACCAATTCTTTCTAATGGTAAGGCAAATGTTGAATGTGTGATATTGTCTTTCTTCACCATATCATTGTGAATAAACTTACCTTTTGCATCACATACATATTCACCATTAACATAAAGACTTGTCTTCTGCTGAGCTGTAGTGATTTCAATATTGACTGTCTTACCTACTGGTAATTCATAGTCAAAATAATAGTTATAAAGTTCTCTTGTGAATCCTAACTTACCATCTTCCATGATTCTGATATCATGTGTTCCATAGTTCGCATCTGATTCAAATAGGATATCTCCTGGTTTAGCAGGTTTGTTTAGTTTAATATCAAATGATAGCTTATTACCATTACCAAGTTCTTTAATTGGAGAAGTGACATAACTTACACCATCTTTTAATACTAATGCATTATCCTTGATTTCAGTATTCTTTCCTTCTTTAAGGTCACGTTTGTTTTCAGAACTATCCTTTAAACCGTTATTGAAATCATAGCTTTCATAGTTTTCACCCTTTTTATTTTCTTTGTAATAAGGGTTTGTATTAGGTCCTGTTCCCTTATCCTGAGCCACTTTAGCAAGAGCATCAGCACTGCCTTTTTCCTTACCAGTCGCAGCCCATGTCTTTTCTGCATAGAATGGTAATGCATCAAAGAAACGCCAATATAAATCAGATTCACTTAGACCTGATGCGCTCTTATCGATATTATCACTCCATAATGCGAATGCAGCACCTAACATCTGATCATCACCAGCAGGAACATACTTATAAGAACCACCTTTGACTCTTACTTTGTTTGCTTCAAACTGATTGAAGATTCTATTTACGTTTAATAAATCTCCATAGGCATTGGCACGTCCTTTGTTTCCATTTGGAACCATGTAACCAAAGTCATCAATTGTATTAATAAGCTTATAGCCCATATCATACATTTCAATACCATCTGCCCAGTCAGCTGACCAAAGGTTCATTTCTACATTATCAATAGCTTCTCTCTTAATCTGAGTCACTGGATTATCTTTGATCCAAGTTAAACCACCCCACATACGTACTGTATTTGTTTCTTTTAGGTGAGGAACTAAATCATTAACGAATCCACGATATGCTGTGTAGTTTGATAAGAATTCATCTGCACCAATATGTACAGTTGTTTCTCCATCAAATACTGGATTAGCACCTTTTGTATAATCATCAAAGATTTCTTTGATCTTATCTTTTGTTTCTTTCTTAGAGACATCAAGATGGTCAATAAGTGGTCTATTTCTATTTAATGGTGATACCTTATTCTGAACCATTAATTCTGGCCATACTTTAGTGAATGAAGTGGCATGAGCTGGAACATCAATTTCAGGTACTACATTCATACCAAATGTTCTTTCACCCTGGATGAATTCTCTGAAGTCCTTCTTAGAAATAGAATAGTCTTTTGCAGTAGGTGTTTCACCTTTATCGTTAGATAATCCTGATTCTAGACGGAATGCTTCATAGGCTTTAAATGCTTCATTTTCATTATCACCTTTACCATATTGTTCTAAGAAGATATAGTTATCAGACAAATGAGTCTGTAAGTCATTCATCTTATAGTAACGCATTGTTCTTGCAACATCCTTCATCATATCTAATGAAACTGGTTTACGTGCTACATCGAATAAGAATCCACGTGTCTTGAAACGAGGATAGTCACGCATTTTACCAATCTTATAGCCTTTATTGTCTTCTTTATACATCTGAAGGATTGTCTGCATACCATACATGTTACCTGTTGTATGAACAGACGCAACATTGATACGGTCTTTCTGGATATCCATTGTATATCCTTCATCACCTAGAAGAGTATCTGGTGCTTTTAATTCAAAGTTGAATGCATTAGCCTGAGAAGCACCTTTTTTCACTGTAAGGTTAATACCTGTGAAATCTTTATAATCACGTACAAATTCATCTACAACAGCTTTTAACTTATCATCTGCATAAATCACTGTCTTTAATGAGTTAATAGAAATCTTTTCTGTTGAGTTTGAATGCCATTCCTGGATTTCTGGAATAACAGTAGGTTTTGTATTCTTATTTGCAGACTGTTCATTTATACCTTTTACAACATAGTCAACATCTGCAGTCTTCTTTTCTTTTCCTGTAGAAGTTTCTGTAACTACATAAGAGACCTTTACATTCTTATCAACTAATGGATGGACAATCTTACCATCTGCACCAATGATCTGTTCAAGATCTGCACCATTGATTCTTACAGTAAATCCTGCTGGTACAGCTGGCATATCTAATGTATTCACATCTGCTTCAATTGTCTTACTCTGAGATTCAATAGAAGAGACAACAGAGTTTAGAGTTGCTTTCTGTGCTGTTTGTTCATTAGAATAAACTTCCATTTCAGCAATACTTACGTTATTCCATGATGATGCTTCAGCAACAAAGTTACATAGCTTTAATTCTTTTGCTTCAATAGGTTCATCGAACTTAACAACAACTTCGTTATTATAACCGTCACCTTTCTTTGTATTAGTAAAGCTCTTTGCAAGTTTTTCTACACCATCTTTATCTTTATATTTGATATCAAAGCTTTTTACGTTAGATGGCATTGGTGCTACATCTCTTTCAAAGAAATGAATCTTAAGTTCCTTAACGAGAGTCAATCCAGCAAATTTAGTATTGAGCCAGATCTTAGTAGTTGGCGTTTCATAATCACTTGCCCAGCGGTTTGATTTTTCTGTGCTTCCATCTTTTACTTTATCTGGACTGAGTGTATTAGCTTCACTACTTGATGCAGTGATTGTAGCATTTGCCATATGATTTTTATTAGGCGTAGCATCTGCTTCTTCAATGATTTTACTATACACTTCAATTTCATTGATTCCGACATTCTTCCAGTTGATTGTACCTCCATCTGCAGAAAGTACAGTTACCTTTACTTTAGTGGCTTGATGATCTTTATCTAACTGAATGATTTCATTCTGTTTTGCCTTAGTAGTCTTTCTATATACTTCTGTATATTGTCCGTTTTCTTCTAGTTCAATCTTATAGCCTAGAATATTCTGTGCATCATCAGTTCTTTCAAAATTGATATTAATTTGACGTACTGTCTTTTCTCCACCTAGATTAATTTCAATCCATTCATTGTCTGCCCTATTCTGTTTAGTTCCCCAGCGAGTCTTCATATCACCATCTACTGCTTTGCTTGGTGATGTAGAATCTACTTCATAATTACTTGCATTAACAGTACATCCTCTAGCAAGATTTAAGTTTTCTACAGCATAGACTGGTCTTACATCAACAAATGCAGCATTCGCAATCATGACAGTTGCAACTAATCCAATAACACCTTGTTTTTTGTTCATTATACGTTTTCCTTTCCTTTTTATATAGGACCAACAAAAAAGACCAAAGTACCCCTCTAAAAAAGAAGGTTTACTCTGGTCTTGCCTAATTTAATAGTAACAATCCTATACGTTTTTCATACAGTGAAATAATAGCACTTACAATGTACTTATTCAAGTATTTTTTTAATTAATTGTCTTGTGTCTGATAAATTACTATTAAAATACTGTATTGGTAGAATATGCACTTTATCGAGGAGTATAATTATATATATAAATTATACATACAAGGAGGATTGAATTGTTATGGAATTAGGTTTAAAAAATCGAGTCGTTATCGTAACAGGAGCCGCTTCTGGTATTGGTAAAGCTATTGCGGAAGCATATGCAAAAGAAGGAGCAAAACTTGCATTAGCTGATTTAAATCTAGAAGGGTTGAATTCTTTAAAGACAGAACTAAAAGATAATGAAGTTTATGTTGAAAAAGTAGATGTTACAGACGAAAAGAACTGCAAAGATTTTATTAAAAATGTTGCTGAACATTTTGGAAAGATTGATGTTCTATGTAATAATGCAGGAACAGCTTTAATGGGTGATATTGCAACATTCCCTGAAGAAACATTCAGAAAACATGCAGAACTTATGATGTATGCACCAGTGAGATTAACTAATTTATGTATTCCTCATTTTAAGAAAAATGGCTGGGGAAGTGTTGTAAATACAGCTTCTATTTTTGGTAAACAGCCTGGAGGATTAATTAGTTATGATACTATTAAGGCTGCTGATATTATGATTACTAAAGATTATTCAAATTATTGTGCAGCATTTAATGTGAATGTAAATGCTGTGTGCCCTGGCCCTGTAGATACACCGTTATGGCATGCAGAAGGACAGTTAGGTGATCAATTAGCAGGTGCTACTGGTATGAGTCGTGATGAATCTATTGATTGGTTTGCTAAGACAAATATACCAATGGGTAGATATGCTAAACCTGAAGAAATTGCATCAGCCGCTGTATTCTTATCTAGTGAACCAGCACATTATATTACTGGTGTTGCTTTAAATGTTGATGGTGGCATGGTAAAGTGCATATAGTCAATAATAATATATAATAACTATTGGTATTTAAACATATGGTGAAAGAATATGTCTTTTTGATAATCTGAATTGATTTTTTATTAACTTTCACATAGAATGACATATGTAAATGGCACTCGGTGCGGAAGAAAACTCACGATTTATTGTCGTGAGTTTTTTCTTTGAGTAAGATTCTATTCATTTAAGTATTCATAGAGCACTTTGAAATATTGCTCATAATCTTGATGCTCTGCTAAGCCTGAGACTTGACCATCACCTGCTTCAATAATTTTCCATGAACCAGCTTCTAATTCAGCATAGTCAACAGTATAATATCCACTTTCCAGATGACTATACTTTTCTAATAATTGTTGAGGTGGTAATAATGCATTTATAGGTTGTCCTGAATTTCTAGTGATAGTTGCTATTTTATTGTTTATATAAAAGACCCTGTATTCATTGGTGTGGTCACCATAATACTTTAGGCTAAGATATTCCTTAATACATATTCCACCCGTCAACAAATTACCACGATACTTATAAAAGACTTCCATCCATTGATCAAATTCTTCCTGTGTAATATCTTTGTCAAAATATTTAGGAAACTCTGTACCCTTTACAGATTTAACAAAGTCTTTAACCATAAATCTACCAAAAGTATGTTTAATACTATCAATATTAATCTGGGCATGTAGAGGATATATTTCCATTTTTGCAGTATCCTGTTTTAATAGTTCATATACATTAGGGAAAATATGCATTAATTCATATTCTTTTGGAGTAGTTATTAAACGGATATTGTTTTCTAGAAGACGTTGATAAAACCTTTCATACTTTTCTGGATTCATCATATATCCTCGATATACTGCAGTTCTTTCTTCTTGAGGTATATCTTTAATGACTAATTGATCTTCTTCAAACCACTTATCATATCCAAATAGTATCACATCAAATAATCCTGTTGCTTTTACTGCATCATATTCAGCTTGTAAATCTTCATCCACTTTTGAAGCATTAAAATAACTAGATGGGAATAAAATTAAATCAACCATACAAACCTCCTTAAAAATGTTTTATGTTCTTATACATCAATATCTTATTCTAACTTTCCATGTTCATTGATATATTCTTCAGCGTTTCCTATATCTACTTTCTAGCAATATTCTCAACATTTGCATCCAATGTTTTAAGTCTTTCAAGCCATCGTATGATAGATCCATTTTTCAAGAATACAAGCAATATCCCCTCATTAAATCTTTCTGCACGGATAACACCAAAAATCAAGGCAATAACACATTTAGCATCTAAGTTATCAACCTCTGTTTTAGCCATTGATTCCATACCCCATTCAATGCCATTTTCTTCAAGAACTTTCTCATAATTATATAATCCTATCTCTTCGTACTCATATACGAAAGAATGAACATCCTCGATAAAATGCATAATAACACTTGAATAGCTTAGAAAAGGCATCTGAGCTGGATGTTCTGGTGTTCCATCATTCTTATTATCAAAAATCCATGTACCAAATTCTGTTCCTGTGAACTCATCTAAATATTTAGTTAAACTTTCATACATATAAATCACATCTCTCTTTCTTTAATTCAGTTTCTTGTTACTTATGTAACAGTAGTTTTCTATAAGAAACAAGTTTTAATAACACATCATAGTTGTATTACATACAGACAAATAATCCATATTGCATTTTGAGAAGTTCTAGATATTTCAAACCAATCAATTAAATATCGTATTTCATTAGAGAAATCATTTCTTCAAAAGAATACTAACTCACAGGTTCTTTATCCATAAGAATCAAATCATCTAAATACTCTCTTACTTCCATTTGTAGGTTACGTATTTCTTTTACTTTATCTTTTAGAGAAAACATGCATTCCTGCATAGCTTCCAAATAATGTTGTTCTGCTAAATTGAAAGTCTTAAGAGCAAAGTTCAATGTTTCTAATGTCTTTGGTCTTAATAAGTATACTTTACCTAATCGTTCATATATTTCTGCTTTTGTTTCACTGGATGAATCCACTTCATCAGCAACTTTTAAAGCATGAAAATACAAATCATTAGCTTCTGGTATATCTTTATCCACATAGTATCCATTTAGATACATATCACCTAGAAGATACAAAGAGCGTGCACTGTTATCTGTCAAAGCACTTTGGATAAGACAGAAGAAGGCTTTTTCAAAATTTTGTTCTGTTCCTCTACCATAGAAATAACATTCACCTAATAGTACAGTTGAAGGTCCTATATGCTTTTCTTTTGAAAAATAGTTAAATGCCTTTTCATAATTCACGTTATTAAATCTTTCAAAATAATGTAAGCATCCTAAATAATATGAAGCCACTGGATCTTTTATAGAATAATATCCATCACGTAGTGCTTTATCAATGAAATTGAATATATCATTATCCATTAAGTGATTCTTATCTGCTTCCATAAGTTCTTTCGCAAGTTCTTTAGGTGGTATAGTAATTTCCCTCTTTTCATCATCAAGATAACTATTTAGTATACGTACTGTTTCAGGACATGCACTATGATTATAAATTGCACGATCCAACCTCTCATATGCTACATCTGGAGTCATAAGCCATTCTTTTTCCATATTCATCATCTCCTATTAATAATCTTCATCTGTTTCATCAAAACCATCATCTACACCTTGTCTATAAGAAGGATCAGTATTGTATCTATCATGATCATAATCACCATCATCTACTGCTGAATTATAGCCATCATTATAGCTACTAGATGATTCACTTGATTCATAACTATTGTATTCCTTCTTAGGTTTTGATGGAGCGTAAGTGCTTGGTCCAGGTTTATTTAGTTCATATACTAATTCACCATCAATAGTGAGCTTATCATAATACTGTTGATTTTCTATTTCATAATTATGCTTGTCACCAGATAATTTCATTATGAATCTATCATCTTCTTGAAATAACACCATTCTTCCTTCTGATTCAAAAGGTTCACCATCCCAAAATATTTTAGATTCATTCTCATAATAATTCTTATTCCCGTTTACTTCTAGTATCTTATAGAATAAGTCTTTTGCCCCACGTTTAGAGTCAATAGCTGATTCATAATAATCATCAACTGTATGACTTGAATAAGTGAAGTCTAGTTGATATACAGGTACACCATATGCTTTATTGTATTCAATGTATGAACAACGATCTACCTTAATAGTAACATCTGGAAGATTACTTGTTTGAATATATTCTTGTATTTCTGGTATATATTCTTTTTGATATATTTTTGCGACTTCTGTAGTCTTAAAGCCATACTTCAGATAATTAGGTATTGGACCTTTCATAAAATCTGTAATAAGTATTATAAGTCCTAATAATATTGAAACAATGAAACTGAATAATACGAAATAAAATAATATGTTATCTTTATTGTGATTTTCTTTCATATGTTTGATGTTCCCTTCTTGATGTATCTTCTTTCTATAGTTCTATTGTAGTCTATTTTATAAAGGGATGCGTTGAATTAATGTTCTACAGTGCCTTTTATGAGGGGTTAATAAAATATTTTTATTTAATATAAAAGAACGGGTGTTAACCGTTCTAGGATTTGCATATAAATCAATTAGTTGATCAATCTTGTCGGAATTGTTGGTCAAGCATATCGGAACACTTGGTCAACCCAATCATAATGTGTGGTCAACTAAAGTGGAATAATTATTAATTCATATCTGATTATTTTACATAAAAAATCATTACGTGAAGAATACACAAAAAAACTATAGTAATAGAGAAGGCATGGTGGACTTCTCCACCGTAACAAATGGTCTTCTATTAGTGGAATAGTCAACTAAAAATACTATATGATTATTTCCACATCTATCACAATATAATATTACTTTTTTACTTAAGTTTTTCATTAACTCATTCCCCTTTAATAATCAAAATATGGTACATTCGTTCAATCATTTATGCATTTCACGAAGTTAATAATAGATTTCAAATTTACATCAAAAATCTAATCCAATGAATTTATGAATAGCTACATATATAATATCTTCAACCATGTCCTTCATCATTATTTCAAAGAGAAGAACTATTAAAGACCATAAAGTAAGGTAATTCATATTTATGGAAGCAAACCATTTTACATTATCAAGCATTTGATATAGTTCCGAATGCAACAAAAGAAGGGTAAGTACTATCATCAACAAGGCATAATATATATATAAACAGAATCTTCTGATAGATCTTATAATCTCTCGATATTTTCTCAAATGATAGTAATCAAATAAATCTTTTTTATAGCATCCAAAATCTGGTTTTTCGGAAACAATACTCTCAATCGTATCTTCCAGATCATGCTCATTAGATTTTCTTATTTGTTCTAGAGTATCATAATAATTATCAACACGGTTAAATCTGTATTCTTCATACCCTTCTAAATGTGAAGTAATACTATCATTAATATCCTCTGATATATCAATGCCTATTTTAATCAAGGATAATATAAAAGCTATCTTTGAAAGATTATCTTGATAATATCTACTTTCAAAAAGAATAAAAAGAAAAACAGCTCCAAACATTACACTTGTAAAAACATTTTGTTTTATAAATACACGTTCTTTCATTACATAACCATCCCTTCTCCAAGTTCATAAGATAGATACAGTGACTGACAAACAATCTTCAGCAATCACTGTTAGTTCTCAAAAGTTTTATACTACAGAATGACCACCACCGTACCGTTTGCCAGTGTATATCTATATTTCATAGAAATAGAGCCATTCCACTGTCCATAGAATTACCTTTAGTCGTGAGTTTTTTTATCTAGTAATCTTGTCTTGCTTCATCAAGTTCTTCTTCACCACTATCTATACAAGGAGAATCATTACGATATATCAATATCATAATCACAATTATCTACTAGTGGATTAGTTGCTAATTCCAGATGTTAAAATGTAATTATACGTCAACTAATTATTCTTATACAATTTATATGAGTTTTTTGTTTCTTCCCATTCATCACTTAGTTGTTTATTCAGTTTTCTAAATACCTTACCATCTAAAATAACTTTAGATTCAAATAAAGAATTTTCATATTTCAATGCCAATTCTATAATTTTGAAATGTAAAGTACTAATATCTATTGGATTCTTTTCATAATCACTGCATATACGATTGGCAGCATCGTAAACATTTTTTGAATTTTTCATCAGCGACCTTATTTTAAGCCCTCTCTTGAAAAAGCTAGCCGTTATAATAAAATTCATTAGCGCAGATGTGTAGTCATCCATCCCCCTGCTTAATACTATGCAAACACATAATAAAAAAGCAGTAATTGAGCACCAACGATACCTATTCACCATCTTTTCTGTAATTTCAGACGTAAATAAAGCATTTTCATGGATATCAGCTAATAGTTTTATTTCTCCTGGATTGATAGATTGATTATTGAAATATGAATCTGAATTATAATTGGGCACTCTCTTTTCATCAAAGCTATTATCCAATAATGTAGCCTCACGAATATAATGACCTTCGTCAAAATTATTTCCATAATAATATTCAATAATGATATCAATAAATAAAATCAATACTGAAAATATCAAATACATTATTGATGGTAAAATAGAAGCATAACTTTGAATTATAGCTATTATAAAAGTGATAATAGACACCACATCCTGCATCAAAGCCAACGTCTCACATGTTTTAAAATATTTATGTTGTGGATTTTTATTCTCCATTATTTTCTTTCTCCTTTATCATCATGCAAGCCTCACTCAAAAACAAATTTCTAAAATCATTGTTTTGAACAAGAGGCAAAACGTAATCGCCATGACATTCTCTTAACTTTTTCCCAGAACCACAAAAACACTTAGAATGTCCTCTATATTTGTTATCATAAATTATAATAACCATCTTTACATATTGATTCCACGTTAAATTCAAATCGTTCAAATAATAATCAAACGCTCCTTCGCATCCATGCTTTCTTTCTCCAAAAGGATAAGTTTTATACTTTTCATACCAATCCAAACCAAAAATAAAAGAATTCACAAATTTATCAATAAATGCTATCAGAGAACTATTCCTAGTTAAAAATTGAATCATTTCACCATTAGTCGCTAAACAAACATTATCATCAGTATACTTATGTTCCATTTCATTCGGACAATCATATACATACAACTTAGGTATACTATAAGGAAAGTTTTTCATAATGCAAAGCTTCACTCGTCTCTCTCCTTGCATAATATTGCTATTATATTCTAAGCAATATTTATATAAACCATTCAATATGTATTCATCTTCAGTTTCTTCTATATCTAGTAATGGTTGTTTCTCTAATAGAATTTGAATTTCATCAATTAATTTCTCGCTCATTCTTATTCCTTCCATGGTTTTACTGGTTCAACGATTCTCTTTGACTCATCAAATGCATCAGCGAAAACATTGGTATTTATATCATTATGGATAGTTTGTCTGAACTTTTTATCATCAGTAAGATGAATAAATCTATCCAACTCTCCAATCCAATCATCAAATATATTCATTTTTCTTTTTGAATAATTATCAATCAGATTATCCCTTAAATCTACTGGGTTTAGAATTTGCCCATTTTGCATTATTGAAATAGACTTACTTCTATATCCATTGACAAAAGACTCAATAATCTCTGATACAGATAAAAAATATCTGTCTTTGACACTGTCAGCAACTAAAGAAGAAATCAAAATAGAGGATGGCTTGTCACCACGATTATTGCTTCGATCATAATAAACATCTCTATGTCTCTTAATAAACTGCACAGCTCTTTGTAAGTTAGAGCGATAATAATATGTAGGTATCTCCTCTATATTAGCAAAAATCTTTCTAAAATCTATAGGCATATTATTGAACTGCTCTGTCTTCATGGCATTAGTCAAATGCATTTTACTAATATCTAAAAACCATTCACCAAAGCCTAGAGGATTGGTTGATAGCCACTCATAACCATCTTTCTTATCAGTAATTGCAACTGCTTTCTCTGCCTTAATTCTATCAACTCCAGACAAGATTATCTCATTTTTAATTTCTTCAATTTCATCTGTAGCAGGTACAACATCTAAAGAAAAACCTATTCCATCAGATACTTCTGCATATTGTAACGTCCAACAGTTTCTATCTTCTGTTTTTAGCTTATCACCATAAATTCCGCTTCTCTTAATAATATCACCCACATCATTCTTTACTTCTTTAGGATTAGTCATATTCTTATTTCTGTTTAATATAGCTAAAACATCTAAATCATAATCTTGGTTTTTACCATCTCTATAGGGTTTTATTACAGTTCCAATTAAAAATGATCCCTGTGGTTGAAAATCTGATTCAAGTCCTTGTTCACTTAAATATTTACAAAGCGCTTTATACTTATCTCTTGCGTTTTTTTCCATAGTTAGAGATAAATCTAAGTCAGTTAGTGAATTTACAATTGCATTATCTTTATTGAGCATATTTATACCTTCCTTTTCATTAAAAATAATATACTTTAATACTTAACACCATAGCCCTCAATCCAATCTAAGAACTGTTCTACACTAACAGTTCCTTTTTTTATTATTTTTTAGGATTTAATTTATGATGTTAACTTTTCAAACTGTTTCTTCACTTGCCATTTTCAGGATGCCTTAGAGTAATTATCTTATGCTTCATATAGTTTGATGTTGATTATTTAACTTATAAATTAAGATGCCTTAGAGTAATTATCTTATGCTTCATATAGTCTCTACGATATTCCTTAGTTGCTAAGTCATTCTTTTCTGCCATAAATACTCCTTTCATTTATCTTAGCACTCTATCCGTGCCTTTGCTACATACAGTATATCATATTAAATCAAAAAGAAAAGTATTGAAATATCTTTTTTTCTTAAATTTTAAGAGTATTTAGACCTTATATCCTTTACATTGTATTATTAATGTGATACCATATCAAATGGAGGAGACTATTTATGTTCGAATATATAAAACTCAAAAATTTCAAATCACTCCAAGATGTAGAATTAAACTTCCTAGACAAACATAACAATCCCAAAAAGTTAGTTCTTATTTATGGAGAGAATGGAATAGGTAAATCTAATTTAGCATCTTCTTTCTTTATGTTATCAGAGACATTAAGAACAATGGATGTGCGTGATATAATGGAGGCATTCTTATCCGAAAAAATTGATGATATAAAAAACAAAGAAAAAATACAACAATTTCTAAAATTTAGATATAAAGATTTAGAAACCATCATTAAAGAAAATAAAACTGTATCTTCTAGTGAACCTATGCACGTTGAATTCGGCTTCAATATCAATGGTAAAAGAGGGGTATATCTTTTAGAAACTGATAATTCTCAGATTATTCATGAAAGATTAGAATTTACTATCACTAAAAGAAAAGGTATATATTTTGATATCATCCCTTCTAATATCTCTATTAATGAAAAAATATTTTTAGACAAATCATCATATCAATCAATTAAAGAATCTACAGATAAATTCTGGGGGAAACACTCTTTTCTTTCAATATTGTTACATGAAATTCACGATAAGTCTGATCAATTCTTAAAAGATCAACTTTCAGATAATTTCAACGATTTCATAGAATTTGTAACTAGTATTTCATGTAAAATCAAATTTGGAAGCAGACAAGAAAGGGCCATACTAAAATTACCTCATGAGTTACTTGGTGATTACGAAAGTGGTCATATAGATATTTCAAAAGAAAACAAACTAGATAAGACCGAAGAAATGTTAACTACTTTCTTAAAACTTACTAACAGAGATATCGAAAAAGCTTATTATAAAAGAGAAAGAGACGAAGATGAAATCAAGTATAGCTTGATGTTATCTAAAAAGATATCAGGCAAAATTAGAGATATAGATTTTTCACTTGAATCCACTGGGACACAATCAATTATTCAACAATTACCTTTTATGTTAGTTGCTGTCACACAATGTGTTTCAGTTCTTGATGAATTTGATACTGGTATCCATGATTTATTAGTAAAAAATTTAGTTACTTCCTTATACAAAAACCTTGAAGGACAATTAATTCTCACAACACACAATACACTATTAATGGAAGGAAACTTCATACCTAAAGATAGTATATATGTTATTAATGAGTTAGATAACGGTAATAAAGAAGTTCAATGTATTCTTCATTATGACAATAAGATTGGGGATAACAACAACGTAAGAAGACAATATCTATTAGGAAAGTATTCAGGAATTCCTGCGGATACAGATATTGATTTTTCACACTTATACGATATGTTAAAATAATTGAAAAATACTATTTAAGCAGACTGTCATTTAAAGGCAGTCTTTTTACATATAAAGGGAACAACCATAGCTGATTGTTCCCTTCTGCATAATCACTTAATTGTACTTACAACAACATCACTTATTATAACTCAGTATACTTATCACTCTTACCCTTAGCCTTCTCTACAGGATACTTTGCTTCATTCTGACTCATCTTCATATTCACTATCTCATCAGCATCTAATCCTAATTTATCTAATAAATTCTGACTATATACAATTACATCAGCTAGTTCTTCTTTAACATGCTGTAAATCATAGTTGTCATCAGACCACTGAAAACATTCTAATAGCTCTGCTGCTTCTATTACTATAGATTTAGCTAGATTAGCTGGTGAGTGGAATTGATCCCAGTCTCTATCTTCTGTGAATTTTCTAATTCTACTTACTGTTTCTTCTCTCATATTAGTTATCCTCTACTTTATACGTTCTCTTAAATAATTTGCTAGTTCTTTATTGGTACAATAAACATAACAGCCTTTCATTCCTCTTGTCATAAGAGTTCTATAAGTGTTTTTTATGATTTGATCCGCTTCTTTTAATGCTTTATCTGGATCTTGTTTATATAGTTTCTTTATTCCCTTTAAAGACTGATCTGTTCTTGCTCGCTTATTAAAATCAGTCACAATATGACCATCTTCATATCTCATATCATCACCAATAATAACACCTGCATAATCAAACTCTAATCCTTGAGATGTATGAATACATCCTATCTCATTAATAGAATTCTCATCTATCGCAAATGTAGAACTATTACCTAAGTTCCAGCTCATTTCAAAGTCATCAATCTTTATATCATGTACTGTTGAATCATTCTTACCTGCTTTGATCCATTCCCAGCAATAACCTGCTAACATTCTAGAACGATTATCAATCTTATTCTTTTCAAATATTAAATCTCTTACTTCATTAGGTGTATCTAGGATTCTTATATCATAATCTATATCTTTTAGATCATAGTTAGCTGTTTCTCTTATTTCTAATACATCATCTAACCATGCCAAGTATCCATTAGAACCATTACATCTGAATTGAGAAAGAAGTTCTAACTCAGATACTTCTGAATTAAGTTCTTTAGCCCATTTTCTTATTTCAGCAACAGAACCTATATCACTTAAAGTTACTCTTTGACTCTCATCTATAAAGAATACACTACATAGACATGCATTCATGATTTCTTTAATTTGGTTTTCTCCAACAACTCTAGGACCTAACTGTGTTCTTGCAGTTAATCTATGTCCTTCATCACATAGTATTGTATCTATGATATTGGATTCAACATCTATATAAGACCCAGCACCCTTAAACATATTATTAATACTACTTTTCTTATGTCCTGTTAACTTCTTTGCATAAACATTTCTAGGAGCACTGTTCTTAGAAGTATATTGTACAAATAGTCCTTCATTAGTAAGTTTTGATAAGAGATTAATAGCGACTACAGTTTTACCAGTACCAGGACCACCTTTCACTATTACTGTACGCTTCTTGTGATCTTCCATGCACTTTAATGAAGTCTGTAGTATTTCTTCATATACGACCTTCTGTTCATCAATCATGATAAACTCCTGATTACCTTCAATCATACTCTTAATAGAGTCCTGAAGGCTCTTAGAAGGCTTAATCTTACCATTATCAATCTCATATAAAATTTGTTTATTATCCCCTGTCTTTACAGATTTCTTAATAAACTCTCTTAACTTAGATACTTCACCTCTCGCAAAGATAGGTGCATCCTCAACATATTCCTGATATTGATTCTGTTCTAATTTCTCTGGACTACTCTTTCTATAGTTATGTAGATAAGCACATGGATGTAATTGGATATTCTCCATCTGTACATTCTGATTATAGTCGTTAATCATGGCTGCATAAGACCATGCTTGATAGGAAGGATGTACAACTTTACGTACTGCACCACCAGTAAATGTTTCTACTAATGCATCCTGCCCAGTAACTGCTTCTACTTTATCCCATTGTTTTAATTCAATAACAACAACATTAGGTTCTTTGTTTTCTCCATATCCTGATATGATAAAGTCTACTCTCTTAGATGTTTGAGGAATATTATACTCAATCGCAATACCAGAATCTTCTGGTATTGCCTGATCATTTAATACTTTATACATATATTCTAAAGAATTCTCCCATGAACGGAATTCATTACGAGCAGTTTTTCTATGCATCTTAGTATAAATTGTTTCTTCTATCTCCTGAGCAATAGAATCCATTTCTACTGCATGTAGAAAGTCATTTTTTATTCCTGAATATACAATCATCTGTCTACCTTCTTTCATTATTTATGTAAAAGAATATGAATAACATAATACTTATAGAAAAATTATACTCTATGAATTATGGAGTTGCAAATATGATAAAAAAGATTGAAAACATCTCTATATAAGATGAAATATACAAAATAAAAATTCTTTGCTTATTCACCTTTAGTTAATCACTGATTCCGATTAGATTGACCAAGTATTCTGATTCCCTTGACGATCCAGTCATTTTCGTAAAATTCCAACGAGGTTGACCAACCATTATGATGAACCTGACTATAGATTAATTGGATCGCCATCTTTCGCAGTTTCTTTAGCCAGCAATAGATCTACTCACATATGTTGTTCTGCTTGCACCATTTTCTGACGGGAAGTCCACTTTCTATACACGCTTTAATCCTTTCCACCCATTGATTGGTATTGATATAATCGTTAATGCTTTGAATATCCATGTTCATCACCATCCTCTATATAATAAATTTAGTGCTAAAATCACTATATATAGTAAATTTAGAATCTAAAAACACTTTAATTATCTAATATGGTGAGGTCTATTTCTATCCACTATATTATTTGGCTCTTACACTTTAATAGAGAATACGCTAAAAAGAAAATGGATTAACTTTCAGTCAAGAAAGCTAATCCATTTTTCTATTTTTTAGAATCACAATATCTCTTCAAGCTCTTTGATATCTTCATATGGAGATAAAGAAAAACGAATACTCTGTGCTATTTCCTCATCAGATAATCCAATGGCTTTTAATGTATAACTCGGATGAGTAATACTACATGCAGATCCAGAAGAAGCTGCTATTTGAGATGAAATCTTTTTTAAGAAAATAACATTCTTAACACCCTTGATTTGAAAATTTATAACGCCAGGAACTTTCATATCATTACTTGGACTATTATACACTATGTTGTCCTTTAGTTTTCTATTTAAAATATCAACTAAAAATTTTTCATAATTTTTTAATATTTCCTGATTCTTTTCAAAATCTCTTAAAACAATTTCACACGCCTTCCCTAATCCCACAATGTTATGTACACATTGCGTTCCAGCTCTATAATTGTTTTCTTGTTCACCACCATGAATTAAAGGTGTTATTCTATTTGGTAAACCAAATTGATCCTTTTTGACTATAGCAACCCCTATGCCCTTAGGACCATATATTTTATGAGCTGACATAGATAAGAAAGATACCCCATTTGGCATTGTAACATCTATTTTTCCTACTGCCTGTGTAGCATCAACATGCAAAAACAAATTCTTCTTTCGACAAATATCTGCAATAGACTTTATATCATTTATGCTTCCTAGCTCATTATTAACCCACATAACAGAGACTAAAAATGTTTCCTGGATAATTGCATCAGTCAATTGTTTTAAATCTATTGTTCCATCCTTTGTAACATCTAAATATGTGACATGAAATCCTTTCTTTTCTAAGTATTTCATAGTTTCTAATACAGAGGCATGTTCAATTTTTGAAGTAATAATATGTCTTTTATCATTTTCTTGAATATCTGCTATACCTTTAATAATAAAATTATTACTTTCTGAAGCTCCAGATGTAAATATTACTTCATCGGTATCACACCCAAATAATTCTGATACCTTTTCTCTTGCATATTCAACAGCATTTTTTGAATCACTGGCTAATTTGTAATATTTACTTGAAGGATTACCGTAGTTATCAGTAAGATATTTAACCATTTCGTCTCTTACTTCAGGTAAAACTTTCGTTGTAGCATTGTTATCTAAATAGATCACTTAAACCACTTCCTTTTATACAATTTTCTCAATAAATTCCTTTAGAGAATGTGTAATCACAAAATCACCATATAAAAGTGTCATACCACGTTCTATATGTGCAACAACATAATCACTATATTCATTATCATCCAGTTTTTTTCCTACTAAATAATTGATCATACATCTATAATATACTTCCTCATTTCCAAAAAGAGTTTGTAATGATATATCAAATCCTAATTTAGTATCTAAGTTTTCTATCGATTCTAATGAAATATCACCTTCTTTTAAAGATAAAGATATGCATATCCTTAATATTGCTGCTCTGGTTGAAAAATGATATTTATTTTGAATTTTTGCAAGATTTTCTGCCGTAATAGTTGATGTTTTAATTCTGTAGGACATCAATTCCACTTCCTTTCAAAAATTCTATTCTTTAACACTTCAGTAATTCTATTTTCTTGATAATTTAGTGTATAACATTTTGAAATTGATTTTGAAATATGGTTGATTACCTTATCATTTATTTCCTTTGAAGTTGGCATAATAATAACCTGAGAACCACTTCTTGACATGATAGCATCATAAAACTTTGTCATATGTTCTTGGTCCAATCTACCTGCAGGTGTATCAAATACTATAGGTATGTTTCGGTTAGAACATTTTACTATAGCTACTATTACAGCAGTCACAAAAATTTGTTTCTCTCCTGCTGATAGCTGTTTTAAATTTTTAATCTCATTTTGATAATATGCTGAAATATGAAAATCTGACGAAATTTTCACTTTAGTAATATAATTCTTTTTTCTATAAGTTTCGTTCAGCAACTTTGTTATCATAATTGAAATTTTATTTACTATATCATTGAGTTCAGTTTCATAATACTGCTTACAAACATCTCTATACTTATTAGCTAAAACAAACGAATTACTTCTTTTAGATTCTTTATAAACTGTTTCTTTTATATCCTGTATTTTTAAGTATACATTTTCAATTTCTTCATTTTTTTCTCTAATACTATCCGATGTTTGAGCTAGTTCATCCAACAACTCATTGCATTCATTATCCAATTTTAAAATTGATTCCAACACCTCATTAGATTCTTTTCTCTTAGCTAAAGATATTTTCTTTCTTAAATTTGAGAGAACATTTTCATCCACTAATTGTGTATGAATAATTTTGTCATAATCCTCATTTGCATTTGCAATTTTAACATTTAAATCGATAAATTGTTCTTCTTCATTACGGTTTAAAAATAAAATCTCATTGACATTGTTAGTAAATTTATTTTGAATCGCACGTAACGCTTCTACATCTTCTTTTGACAACTGTTTTGATTCAAGAATTTCAGACAAATAACTATTATATCTTCGTGGCTTTTCAATTTCTATTTGCTTTTCTACATCAAATAAAGTTGAAGTATTAAGTACATATAACAATTGATTTTCAAAAAAATCCTTCATTATTTTATTTTGTTCTTTTTTACGAACATCTAACTTTTTAAAATACTTAGATAATTCTTTTGATTCATCAGAGTTTAAACCTCCAAGTGCTTGAAATTCTTGCAATTTCATATCACGTTCAAACTCTTTTTTTTCTTTCAAATCTCGTAATGATTTTTCTTTGTCCTGTAACATAGAAACCTCTTTTTTCATTAATTTATGTTTCTCAATTAATTCATTTAAATAAATTTGATCAGGAGATAACTCACCATTACTCTCTTCGTTCTTAATATATTTCTCTAAATCACTTATTAAATCAATGTAATAGTTTAACCCATAGACATAAGTGATATTTTCTTTTATATACTCATCAAAACTATCTGTATCAATATAACCGAGAATTTTCTCACCATCAAACATAACAGAATCTATTAATTTAGGATTAAAATATCTATTAATGTATTCTACCTTATTTAAAAATTCATCTTCAGACATTAATAAATCATTTATCTTTAACGTTACTATTTCTTTAAAAGTTGGAGATAAAACCCATTCTCTCTTTATCTCATATATGGTTTCTAAATAATTTTCAATTATTGAGAACTTCAAAGAAATTGAACCTATATTACATTTGTTTCTAACTATTGATTTAATCTCAGAAACATATGTATTACTCCTACTATTTTGTTTCAATCCATATAAATAGCTTCCAAATAGTCCTAATTTAATTGACTTAAGTAAAGTTGTTTTACCAGCACCATTTTCTCCACAAATTAAAATCAAATTTTTTAGAGGTGTAGTACTTAAGTCAATAAAACTATTCTCATATGGCCCTATGTTTTGTAATTCTATATTTAATAACTTCATGAAAAACACCTCATTCCTGCATATGCAAATAGTCTTCATTTAGAATTTCATTGATTTGTTCTAATACGTTTTTCTTTACTCTACTTCCTGTATTATCTTTTTCTAAATTAATCATTTTTTTGAATACCCACAAACCACAGGTCAGTGAAAATTAAATTTCATAAACAC
>ERZ1673722.1320-NODE-1320-length-25464-cov-12.430163_pt1 | contig 25464 bp, 25 predicted proteins | sample MGYA00580222_ERZ1673722 | MGnify/ENA primary metagenome ERZ1673722 (study PRJEB41218, sample SAMN15661750) | gut metagenome | host: Homo sapiens | place: Canada: London | collected 2015-08-20/2019-03-30 | study: EMG produced TPA metagenomics assembly of...
CGCTTCAATGAATTCTCCATATACCATTTTCTCATCATAACCAAATGCAACATATACATCTGTCTCGCCAACAATAAAGCGACAGTACATGCCACGTAATGCCGCCATATCCGGCAGATCGCGGATAAACGGATTCTGAAAAATCTGATCAACAATAGAACGATTTTGCGTATGCTGCTTTTGCATATCCTGCAATATTACTTTTTTTCTATTCATAAAAAAACCTCACAGTCTTAATGGCCCCAATTTATCTGTTTTCTATATTCATCATATCGCATTCATCCTTAATTGACAAATAGGAATTTTTGCGGATAACAAAAATCGTATTATTTCTACATTTGCGCACGTACTCCATTCTCCGTTTTTAACCATTTTTCTTTCCATAATTAAACAAACCATGGAAAGGAGACTGTTTTGATGAAAGAAATGAGTGGCGTCCAGATCACAATGGCATTCTGGAAAAGCATTATGAGTACCATTCCCAATTTCTTTGAGGTGATGGAACGGTTTAAAAATTACTCCTATTATTACGATACCGTCATGCGCGATTTGAAACATACAGATGAAATGGTGGCTGTGACCCCGCCAGATGAATTGGATCAGGCACTGGAACTGGCATTACAGGAGAAAACAATCCCATTCGTCAAAAGCACCGCAGAAACACTGCCGGATGACATTAAATCCTCTGGTTTCTACGTTTATTGTTGTAGAACAGTAGATTATGATCGTATCTACAAAGTTGTACAGGAAATTAATGAAAAGATTCTCGCTGATGCAGAACAGACAAAAGAACAGACAGAGGAAGATAAGGATACTGATGAGCCCGAACACTCCAGAGACGAGGAAAAACCAGAAAAGGATGACGGTAAGGAAAATGACACTGATTCCGAGAAAAAACAGGAACAGGAAGGTCGGGAAACGCCGGACGAATTAGAAGATGGGTCAGAATCTGATACTAAAAATAAAAAGAAACAGAAAAAGACATATAGCGAGGAGTGCGCTTCAAATCACGAAAGGCAAGAGCAGCAGCGGTATAGAGAGCGTGAATCATATGAGCCATTGGAACGGGAACGCACTGCCGATACAGAATCTCGTGAGGCGATAAAAAGACAGGAACACAGAAATCAGGAATCAGAACGTTATTCCGGGTTCGAATCTGAGCGTCTGAAAGAGACTGAACGCGAAGCATCACACTCACGACCGGAACGTGGCGACCAGGCAAGGCGCTCGGCCGGCGCCGAATCCAATGCCAATATTTCCGCCGGGTTTGGCAGCCATGGAGGGTTTTATCATACTGATGAAAATACTTCTGCGAGAGAAACCATTCATGGGGATAATCGAACAATCGACAGGACGAATGCTGGTGCGTATACGCAGGATAAAATATCACCTGCCCAGCATACGCCCGAAAATTTTGAGGGAAATAAAGACCATTCCTGCCATCAGACCCCGTTTGGTGGATATGAAACACAGGATTATGAAAAAAATCGGGGTATCTTTCGGGGAAATCAGGATATTGATCGCCATGCTCAGCAATCGTACGAAGAACGAAAAAACACACGAGATTACGTAGAAGCTTCGCACCATGATACTGCATCGCGAAGTCATGCAGAGCGTTCGGCTTTAGCGGGAGGAAACAGAAATACAGAGGTGGATTTTACCCACCGCAATGCAGCAACTGCGCATTCTGCTTCGGGTGAGGTCCAAGCTGGTGGCGTGCAGATTCTTGGCACAGCAGCAACATGCCACAATGAGATTCCGACTCATACGCATAGCGGAATTATTCGGCAACCTTATAGCATGAACAGCGGCGACGATATATTGCGCGGAAATGATGCTGGAAAACAAACTGTACGCGTTCAGCGGATTGATGCAGAACGCACCGCCCCAGAAACAATAAAAATCTTTCAGGGCACGCAGGAATCTGTGGATCGTGCCACTGAAGCAAAAACCATTCTGCGCAACCGAACCATCAACGATGCTAAAAATGCCCTTTCCCCGAAACATTTCAAGCAGCTGCAGAAAGCAACGCGACGCATCGTTGCTCAGACCGTGGTCAGCCGTGAAACGGATGGGGGCCGCGTGGCAAACCAGGTGATCGACAACACTTCCCCAATTGCAGCGGCCATGCTTGCCACCATGATGTCAAATGGCGCCATGAACCTGACCAAGGAAACCATGATGGATCACGAGGTGTTAATTGCTTTTAATATGGCCGCAACCGGTAACAGCAGGCAGGATGCGGAAGGCGCATTGCGTTTCCTGACACGGGCTGCTATCGATGGTGATAACGCTGGAACCGGGGCAATCAGCATGTACGCTTTCGATCGTGCATTTTACGGAAATATTGAGGAATTAGGGGAACGGATGGAAAAACTGCGCGATCAGATTTCCAACCTGCAGACAAAACGAATCCTGACGGATTCGGATAAAAACACGATCGCTGAGTTGACGCAGGAACTTGAACGGTTAAAGGGGCAACAATTCCTTGCACAGTTCCAGAAGAATTTTCTTGCCGATGGTCCGGATGGTTTTGGTCTTCGCGCCGGAGAATCATTTTCAGATTGGTTTGGGCGTGCGTCCACGGAAGATATCCTGCAGCTGACGGCAAACTTGAATATTTCGGACGGATTGAGAAAGGATCTTGCGGAACTTAATATGTCTTCCGAAGATATTTTGGTCAAACTGGCAAAACTTAAGGAAAAGTATAGGAATAATCCGGCTGATATGGCAGTACTGGATAATCTCACGGCTGGTATCGCGCAGAAAAAATTCCATGTTGGACCGGGCGGTATCGCGAGGATGATTCGAAAGGGTTTTCAGAAGAACCTGCTGAAAGCAATTGCCGGACAGTCCGATGCCGGCAGGGCACTTGGCGATGCCAATATGTTTGTTACCAGTACCTATATGGCATACCGGGCCGGTATGAAACTGTTTCTGCATACACTCAGGCAGTTCGGAGCCATCCGCGTGGATGCTGACGGAATAGCCTCCATGTTTGGAAAACAGGTATCATTGGATGTATTAGATGCAATCAAGAACCCGTTCGGTGCCGCAAAGAAAAAGGCCGGCGAACGGGCTGCCAAAAACCTTGGCAAGGCACTGGATAAAATCGGGGTAAAAAATTCCCTGATACAAACCAGAAGAGCAATCATTAACCACGCATCCAGCGCATTGAAATTCCTGACAAAACCGATCACCAAGCCGGCGCAGAAACTGATTGTAAAACTCGGCCTGGATAAGGTAGCAGCAACAGCCAGTAAAGCCCTGACGTCCTTTGTTGCAAAAGCGAGCGTGACGCTTGGATGGATACTGGTTGTGGTTTTGATCATTCTGCTTCTCGGTGAAGCAGTGGACAGCCAGCGTAAAGTGGAAGACAGTGGTCCGGCAAATGGTATTTATATTGATAACGAAATCATCCAGGAAATCACCACGGAACTGACACAGAAAAACAACCAGTTCATGGCAGATATCAATGATGCAGCGAACCATCGCGGGGAATACAGCGTAACCACAGGTCTTGTAACAAATGAAAATGCAACGACTTATGAGTCCTATAACGTCATTTTCCGCGATGCCATGACGGGTGTCGAACTGACCCCGGAACATGTGGACTTAAATAACACCAAGGCGATTCTTGCCATGGCCCAGAAATTTATGCCATATCCGCTGGTTAAACCGGGAGAGAATGCGACGGCAGAGGCTAAAAAGGAATATGAAGACATGGCCCAGCATTTCAAGGATTACTGCTATTATCTGTGGGCGGCTACTCATCAGATTTCGATTGAAGAGTACCATCCCGGAAACAGTACCATCGATGTATGGATCTGCAAAAACTGCGGTACCAGTAATGCATCAGACACAAACGCATGTACCGGTTGCGGCGCGGAACATACTGATGAGGCAGTTGTGACAAAAGTGGTAGAAGGGGCCGTGGACACTGCGGAAATGCAGACTACTTATGATAAAGGTAAATGCGACAAGGATGGAACAATTGTTTGGCTGACAGATGGGTTTGAAAAAAACATTATTCACTGGGGAGAAGCAGACTGGGTTTGCGATTCCTGTGACAACGTGCCTTCCGATGGATATGGAGAAGACGGAAGCGATCTTTGCAATAATGGCAAAAATAACGAACATGGCGGTTGGAAGCGCACTGGTAACAAAAGGAAAGTTTACAACTGCCAAGCGGATCACAACAAAGTCAAACATGATGATGATGTGGAATATTATGACTGCGAAGAATTGAAGAAGGACAACCACTGGCATTATGAATACGAATGGAAGTATGAATGTGCCGGACACATGGCGGCAGTTGTATACGTCACGATCGGAGACCTTTCCAGGGATCCGAGTTTCCCGGCAGCAAAAGACGTGAATTATGACAAGGTTGGCAACTATGATTCCGTTAGTGACAGCGAAACAACGGAATCCACGGAAAACCAGGAAGAAACGGAAACAGCTACGGAGTCAATAACCCATGACTAAAGTCACAAAAGTATTGTATGGTTCAGATTTATGTCTGAGCCATAGCAAAGAAAGGAGAATATATGAGTGCTACAAAAAATAAGACTGTCACCGTTATCTGCTTGATTGCCGCATTACTCAGTTGCTGGTGCATCTTTTTTTCAAAAGCGACCTATGCGGAAAGCAGTGATCTGAGCAAAACCGCCTATCTCTACTTTTATACGGTGGACGGGGAAGAAATCACAAAACTTCAAAAACAGATAGGTTCAAAAAAGACATACGCATTCAAAAACCCGGACGAATGGAAATATCTTCCGGTGGATCCGGACAGTAGGGAAAAAGTTTATCCGGAATTGTATTATCAGGTCACTGGCACCCATTGGGCGGAAGTAAATGAAAATGGGAATACGATAAAAGAATACAAACAAGGTGATGCGTTCCAATGGTCAGCGGGAAACCATTACTTTTATGTAAAAACGGATAATCCGGTACTGACCGGAGAAAATACCGTTACCATATCCTTTGATCACCAGGTACACCTGTATTTCCAGAATGTAAACGGCGACGAGATCTATTCCCTGGCCAAATCCATCGCCCCAAAGGATGAATATACCTTTGAGAACCCAGCGGATTATGCATATCTCTTTGAATCCGGCGACGATGCGGACGCTACAAGCGAAACGATCGAATCCAATGAAGGACTGACCGGAAACGGAATCGGCTGGTATTGCATGGATGATAACGATAAGGAATATTTTTTCAAGGAGGGTATGAAGGCCAAATTCAAAGAAGGAGAGTATTATTTCACGGTCGTGACGGATGACCCGGTGACGATCACGCAATATTATCCGATCGATGTACCGACTTATTATGTGACGGAGCAGGAAGGTGGCGTGTATTCCACGGAGACCGTCATTCCCGGTGAGACCGTTACGTTGAAAAAGTCCCTCGGGGCGTTGATCTGGGAAGCAACCATGAAAGGATGGGAAGAAGAGGAATCCGGAGAACTTTATGACTGCGGGGATACATATAAGGTGATGCGGAACAAAAATGTGAATTTTTACGCATATTACGAATATGATGAAGACTGGGATCCAAACGCAGTGGATGAAAATACCGGTGAAAAGGCAGGCAAAAAAGAGGAAATCAATGTTGCTGATATTGGTGCCATCAATGAGGCTGCCGGAGCGGGATACAACGTAACGATTGATGCAGCTGGACTCTTGAAACGGACAGGAAACCGCACAAACGTGAATCCAGATGTGGCAATTGAGGGAATCCCAGGCCGGATAAAAAAAAGAAGTACAAGTTCTTCTTTGAAATACGGAGGGAATGAGAAAAACCCGGAAGACTATACAAAAGATAAATACGGAAACAATGTAGAGGACTCCAATCTCCCGGTTGAGATCAATAGTGTGTTAAAACAGGATGATTCCGCACTGTATATGGATGTGTACGGTAATTCCATGGTATACTATTCAGATCTGACAAGAAAAAACAACCTGCTTCTTGCCATTGACAGGCTGAGCCTTGGCAAAACTGATTCCTGGGTCAATAATGTTTCCAACTGGGACAGTGAATCCATGAAACGATTCGAAGCGGTGGAGTTTGCTCTGGTATACGGAGCTTATCCGGATACGCAGGAAATAAAAGATGCATTAGCAGAAATAGGGATTGAGTGGAAAGATTCGTATTGTTCTAAATCAGCATTCAATAAAATGCTCCCATATAAAAAAATATGGACAGGATGGTATGATACTTATACGGACGGATTACACGAAAAATACAAATCACAGGATGAGAGCGGCACCGTCATAGTCGGCTCTGCAAAAACAACCCCGACATCAAATCTTTCCCATGGTCTGTTCGGCATCACGGCTTATGCGGGACAGAAACAGGCGCCTACAAAGATTACTAAAAGTCTGAAAGATCGGATTTTCGGTTTGTTTTGTGTGAATGCATATGCGAAGAAATCTGAGCAGAAAAACCCGGTAGGAGAAGCCTTCCAAGTCAAAGGGAGGATTAATGTAAGTCTTGACTTAAACGGAGCCACATTCACTCCGCAGTACTATGACCCAAGCAGGATGACGACTTTTGGGGCGTATTCATTCGGCGGCCTGACAGGGCTTACAGCGGAACAGATTGCGGTTATGACAAAAGTGTACAATGCCTTGACCGGAGCCGGATATTCCCCTGAATTTGCCGCAGGTGCATGCGGAAATATCTGGCAGGAATCACACTTCAATCCCTCAGATGTAAGCGGTTCCGGTTACCTGGGATTGGTGCAATGGGATGGCAGTTCAAGAGGCCCAAAAATGAAAAATTTTGCGGCAAGTATGGGAAAAAGCTGGACGGATGCGGATGCACAAATTACATTTATGTTGAAGGAACTTGAAGGTTATTCTGGATATTTTACATCGGCTTTAAGACGATATAATGGCAAATCCGATTACAAATCCATTGATGACGTGCAGCTTGGCTGTGATTTATGGGCGGCTGTTTACGAGGGATGCGTCTGCAACAACCCCTCCCATACCATAGTCGAGTGCCCTATGTTTAACGGAAAAAAATATCAGGAGCTTGCACAGAGACGAAAATACGCGCAGCAGATATACCAGGCGAAACAAGGCAATGGACTTTTAAATATCGATCCAAACGGATACAGTGTGCCGAATAACCAGAGCAACAACAAAGTACCGTATTATGCACAGAGTGGTGGTCAGCCATGGTCCGCCCTGCCTTTCGGAGACGGAACGATTGCAACCAGCGGTTGTTCCCTGACATCCTTGTCCATGCTGATTTCTTATCAGCTCGGCAGCTGGATCTATCCAAGTGATGTATATAATAAACTGATCGAAGTCAAAGGAAACTATAATGCGTTTCACGTGAAAGGAGTAGGTCAAAGCTGTTCACAACTTTACAGCGCTATGGCAGCTGCTTACGGGCTCCAATACAAGTCACTGTCCTCCATGAATGCGGTGTTGGAAGAATTAAGAAAGGGCAATCCAGTTGCCATGTCCACGAAAAAAGGGTCGGATAGCTATTTTACAAAAAGCGCTCACATCATTGTACTGACCGGCATTGATGCTTCTGGAAACATTTATGTGAATGATCCGAACAGCAACCATCAGGCATACAGTTACCAGGCATATTCCCCTGATTTTATCAGCAAGTATCTAAACTCAGGATATTATACCGTATATAAGGGATAATGGTTGTGCTGCCGCATTTTTTTGCGGCAGCAAAGCTACGGAATCCGGCCCCATAATTACAAAAGAAAATATTAAGATAAAAAGGAGAGAAGACCATGAAGAAAAATAAATTTGGATTGATCAGTTGTGCAATGCTGACCTTAATGATGTGTATTCCATGCTATGCGAGGAGCACGGATGATTATTTAAAAGAAATTACGGAAATCAATGAAAATACAAAAAATGTTACCATTCAGGTGAGTGTTCCCGAAGGTTTCGACCAGAGGGTTGATGTATACCTGAATAAAGAAGGACATGGAATCACGGCGGGAGATGGTTACTCCATCACCATCCCAGTAGATCCTGGCCTTTATGATGTTCATGTCATTTTGCCAAAAGACGTGATGAACCAGTACGTAGCATCCGTACAGAAAACGTTGGACATCCATTCTGACACTACGCTTTCGGTAAATGTAGCGGAAAATCCGGAATATGGAAAGACTTCCAACAATCATACAACGGAGCAGACCGGCGATGGCGCGTATGAAAATTTTGAACTGGAAGATGGACCGGCCGTATATGATTATTCAGATGGCAAAGAGAGTGGGCTCATCCATATTCAGGCAAAAAATTACGGAGTCTTTGAGAGCCTGACCTATCATCTTGTTGGGGAAACAGTGTATGACGTTGTGCTCGACATGGATCATGGTTTTGAAGCAAATGTAGCATTGCCTGCCGGGGAATATTATGAAACTGGCACTATGGAGTACAAGCTTTGTGATTGGGTACCTGAAAACCTTGATATGACATTTAAGTGGGAACACAAGGGAAATATCGGTGCGTTTGGTCGATATTTTACGATTAAAACCGGCGAAACAGTCGAAGATACCGATCTTATCGTTTATATGGTTAACAGCACGGAAACAACGGAAGTCAATGCCAATCAGATGAATAACGGACGTGTTATCGAGGAACAGATTGATGCAGAACAGAACCATGAAAATGAAGAATTGAAGAAAGCTTTCCCGGAAGAATTCCCATCTGATTCCTCCATGGAAGAAACAATTCCGGCAGCTGAAGTAACATCAAACGTGGCTTTTGATTTTACCAAGGTAGCAAAAAGTGCAGCAGCCATTGTCGTTGGTGTTGCCATCGGAGCCTGCGTGTATTACAAAAAAAAGAAAAAATAAGTCTTCAGGTTTTTGAAAGACCATCCGCAGGGGTGGTCTTTTTCTTTGCAATTTTCTATATGCGCGTAAATGCTATTTATTAGCAATCCGTGATATTTGATTGTATCCTCGCCCATAATTTTACCATCAGAAAATATGGGAAGGAGGGAAAAGAATGGGGAAACAGATTATGAGGGTGGAACCGATCCATTCCATGCAGGCATTCTCTGCAAAATTCAAGCATAACTATCGAATCGGCGCCATTCCAAATGCTAACGAAGCATACAGTCACATGAATGAACAGATTATCCGTCTACCGGCAGGTGAGACTTATAATACATTTTTTGAAAAAAAACTCATGGAACTTCCGTATTACGAGACGCACAAAATAAGAAAAAATGCGACTCTGGGGCTGGAGTTCATGTTGTCTTATGGAACAAGCGGTCTGCCTGAGGATTTTTCCGTGAAAGAATGGATGGAGAAATCCAAGCAGTTTCTTATGGACCAGTTTGGCAAGGAAAATATCGCATCCGCCGTACTCCATATGGATGAAGGAACGCCGCATATTCATGCAGTAATTATACCAATCAAGGACGGAAAGCTGAGTGCGCGCGCCTTTCTTCCGGATCGGCAGGCCATGCGAGATCTCCATACCAAATATTACCAGTATACAAAAGAAGTTGGACTGGAACCGGAAAACCGTTACATGCATATCCAGCACCAGAAAGTCGGTATGTTTTATTCCAACATTAACCTGGCGCTTGAAAAAACGCTTCCGGGCCCGAGGGATGATGAGACTTTGTATGATTATTCAAAGCGAGCAAATGAGTTTTATCAGCAGCAATGCCTGCGTATGCTGGGCAAGGACTATCAGATCGATCAGTTAACCAAAGAAAATAAAGCATTAACGAAAGCCAATCGGACTCTGGAAGCGGCAATTGAAAAACGTTACCAGCAGTATGTGGACGAGATTATGGATGAAATTGGAAGCGTGGAGAATGCTGTACATGCAATCCATTACCGTGATAACCTGCAAAAGGGCATTGAATGGACAAATCAGACGAACCCGGAGCTTGCTGAGAATGTGGCAGAGATTATTGATAATGTTCAGCGCAATTACGAAAGGGCCATGTTGCAGGAAAAAGAAAAGTAGGCCGACACCGTTCATACAGGAAAATGACGGAAAAATTCCATAATTCCAGTATCACAAGCAATCATCAGAGGAGGAATGATTTTGAAAAGAAAAATTGTAAAAACCGCGGCACTTGCACTTTGTTTGATGTGCATTGGAGGTCAGGTTTATGCCGCGCCAGTAGAACAGGAAACGGAGACAGTAACATCAGAAGTCCTTGCGCAGGAGTCTGTTGCCGAATCAGAGCCTGGCACCGTTCCGGGTGAAACCGCCCAGGAAACAGAAACAACAGAAACGGCTGAAGCAGAAAGTGAAGAGGAGGTTGTAGAAACCGAGACAGCATCGGAAAAATCAGAAGAGCCGGAATCAGAGTCTGCAACAGAAGCGGAAACCAAAAAACAGGATGACTTAAAAGAAGATATGATTGATATTCTGACGCCGGATAACGGACCGGATGAGGAAGGCTATGTGACCATGGCGATGCGGACGGCAAATGATGTTGTGCTTCCGGTCAAGATTACCATGAAGAAAAATGATGAGGAGACAACTCTGTCCGTCGCATACCAAGGGCAGCTTCTTTTGCAGCGTTAGATGCTTCAAGCTGGCCTTCATAGGTGACTTTTAAAGCGGATTTTTCGGCCTGCAGCTGAGTAATCTGCTGATCCTTTTCGCCTAAAAGCCGTTCACGGCTGCTGGAGACGGACTCAAACATTTTTCTAATATCACTTAGTGCTGCGTCCAACCCTTTGGTATCGACACCGTTCGACTGCATCACAATATCATCCATGCTCTTTTCGACAAGAGCGAACATTCGGTTTAAAGTTTCGCCTTTTTTCTCATCGGTGCCTTCCGACATTTTGGCGATTAGCTTATTACCACGTTCAATAATTTCATCACTGCAGTTAATTGCGAAATTTGCCATATTCAGCTCTCCTTTTTGTGAGATTTCCCTTGTTCTTTAAGCCTATTATACCATATACCATGACATTGTGCAACGCATATTAATTTTAAATTAATCACATTAACCATTAATTAATAAATACGAAAATATAAATTAATTAATGATTAATGAGATTAACTATAAATTAATCTAAACAAAAAGCACCATTGACCGGGTGCTTGAATAAAACGTTGTTGTTTGGTTTGGGAAAATATGGTACCATAGTTGTATGGGTGCCACCATAACACGGTAGGCGGTTTGCCCCTCTCCGGAGGGACTGTGACCCTCCGATCACATAGATACCCGTCAGGGAATATATGAAGGGAGGGCTTAGCCAATGACTATAGAAGAAGTAATCGCACTGTTGAGCTTATGCTTTACATGCTTTGGACTCGGCTATAAAGTTGGCCGGGATAGTAATAAGACACAGAAATAGCCGCCCCATACCCTGCAAAAGTGTGAGCGGCTTTTCTAAGTCAAACATATAAATGCGGGCAACCGTCTATCGGTGGTACCCTTCTATTTATAATATATCATCTGAGTTAAAAATATTCAACCCATTATATGATAAAAACGTGTTTCTGGATGGCAGCTTCGACTGTCTGAGAAGATCTTTTAATATATCTTTGAGTTGTAGCTGTGGAACTGTGCTGCAGCAACTCTCTCACCAGTTCAATATCATGTCCATTGGCTTCGTAAAGATCTGATGCAAAAAATTTCCGGAACGAATGCGTACCAATATTCTCATATCCCAAATAATCAGCTATTTTCTGCAGATGTTTTTGGACGGCCCGTGTCGTGATGGGAAAAATCGTATCGTCTTTTTTAATCCCGTGCTCTTCACAATACATATAAAGAAATTGATACACGGCCAGCGGTACAATAAAGGTCCGTTTTTTCTGGGTTTTCTGTTCTGTGATATTAATTCTATAGTTTGCCCCATCTTTTAAAAAGTCTGCTAGATGAAGCTGCAGAATGTCATCGATCCGCAGTCCTAGGTTAGCTTCCAGAACCAGGCAAGCTGCAATTCTGCTGTTTGGCCGGAAGCCGGAGCCACCGGATCGCATCGTATTTATGATCTCACGGAATTGTTCAAAGGTCAGTGCAACGGTCGTTTTATTCGGCATAAGTTCGTATTTTCTCCAATAATAGTTCGTATAAATCACATTATATCAGTAAAACAACGTAAAATCAAGAAAAAATAGTTCGTATAATATACATTATACGAACTATTTAGAAATATGTCATCAACGAAAAGTATTATCCGCAAAATAGGACAAAATTTTTTTGCGTGCTGCATGCCAAGAATGAGGGAATAGCCGAAGGTGAAGCCAGGGGTGAAGCCAAGGGTGAAACCAAGGGTGAAGTTAAAAAGGCCATGGAAATTGCCAAAACACTACTTGCACGTCAATACCCATATGAAGAGATTGCGTCCATAACCGGGTTATCGGTAAGGGAAGTTTCCAATCTTGCAAAAAAAGCATAGTTCTTAATCAAAGAGGTCGAGAAATCGGCCTCTGTTTTTTTGCTTTAAAAGACGATCCAGGGATCAGAAGAGATAATAAAACCAGGGGTAAACTTGCGCTGGAGAGTATATTTTATTTCTTCATAATGGTCTGCAAAAATTTTCTGCAAGATATTCATAAAACTATTATGAGATGGATTTTAGAAAAAAGAAACCCATAGCCCTCAAGATTGAGGGGAATGGGAGTTGAATAGGTGAAGCATATCTTTATAAAATATCAGTTTAAATTTTAATCTAAATATTGCATAAAATACTATTGTTGAGTATAATACTAATAAGAAAGCGAAAGGAGATGTTGTTATGAGTTTAGTATTAGCTAATATGACCGAAAACTTAATACCAGTATCTGACTTTAGTCAAGGCAAGGCAGGAAAAATATTTACTGATGTTGCAAAAAACAACAAGGAGTATATTGTATTAAAAAATAATCAGCCTACCGCAGTGGTATTATCTATAAAAGAGTATAAAGAAACACAGAAAAAACTTGCCAAATTAGAAAGTTTATTAGAAGCAATTGAAAATGCTCATTTGCTAAAAATGGCAATGAGTAGGGAAAATAGCAACTCTATGGATTTTGAAAAATTTGTTGCTGAACAGGGTTATTCTATGGATGAATTAGAAGAAATGGCGGAAAGCGTAGAAATAGAATAATGGAGTGGAAAATAAAAATTACAGAAGAAGCTCAAAAGGATTTTTCAAAAATTGAACCGAGCCTGAAAAAGCAGATCCTTGCAGGTATAATAAAGGTATCTAAAGCACCATTGCCAAGCCCAAACGGTTATGGTAAACCATTAGGAAACAAGCACAACAATAACTTAACTGGTTTTTTCAAAATCAAATATCGTGGAATCGGTATTAGGGTTGTATATACACTAGTATTAAAAGATATTGTGATGAACATTGTGGTAATTTCAGAACGTGATGACAATTATTGCTATAATGCCGCAGCGAACCTGTATAAAAAATACGGTGAGGATATTTTTACAGATATTTTCCAAGACTTTCCAATGAATTTGAAATAAAAATTAAAATAGTTATCTGAAAAAATAAATATACCGATATAAAGGTATAGGTGTGGTAAATAGAATCATACAAAAAAAGAAAACCTTTTAAAGGTAAATTTATTAAAAAGGAGATTAAATTATGATCAAGCGAAAGATTTTAACAACCGTTGCAGCAGTATCCGTTGCAGCCATGATGACCGTCGGTGTCTTTGCCGTAGGCTGGCAGCATAATGTGACCGGCTGGTGGTATGGCACGAACGAGACAAACACGACATGGCACGCAAACTGCTGGCAGTGGATTGATGGCAACAATGACGGTATCGCAGAATGTTATTACTTCGATCAGAACGGCTATATGCTTGCCTCCACAACTACACCGGATGGATTCACTGTAAATGCGGACGGCGCATGGACGGTAAACGGCGTCGTACAGACAAAGATCGTCGCAAACACATCGAGTGGCACTCCATCCGTGGGTGGTTCCGGCGTAGCGGGCAGTTCTGGCGGTGCAGGCGGTTCCGGTACAGCTGGTGGTTCTGGATCCAATGCGTCCTCGTCTTCCACAGATACTTCAGGTTATGTGAAGTTTGAGGATATCGACTGGAAGGTAAAGGAGCCGAAGCATAGACATGACGGGGAACTCGTGAAGTACCTTGGTGTTTATGAGGGAAATAATGGAGGATATCTTTTTAAACAGGAATTTGCAGTTCTTTCCGATGGAACCCTTTGTATGCCAAATAAGAAAGGTGATTCATATAAGCGCGTAAGTGACAATACGTGGGGATATTTTTCAGGAAACGTTGAGGATTATATGATCATGGACGAGAACGGAAATATCAGCGAGCACTTCTACATTAACGATGCAAAGAATAAGGGAATCGACCGTGGCGGTATTATCTATACAAAGCTCTCTGAGTAAACATTTATCATAACATATTAAAAACTTGGACTACCTTCGGGTAGTCCATTTTTTATGCGAAAAAATGAATACTTGATTTAAACCGAAAAAAACAGTTAAAAACTTTACCCACATATATAAGAGAGGAATATATGCCCACAAACGAGCGCTATGGGAGGTTTTTAGGTGAAAAAGATAAAGAAACGAATGATTTCGGCGGTGCTTGCCCTGTCCATGGGCATGACGCTTATGCCGACAGATTTCACTGGATTTCGTGCATAAAAAAGCAGCTATTTTTGTTTAAAAAATAACTGCCTTTTCGCCAAATCACGGAATTCTTATAAAATATCTGGAACAGGATAATATCTAAGAACTACCTTAGCCTCTATCCTGTCCATTGGAATGTACGGATAATCCCAGAATCTTGAATCAACAGAATCATTTCGATTATCACCAAGGAAGAAATACTCACCCTGCGGTACATCAAATACATAATGATTGGTGTAATACATCTCTCCATTGATGTACGGTTCATCAAGTTGCACGCCATTAACCGACACAGTTGCACCATTTAACGGATCTCCGGATATCTCGATATGGTCGCCAGGCAGCCCGATAAGTCTTTTAACATAATGAAGTGTTTTTGACCCATCCAGAGTATTTCCACACAGATCGCAAACGTTCTCGTCATTATATTCGACAAATGCGCCGCAGGACTTACAGATCTTACCATAGTTAAATATTACGATATCACCGCGTTCCGGCTTATCAAACCAATAAGCAAACCGTAATCCAAGCACTCTGTCACCGACCATAATGGTATTTTCCATAGAGCCTGTAGGCACAGTTGCATTCGCTATGATGAATGTATTAAGACATGCAGCAGCAATAACCGCTGGTATCATAATACGAAAGAATTCAATTAAATAGTTTTTTAACTTATTAAACATAGTACCTGCCTTTAGTTATGCTATGAAAAGTATTTTTGTCGTAGCGGTCTAAAATTTCCTCTTTGATTTTATCTGCAGATTGTTCTGCAGAACTGTTTAAAAGGACGGCGATGTGTTCTTCATGCGATGCAGCGTTTTGCATAGAAATAGCACTGATTACGTCCATTTCTTCTTTTCTATGTGGTTGCCTTGTGAGAATAAGGTATAAACCAATACCAAGGCCAAGGCAGGCGAATAAAATTTTCTTTCTCATGTATTTTCTAATAAAAAAATTGTCGAATTATGCGCTGCAGGGAAATGGCTGTTTCGGCAAAATTCGACTATAATCTACATATGTTCCTACACAAGCATCAGAGAACATGATCCGAGCCCCTTGATGTCAGCCAGCATCAAGGGGTTTCCTCTATGTTAAAAACGTTCTTTGGTGTCATTGAGTACGAAATTGGCTTCAAAGGTACAGTCTAAGATTTTTGCAATTTCTTTTAATTCTTCTTCAGAAAAATTGTCACGCTTAAATTTGTTGTATAAATTGGATGGGGAGCATCCAAGTTCTCTGGCCAGTTGTGATTTAGACATATCACGTTTTACAAGCACAAGTTTAATTTTTTCTGCCATCATAATGATAGAACCCCTTTCATAGTGCTAAAATAATGGTTTTATAATAGTTTTATAACGGTATAAAACTATTATTTTAACGGTATAAAATTAGTCATTGTTTAAAAAGTCGAGCATAACATCTGTAACAAGTTGGGAAAAAGATTTCTGCTTTTCTACAGCTTTCGCTTTTAATGTTTCATAAAGTTCTGGATCCATGGTAAGCGTGAATTGCCCCTTTTTCTTTGGCGATTTAGGACGCCCACCCTTATTTTTGACTTTTGTTTCTGGTGAAAGCGGTACATCTGATGGTTCTGATTTTACTGCAGGGGCAGCTTTTGCAGCATCTTCTTCCGCTTTTTTTATCGTCTCCGGCGAAAAGAATCCAGTAGCAGCCGGGACGTTAATGGACAGTTTTTTTGCCATAATGCCTCCTTCAAGAGAAAAAAACAATAGTATTATAATGGTTTTATAATGGTATAAAACTATTGCTTTTCCTATCCGATGAGCTCTTTTACAAAGTTTTTGTAGTCTGAAACTGCAGAACATTTAGAATCCCAGTCAAGCAGTGGTATTTGCTGGCTCTGCGCCTCTTTGATTTTAACAGTTTCTCGTATTTTACTGTTGAATACTTTTGTGTGCATACGGTCGGCCATCTGCAGGAGCCCATCAGCGATGGCTACGTTAAGGTTAGTTCTAGGGCTATATTTAATCATCAAAATTCCGGAAATGCGGAGTTCCTTATTGGAATACTTTCTGACCGTTTCGATGGTCTCATGCAGCTGATTTAAGCCGATCATGGAAAGGTATGAACATTCGGTTGGGATGATGATCTGCGTGCTGGCCGTCAGGCTCATAATATTGAGCAGACCTAAAGCAGGCGGAGTGTCGATGAGGATATAATCATATGCTGCGTTTTCCAGGCGCTCTTTCAGGAAGTATTCTTTTCCGGTCCGGTTAAACTCCGTGTCTGCATATGATAACAGGAGAGATCCTGGAATGATGTCATAATATTTTACATGAATGATACATTCTTCTAAGGTGCTTTCTTCACGAAGAAGAGTATACAGATTGTGTTCCTGACAATTCATGAGATCGACACCGGAAACACTGGAAAGATTACACTGTGGATCCGAATCAATGCAGAGAACTTTCTTTCCATACTCTTTACTGAGGAGTTCAGCAAGGGCCTGGACGGTGGTGGTTTTTCCGGAACCACCCTTTTGAATGTTTACTGAAATTATTTTCAAATTTTTTTCCTCCTGTTTTGTAATGGTATAAAACTATTATTAAACTATTAAAATACCGTTATTATAACCTTATTATAATGGTATTATATCACTATTTTTGAATAAATGAAAGCTTTATTTTGTAATTATATAACTTTTGAGTGATAAAAAATGCTTGATTTATTGGGGGATATAGGATAGAATCAGAATATAGCTGAGAACAAATAAAAAGAGTGCCGTTGGCGCAGCACTCTTTTCCATAGGTCATAAACAATATTTAATCTTAGCTATTTTGGAATTGGCGTTCCATTTTGAGATATCGACATATCTGCAAGGTAAGCTAAGTACCTTACTTATATTATAAGGTTTATCTATAATTCTGTCAATACGGATAATAGGGAAAGACCGTCCAAATATAGTATAGAATACTTCTACTGCAGGATATGAGGTGATAGCTCATATCCTGTTTTTTTGCGCCCATGAGCCAGGCCATGAGTAAGCCTGGCACCTGCTCTGCGGTAAATAGAGAGGGCGGTTGCCTGGTACATACTATACGAGACGATACGCTATCTGGTGAGACACGGGCCAGTATAAACAAGCTGGCAGTCTGATCCAGCTCACTCATGAGAATGGATCCGGTTCCCTGCAGACCAGTCTGTCTTGTGGGGATGACGTAAGGGGTCAAAGGCGGAAGAAAGACCTCAATATGCCTAAACCAGATATAATATGATCTGGCATGGTTAAAACTATCCCGCGGGGGCAAAATACGTTCTGTTTTATGGTATTAGGAGACAGAGGGAGTGCACAGAAATACCGAAAGGTTACGCACGTAGCGATAGACGTTTGACGCGTGCAGAAAGTGTACGGGAGACTAGATTTGGGAGTGGCGTCTCAGATCCATGCTAACCGAGCTAGACAGACAGGATACGGATACCTCAGGCGACCATACGGCCTATCCATATCTAGGGTCAGATACTCTTGCAGACGATCTGCAGGGAGAGTCTGCCCTGGAGCCGTTTCCTAAGCTCTCGCCAGCCTATCCGCTTCGCGGCGCATTGTCAAGTGTATAGATAAAGAATGAGAGAATTTCCGTTGTCACCGTCGCAGTGTGGGTAGGGTGGGTAAGCGGCATGGTACGGAATTGTGGTAAACCGTGTGGGTAAGTTGTGGTCAGGGTGTGGGCAGCTTGTCTGTCCATGCGCTGTCCATGACTTATCCATGCGGTTTTCCATGATGGAGTGCCGCTTATCCATGCTATCCACGCTGGTTTTAAGGAGTGAAGCTATTCAAAGCAGTTTGTCTTCTGTGCCTGGATGTATTTTCCGTTGACGTAAATTACAACATCTTCTCCAAGGTTTCCAAAATCTTCTGGTTGATATATGTATTCTCTGGCTTCCGTGATATTACGGGATGTGTCTTTGCTGTTTTGTGAATTGGAAACTTTTAAAACTTTTTCGGTTCCGATAAGTTTTTGGAAAAAGGTTCTACTTGTTGGATCCTGTGCGTTCATGATGGAAATGTATCTGCAGTTATCAATGATTTCACGGTAATGCGTAGTGCCGTATTTGCTTTCCAGCTGTGCAATGGATTGCTGGCTTAAAAACACGGATGTTTGCTTACTTCTGAGCGTTGATAATGCTGCAGAGAGGATGTCCCAGTCAAAATTAAGCTGCGGAAATTCATCCAGTAGGAAAATGATCGGTCGTGCTTTTTCTCCGGAAGAGGAGTCTGGCCTTCGCAAGAAGGATGTCATGAAAGTCTGGATCATGATAGACGAGATTTTAGCGTACTTCTTAATCTTATCTTGTGGCAATTCAATGTAAATATCATATCCATCCTCAAGATCTTGTGGTGAAAGTGTATTTTCAGCCCGGTCAAGCAGCGTATTTAATTCACCAGCATTGAACGTGCGAACGGCAACGCAGGCAGTGTTATAGCAGCCAGATACGTTGGTTTCATTGGTTCCATAGTAGCTCGACAGATAATCTTTTGCTTCATCGCAGTTACTGGCAACAATGGTTTTTACCCATTGAATCGCATTTCCATGAAGAAGAGCATTGATGATTTCTGGAAATGTAGTATGAATATTTTTGTTAAGTATGTAAAGGGCGATGCCACAGAAAAAATCGCGACCGCCAGGGATAAAATATTTATCTTTTGGATCATCTTCCAGGATAACGTTAGCAAATGACTCGATCAGAGAGGTGCGTTCAGTCATGGACATGTTTTCAATTCCGTAAAGAGGATTAAAGTGATAACTTTGAGGATCTTCCGGATTAAAAACTTTGATTTTTCGTTTCCCTTGTGTCCAGTGTAAAATATCTCCTTTTATGTCGATGGCCAGGACGGATCCGGAAAAGCGCAAGGCTGTAGGAATGATCTGGCTTGTGGTTTTATGTGTACCAGGCCCGCCAAATAGAGCAAAGTTTCCTTCGCCTGCAGAGTCACGTTTGATGAGACGCATACCAACTTTTCCGAGGATCACACCCTCTGTGGTCTTCCAGGACTCGATAGGAAGTTTTTTTATGTCCAGTTTATAGGGGTTGGCATCCTGAAAGTATTCTATCAGTTCATAATAGGATCTTTTATAGCGGCCATGGTCTTTAGAGTAGGATTTGCGACCAGTAATATCCCTATAGCGGATGTTACGGACGGTTTGAAAGTACATGCAGCACCACAGAGCAAGAAACAGAAGCTGCATTGCCTGACGGTAAAACGCCAAATCAAAGTGGATCATACTGTCATTGTTTGAGCTGAACAAAATGTTTCCAATTATGATTGATAGGAAATAGAATACTGCAGCCAAGACGGTAAATGAGATTACCTTATAATGCTGCAGCTTAGAAAAAATAGTTTCTTTCATGATATATGTCTCCTTTCTTCTACCAGCCGACATGATTTCCCCAGGCTGAGGTTGATCCAGAACCCCACTCCATTTCGGTTTCGGCTGTTTTGGTCTGTTCCAGTTTTTTTTCTAATGATTTGATGGTCTCTTTTAATTTCTCATTTTCCTGTGTGAGACTCTGAATCTGTTCTTTCGCTTTTAACAATTCCCGTGTTTCTGTTTTTAACTCTGCGACTGTTCGGTTTTTTCCACCAGTAACACCGGAATAAACAGTAGCGTCAATTCCATGGGAATCCAGCCAGCGTTGATAGTTTGGATGGAATTGCTGCAGGTGTTTTTTATTAAGCAGCGCATCAGAGGAAACTTTTTCTTCAAACGTATTCTGTTTGGTGATATTCCCTTTTTTATTTGGCTTCATGTAAGATTTATTCTGAACTGCAGGAATAAAAGTATAGTGCATATGGTGAGCTCCGGCAATGTGGTTTCCGGAATGATCCTTGACACCTTCGTCTACATGAACAACGCACTGAATACAATTTTTTTCGCCATACAGGGAATTGAGATAGCGGTAGCTTTCAGTGAAAAAAGCTTTTTCCTGTTCTGCAGGGAGATCTTTAGGAGCGGTGATGACCCACTGAACTGCCGTGTTTACATCACTGCGTCCGTATTTGTAGATCTCTTTCATACGCTTGTTATAGTACCGTTTATTTTCCCTGGCAGTTGTCCCACGATCCGGCGGGGCCAGAGAATAGTTTTTTCCGGACAAATTGTGGTCTATATCAATATTACTGGGAAGCTTTCCGGACTCTCTGGTAACGTGCCGCAGCTTATATAGAACCATGCTGTCAGTGTATTTTTCCATGGCTGCCATGGTGTGATCTCCTTTCTAATCGTGATATGTCATCCATTTCAGGACGGGCACTGCCCTGGCTCCAAAGATCGCTTAACGCTCTCAATGGAACCAGAACAGTGCCCGTCCTTTCATTTCTGCCATATAACAAGATATGGCAGTTTTTTTCAAAAACTTCCACCACTTGTGTGCTCACTTTCAGTAAGCACACGGCGTTTATCTTGTCCAACGGGGCAGCGAGCTGCTTCCCCTTTGGAAATTCCCCTTCGCATCAAGGGGGCAAGCCCCCTTACAAAGCAAATCAAATTCATCGCTTCTGCTCTGAATTTTTTTGCTTTTATCCCCATTCATCCGACGGATAGATCCTCTGGATGAAAAGGGACTGCCGTCCCTTCGGAACAAAGTTCCTACCCTGCGTGCGACCGAGATGTTTTATCTGTAGGCGATCATATCCAGCAATTCTACTTCATGGGGAATAGTGGTCCATACCCCAGGTTTCAGCATCATCGAATGATGTAAATTCATGGAAAGCTGCTTTGTCAATGCTGCAGTGAAAAGGCTTAACTGGTTTTGTCTTTAACTTTTTGAATAAATTCATTAGGGTGCTCCTTTCTTTTCTGGATTGACTCCAAAATAATGTTGGTGACGAGTTGGGAAAAGGAAGTCTGTTTTTCTTCTGCGATTTCCTGTAAAGATGCGTAAAGTTCAGGATCCATGGTAATAGAGAACTGCTGTTTTTTATGCTGCTTTGCTGGCCTTCCTGGCTTTTTTGTGGTGGGGTTCTGTTCCATTTCAAATTCTCCTATTTTAGTTTTGCAATGGTTTTATAATGGTATAAAACATGTATAATACCATTATTATAATGGTAAAAAAACATATATAAGGGAAATAAACACCTTATATATGTTATGGGAAAATATGCAGTTACTTAAATGCTTCTGACAATCATCGCTCCGTATGGTGGCGCGTAATTTGGAGTCACCTGGTTCCAGTACAACGGATCATCTTTTTCCACGATATGAAAAAGACCAAATTCCGGAGCATCTTGCCATTTTTTCATAAGCTCAATTCCTTCAGGATCTGTTCTGCTGATGTCTGGTGTTGGAAGCTGCATGTTGTATAAGCGTTTAAAATCAGGATACACTGCAGCGCAACGCTCAAAAACCTTATCGTCGAGATCGGTAGGATAATCAGCACCGTATCTGTAATTGGAAAAGAATACAAAGTGTGGAATTTTGTACTTTTCAGAATTACGGGACTCCACTACACCTGCATACAGGCATTTGTCTGGACTATCATAAATGTCTGGAAGAATGATCCAATCTTCCGGAAAGATTACATAACCTTCCTTCAGAAAGACTTTCTTCATTCCTGGCCGGACGTCCGGAGCTTTAACACCAAAATATTCGCTGATGCGGTGATACTGGTCGGCGCAGGTTGCTTTTTCTTGCTGCGCGAAACCTGTAAGGGTATCTGCAGCTGATTTTTCTTCGAGGTAACGTTTTAAGCAGTAAGCACCGATATCCTGGATGACGGCTGGTGACAACTGCATAAAAACCTCGATCAGTGTATTAATGATTGTGCTGTTGGAGATCTTTTTATCTTTTGCAGTGACGGCCATGGACTGATAGCATGGTTCCGTAAAATCAATGGAAACTTTCTTTTTCCCAAACATGTAGCAAACTCCTTTCGGTACGTAGATAGGTTGTTCTATTTTATCATGAGTAAATTTTAAATGTCTTTTGTGCATTGGATTTGCTAAAACTATAATAACACAAAATATGTTATTTGTAAAGAACATGATTTGTGTACCATTCCCATCCCTGGGCGCTGCCTTCTCCCTTGCCCGGCTCCCAAGGGAGATCCTGCCAGTATGGCAGGATAAGATGAAGAAACGAATCACCCCTTTCCAGTCGCTCCCCTCAAGGGGAGCCCGTTTTTCTCCGGCCAACGCTTTCTCTCCATCCCCTCCATTCATATGCTTTTCACCTTTCGCTTATCGGTTTTTCTCCGTGCATCCTAACATCAGCCAGGAAATTTACAAGGGTAAAATGAACGGCCTGCGCCGCCCTTGTAAATTCCCTGGCTGATGTTAAAAAACGATGACTGCGAAAACCCGATAGATAAGCGAAAGGCTCAGAAAGCATATGAAGAAAGGAGATGGTAGGTTGATGAAACCTCTGGCCTACGAAAAAGAAAATGAGCGATCCCCTCCAGAAAAAGCTCAAGGTCTTGAAAGCATATAGGGGGCTTTGGCGAGCCCAGGCATTTGGTTAAAACAATATTTAATTTTAAAGGAGATAGTTACCATGACGAGAAAGGACATTATCAGAGAACTTCAGAGAAGAGGATATGAGGCAGAGAGCAAAGATAACATCAAAAATGGTGTGTTTTTTGAGGGAGTTGTGATTGGGGGCAATCAGATTTCACCCATTATTTATACAAAAGCCTTGATTGAGGATGCAGAAAAGCGGGGGAAAAACGTTTATAACGTGGCTACGAAAATAATCGAAATTTATGAACAGAATGAAGATAAAGAGATTCCGGTTGATTTACTGCTTTCGAAAGAATTTTGTTTGAATCATATATACATCGGTATTCAGAAAAAGTCGAAAGAAGCGATTGAAAAGAAATGCTGTGAACTGGATCCAGACGGATTGGAAAATTATTTACTGATAAAATACAGAGCCGATGACGGTGTTGGAACGATGAAAGTTAATGAACGGTTTTTGAAAATGGTGGGAGTCACAGAGGAAGAAGCGTGGGACAAAGCAATGCAGAATATTTGCAAGGACACTGTGATTGAAAGTATGGATAAGATCTTTTCCGAAGCAATGGGAACGCCATATGATCCAGATGCAGAACCAGTTATTCCGTTATATATCATCAGCAGTAAGGAGAATATCAAGGGCGCAAGTTCTATTTTGAATCGTGAAAAATTAAAAGAGTTTGGCGAAAAATACGGGGTAAAGCAGTTACTGGTAATTCCGTCATCCATTCATGAAATGTTGATTTCCCCATATACCGATTGGATGGAAATGGACCAGATGAAAGCCATGGTAAGAGAGGTGAATGAAAAAGAGGTACTTCCAGAAGAGCGGCTAACCGATCAGGCTTATATTGTGACACTGTAGTTTTTATATAGAGAACAGAGCAGATCCGGCGGACTGAAAAGCCCACCGGAGATAAAGGAGAAAACAGGATGGATGTATACAGCATTGTGACAGAGAGAATCATAAAACAGTTGGAGCAGGGGTATATTCCATGGAAAAAGCCGTGGGTAAACTGTTTTGATGGAACGTTTAACCGAATCAGCCGAAAGCCGTATTCCTTGTTAAACCAGTTATTGCTTACGCATGAAGGAGAGTATGCCACTTTTAAGCAGTGGGAGCAGATTGGCGGTAAGGTGAAAAAAGGGGAAAAGTCGGAAATTATAGTGTTTTGGAAAATGCAAGAAGTTACGGAAAAAACAGAAACCGGAGAAATGCAGGTGCGAAATATTCCGGTTTTGCGATACTACAATGTTTTTCATATTTCACAGGTTGAAAATATTCTTCCTTTAGATGATAGTGAAAATCGGTTTGACACGGAACCGATTGAGGAAGCGGAAAAGGTTTTTCGTGACTATGCAGAGAGGGAGCATATCGCACTTCATATTGGAGACGGGAACAAGGCATTTTATAGACCGTTTGATGACAGTATCACGTTGCCGAGCATGGCGCAGTTTGAAAGGGCAGAAGAATTTTATAGCACGGCTTTTCATGAGTGCGGCCATTCTACGATGAAAGCAACCAGATGTGACCGTGAAGCAGAAAACAAAGGTTCACACTTTGGAAATGAAGGATATTCTAAAGAAGAATTAGTTGCAGAAATTACCAGTTCTGCAATCGTTCATAGCTTGGGATTGGAAACAGAAGATACATTTAAAAATAATTGTGCATACATTCAAAATTGGCTGTCGGTTCTGAAAAATGATAAAAAGTTCATTGTGTCTGCTACGGGAAAAGCTGAAAAAGCAGCGAAGTATATTTTGAGTATATAAAAAACAGCGGGGAAGGCGTCCGGATCCGGATGTCTTTCTCCGCTGCTTTTGGCTGGGGGACCCGAACCAGACCTTCCCCCAGACCCCCTTCCCGTTGCTGGCCTAGTTAATGGAAGAAGTTCCAGCAACGGGAAGCGAGGCCTGGTTTATGGCTGCGGCTGGTTGGTATGTTTTTCATCCAGGAGTTCTTTAACTCTGGCTTCAAGCATTTCGATCTTTCCGGATAATTTTGCAGTTTCCAGTTCAGATGCCTGCAGTTTATCCTGCATTTTACGCTCTTTTTCTGCAACGGCCCGTTCCAGTGCCATGTCGGAATCTTTTTTCAGATCCTTTATTTCTGCAGCATGATCTTTCTGAAGCTGGTCGATTTTTCTCTGCAGGTCAGCAATAGTTTCTTTGGCTTCTTTTTCTGAGGATTTCAAATCATCATATCCAACCAGCTTCTCATCAGACTCTGCTAAGCGAGTGGTAAGCATGGCGTTGATTTTTTCTTTTTCTGCAGCTAAGGATGCTGCTGTATCAGCCTGTTTCTGGACAGTTTCAAGATCATTGATGGCTTTTTCGGCTGCGTGCAGGGCAGCTTCTTTTGCAGCGTTAGATGCTTCAAGCTGGCCTTCATAGGTGACTT
>ERZ1673722.1322-NODE-1322-length-25433-cov-5.745055_pt1 | contig 25433 bp, 29 predicted proteins | sample MGYA00580222_ERZ1673722 | MGnify/ENA primary metagenome ERZ1673722 (study PRJEB41218, sample SAMN15661750) | gut metagenome | host: Homo sapiens | place: Canada: London | collected 2015-08-20/2019-03-30 | study: EMG produced TPA metagenomics assembly of...
TCAGGCTCAATCTGTCTTTTTTCTCCCGTCTTGGTCTCTGCCAGAAGCTTTCCAAGTTTCATTTGCATCTACGCTTCCTCCTTCCTCCTTATATCTACATTATATATAACTCCAAACAAAAAACCCCTAGAATTCTATCCTGTTTTCAACACTTTTTTTACTTTTCATGCGTTTTCATTTATTTTTTCGTCTATTTGCACAAATTATGTGCCAATGATTCTGGTTTTGTTTTTGTAAGCATAGCTTCTGTCTTTCCATGTTTCTGGCAAGGCTTCTTCCGATACACGATTTAAACAACTAATCCTGTACAGAAACAATTTTGCCGAACAACTCTCATAGAAAGTGGTTGCAATCTTTTTTATTTACGCTATAATAATAATATGTGTTTTGCAGACATAGTACATCGGTAGTATATCAGCTTCCCAAGCTGAGGAGGCGGGTTCGATTCCCGTTGTCTGCTTACCCAAAAAAGCCAGTAAATTCAAAGAATTGTTGATTTTACTGGCTTTTTCTATGTCGTTCTTTTTCCAAAACAACACTCTTTTTTCGTAAAAAGTAACTTTTTTTCGGTAAAGTATTCCACGAAGTATTCCTCGAAATACACCTCCAACATTTTACAAATTATCATTAAAGCATGGATATATGGATAACCTGCATTCCAGCATGGATAAGCTATGGACAAAGTATTGATAAATCATGGAAAAGCAAAACACCTTTTCCACAATTTACCAACCACTTTCCCCACAAGCTTCTCCACACTTTCATATAAAACAGGTTCCCCACATACCCACACTTTCTATGATTTTTACAAATCTCATATTCCCCATCTAACAATATGCTCTGCACTATTCCCCTTGACATCAATGCAAGGAAATATTATACTTTGAATGTCACATGTAATGGATGCTTTGCATGTCGGTACTACTAGCGACTCCGGTAGTCACGGATTGAAATATTTGCTATATTTTTAAAGGAAAAACCGGGAATACCCGGTTTTTCGTATATACTCATATAACACATTCAAAAAACTTTTCAGATCATTGACAACAGTACAAAAAAATATTATATTTTAAATGTCACATGCAATGGATGCTTTGCATGTCGGTACTACTAGCGACTCCGGTAGTCACGGATTGAAATATTGGCTATGTTTTTCTACCAAAAACCGGGAATACCCGGTTTTTTGCATATATAACTTAATAACTACAATTTCACATTTTTTTTCAACAAAAAAAGACCCTCCAACAAGGAAAGTCTTTTCTTTTCTGCTACTCTGCAGCCACGATCCGCCAGTTATCACCCTTTTCCAGCGTCAACGTATATTCCGATATTTCCGTCACTTTCGCAACCTGGTCTAAATATTTCACATAAACATGTACCTTGATCTGATCATCTTCCTTATAATAGGTAGCATCATACAGCCCATCATAAACATAATCCGCGCCGATCACGTCCATCGTTCCAGGCACAGCATAATAAGCCAGTTCTTTCTCCGTTGCCATTGGATACATTCCAAAAAAAGTATTCAAGAAATCTTCAATCTGCAACATCGACGCACTATCTACAGTTCCGTCTGTCTGATACTCTTTACCATTATAATCAGCTTTTCCCGGCACGCCGCAGGATGTCGGACTTGTCACTACAACCATTCCACCAGCTTCATCCACATATACCTCAATTTCAAAATAACTCTGCCTGGTTGTATTTGTCGTAACGCTCCCATCTTCATTTCTAACGGTTTCGGTCGAAAGTGTCACCGCATCACCATACGATGTCTTTAACTCTGCATCTACATCTGCATCAGCAGAATCCGATAATTCCGTTCCCAGCTCCGGCTGCTCTGTCACATCTTCCGCCGTCTCGCCGGTCTGTGTTCCTTCAAAATCATCTACCACGACCGTACTACTATCACCTTCTTCCATCTGTTGCGACGTCGCAACAACCGGAAGCTCCTTCTTACTGATCGATGCAGTCTCATCCGACCCTGTCTCTGTCAAAAGCTGCTTGACCATATAACGCACACGATACGCATTATCTCCCAAATCCGCAACTTTGCAGATCCTCACATCCAATACTTGAGACGACGTCGGACAATCTGTACCAATAACCATACCATTTAACCCGGCCAATGCATCTGACATATAAGACTTCAACAGCTCCTGTCTCTCACTTCTCGCATTCTGATCTGTAGCCCACGCATGATATATATACGCAAACCGCTCCACAAAATTCTCAAGCTCATTCGTGTCCTGCACCTTTGCTTCTACCACCATCCGTTCATGCACCGTATTTGTGTCAACAGCAGTAAAATTTTTGTAGATACCGAAAGCTAAGCTGGCAATCATAAGTCCCCACAATATCCTAACCGCTCTTTTATTTGTGCCAACCCGCAACACTGGCAGCTCCGCATCACCGCTGTCCACCCTTTCCTGATGCTTCTTTTCACGATACACTTTTACCTTCTCAAGCACAACTTTCCATCCGGAATTTTTGCTCCCACTCTCTTCTCTCACTACTTTTTCTTTATTTTTTCGCATTAAGCTACCTCCTTATTTTATTCCCGATATCTTCCACAGCATACAAAATGCTGCCGCCAATATCGCCCCGTAAGATCTGCATATCCAATCGGATTACCGGCATGAAACATTTTATTATCACCGACATAAATTCCAACATGTGTAATATAATTTCCGCCAGATACCGTCTGCGTAAAAAATACCAGATCACCAGGCATCGCTTCCTCCAAAGTAATGTGCTGCATCATATCATACTGCCCCTGTGCAGAATGCGGCAAAGCCAACCCTACCGTACCATAGCACCACGCTGTCAGTCCCGAGCAATCAAATGATGTGTTTGGGTTCGATCCTCCATATACATACGTCCATCCCTTATACTTAAGCGCCTCGCCGATAATCGCACTTGACGCATCCGCCGCCAAAGGATCCCCCGCCAAATACTGCCGCACCAGATAGGTATAAAACATATTTCCGTAATTATAACGCCAGCCGCCATTCTCCCTGACAGCGATCTCATTATCATACGTTACCTTCTGTCCACTGCATCGTGCGGATGCAAAGTCTGCAGCAAAAGCCAGCTCATGCTCTCCCCCTCGCGCCGCTACATAATCAATGTACGACGCACCAAAATTATACGCCTGGATGATAGTATCAATATCAACTCCGGCTTCCTGACCTCGCTGAAGCAAATACGCAAAAATAGCCACACCATATTCGATTGACATTTCCGGTATCCGCTGTTCAGCCGGAAGATCAGTCGTACCTAGCGATTGCATAGGATCATTCCCTGTACCGCCAGACTCAACCATCATTATCGCCATAAGATACTGCACATACTCCGATATTCCATGTTCTTCCGCTTTCTGCGCTATAATAGCTGCATAAGCCTGCACTTCTGCGTTTACTGCCATGCCACTCTGAAATTGAACGCTTCCTTTACTTTTACCGGACGTTATAATAAGTAATGATGCTGACATCAGCAAACCCAGAAACGGCCATATCATCTGACACACAAGCAATAATATTTTAAGATTCTTCATCTTCTTCAATTTATCCAAATCGATCACCGCTTTTTCTTCTCACGCACACCTTCCATCTGACTTTCAGGCTTCTTATAATTCCGCGTTTTTCGTCTGTGCAAATCAACATCTTCCTTCTGTTGTGGTACAATCTTTTTTTCTACGTACTCTTTCTGACTGACATTCTGACGTTCCGGATGTTCATGCTGCATATTTACCGCCGGAAGCACTCGGTTTTCTCTAACTTCTCCATTATTATCTGTTCTAACATCCCCCTGTTCCACAGCTCTTTCACCAGCAGACTGTCTTAAACGTTGTTCTTTTACACCCTGTACAACTTTATTTTTATCTAATGCTGTACCATTTTTCCTATCAAACGAAAAATGCTTCATCCTACGATCTTGTGTCCTTGACACAGGACGAGATGCATCCTTAAGATCTGCTCCCGGTGCATCCCACGCAAAAGCATCCGCTGCCTTATTGTCAAACCGACGCTGCCGATACTTCTTATCAGCTTTTTCCTTATCAGGCATATCCGCCCATAGATTCGGACGCACATGCTTATCCGACGCCGCCTTCCAAGTACCACTCGTATAATCAGCTTCTTTTACTCCCGGCGTATTACGTGATAACCGATACGGCTTCTGCTTTCTGCGATCCATATAACGATCATATACATTAAGTGACGTCACCTTATCACCAGCCCCAGATCGTCCATGGAACTTTGCTCCTATTTCCCGCGGCATATAATCAGACATCGTATAATCCCGTTCCTGATGCCTACGAACAGCTTCTGCAGCTCGCTGTTTCCGATCCACCGTTTCTTTATCCGTCCCTTTCAATCCGTCAAGTTTCCGATCAATCGCCCCATCTATCCTTTCTTTTACACTACTTGCCTTGCCTCTGACTACCTTGCGCGGTTTTTGCGTCATCTTTTCCACTGTACCACCCGCAGTCTTCACCGGTAAAGGCAACGCACGATTTAAACGCCGCGATCCCTGACGCAATCCCCTATATATCAAAGCTCCTCCAAGCAACGATCCAACACGTCTAGTACCGCCATCTTCTGGCACCGACACCATACCAAGGATATCCCTCTTTGCAAAGAAGATCCCGACAAAAACCACAATCTGCAAAAAGCCAATCGTCACAAAAGCATGTCCATCAGATAGCCCATAGATCACTGTAGATATCGTAAATGCAACCGTTATCAGCAGTGTATAGCCAACTCTAAGCATCAGCATGTTAAAAACCTTAATCAAAGATTTTCGCAACAGACTTTCACACCCCGGAAACATTGCCAAAACAAAGGAAATGCTTAAAAACATCACGTACACTATAAATAAAATCTGTGTAAGTACCAGCATCCCGGACAGTAACATTACAAATGCACTTATTACCAGATTGATGATAAAAATAAAAATAACTTCACCAAAACGCGCCACCACCTTAAGCACTGACATTCGCATATTGCCGTATGTCTCAACCTCATTTTTTACAGCCGTTTCCCGATCCGTTCCATAGTTTCCATCCGGTGACACCGTAAGCACCGCGCTTACCCGATCTGACCCAATAGCCCCCGTATCTGTTGTCCCCCACTCCATCAACAGCCACGGTTGATAGACCTGTATGGAAAAAAGGTTATCGCGGATCAGATCCACACTGTCCCCGTCACCATGTTCAGCCCCAGGCATCACAACACCCATTCCAAGATTAAGTGCCGCCGTACTAATATCCGTCGAGAATTCATTTACATCCCTTATGCACGTCGGAGCATATACTATAAGTGCCGCCGAAAAAAGAAAAATAACTACTGTCTTCACGGCAGCACCCAGCGCTGCTGTAAACTGCCGTTTAAACAATCCCTTATATGTCACATACACTCCAAGTACCAAAATCACCCAGGGTAAAAATCCAGCATAAAACCCGTCACTTGAAATCCCCGACGTACTCACTCCTGCCAGATGCTGCATATTTGACCCGATGCTATCTGCCACCTCATTGATTAGATCAAACCTATACGCTTCCGCTACAACAGCTCCTGTCGCCGAACTAATCAAACGACTTAAATACCATATCGTATTAGTCAAACAGTACAAACCATACATTACCTGACGCCCAATCGCATCCATCCAATTCCACGGCAGCCAGCTCCATGAACTGTCTACATAAAAATCAAGATCATAATTCCCAAGATCATACGTGGAATATAAATACTGCGAATTCTGGTTAAACTCAACAAGCCCACTTGCCTTTGCAGTTACCGGCACAAAAAAATACGACAATACGATCAAAAACGTAACAACAAGCCATTTTTTCTTACTCAACATCTGCTTCATCTAAGATCACCTCTTCCTCAACCCGCTGCGGAGGGCGAGTATCAAACGCATCAAACAACCAGTTAAACACCGGATCAATATAAATCACCGCTGTCCTGCCATAAAGATCCTGGAAAAGACACTCTCCATTCTCCAGTCCTTTAATCTTTTTCTGATTATCTTCATCCTCTGGATCAAGTCCGAAAAACGTAAGGATCTTCTTTATCTCAACAATATCTGTTGACCGGAAAGCAAATTTCAATCCAATATTATTTTTCATTTTTTCATCGCCGACATCATCCGCATTCTGCGTTACAATATCAACGCCCGCATTCATCGCTCGACCAGCACGCACCAGCTTGTTTACAAGAGCTTTTCCCTGTGCCACAGCAAGTAGACTCCAAGCCTCATCCATCACCACATCCTTAAACACGCTCCTGTCCGAATAGATAAAATCTAACGCAAAATTGCTTATAACGATCATAGCCGCTATCGACAAACGTTCGATCGATGAATATTCATCTGGAGACTTCTCCTTATCTGGAAGTGTCAAATCCTTCACCTGGATAATATTCATATCCCCATCATATCCAATCGATCCAGAAACAGATCCATCAGAAAAAAGTAACGCTGCAAAATCATAATCTGCAAAACCCTCTATATGCCGTGCCAGATTTTCCGCCACCGGATTCCCGGCATTATGCAGTTCTTCTATCACACACAACATTCCACGCTGTTCCCGCTTTCCAACCCGACGCACAGCTTCCCGCAACTCCGGGAATCGCTCTCCATCACTGATTGACACTCCGGTTAAATACGTCAACAAATCCATAGCAAGACTTTCCGCATCCTTTGCACGCCGCAAAATCACAAATGGATCAAGCATTCCCCGATTGTCCTCATCATTTTCAAGTTCAACTATGTTGATATCCAACCCCAACGGTTCCAGCTTTTCTATCCACTGTCCGCGCTCCGACTTAGGGTCAATAATCAAAGTTTTCGCACCGTATACAGTAGCAAGCGTGGCAAGCAAATTCACCGACATCGATTTACCACCACCAAGGCTTCCCAAAAATGCCTTAGTAAGTGCATTCGTAACTGATCCTTTTACTCCCTGTGCAGCCAATTCCGGTCGAATATAAACATGCCGTCCCGTCGCTGTATTGATACCGATATACTCTCCAAACTCCTCTCCAATGATCTGCGCCGCACCGAACCCAAGTGCAGCAAAAAAATCAGCCGTCACGTATTGTACATAATCATCCAAATATCGCTTGCTGGTCGGTATAAACTCCCCAGCAAGTCCTAACATATCCCCAAATGGACGCGCCAACTTTATATTGCTATCACTGTACAATTCCATCAGCTCATCCACCCGATCTTCTAGCACGTCAACGCTAGGCGCTGACACCCGGAGAACATACGATACTTTATACATCGCATCTTTAGATACAATCAATTCATCCTCAAGTTCCACCGCTGCCTGCAATCCTTCTATAACCGTGTTATCCGTATCCTGACTATTCTCAAAAGCATGGTTATCAAGATCCTGCATCTCTTTCTTTTTGTTCCGGACAGTTGTTAAAGCTTTTTTATTCGGTGCAATCTCCACATTTACACTCACATCCACCGGAAAGCTCAATGCCTCCTGGCTATAGTAGAGTATTTCCGACGACGGAAAAGCAATCTCTCCAATAATCGTATCAATCGAAAGATAGGCTGCATATACCGTTTCTTTCTGTCTCTCTAACTTGACATATCGCTGATGTTCTTCCTGCAAGCACCTGGATAACTTAAGCAGATCATACTTTTTAACCAAGGTTTCTTCCTTCATCCGCTCTTTTGGAAGCCTGTAATGATATTGATAATAAGGCACCCGTGTTTGTCCGTACAAATGCTCCATCAGATAGCCAAAATCTTTCTCTTCCATCCGGCGGAAACGAAACCGGCGACTGATCCGCTTCATCAGCTGCTTTTCCATTCTTGCATAACGGCTCATCTCCGAGTTACTTACGCTGTAAAAATCTCCTGCCAACTCATGATTCACACTTTTCACAAAATCAATCACCGCATCACGAACCAGTTCTTTCACACGTGTTACCGTAAGTTCCTCATCCCGAGTCACAAGCTTAATGCCAATAAAAAAACGATAATCAATCTGACTACCGTTCCGATCATCATTTTGCATCTCACTTTTTTCTACATCATCATCCACAGCCTCATCAGCCAACGTATCCGCTACCAGTATCTCTGTCTGACGGTCAATAAAATATTCAGCTGCTTCCTTATGCTCTCCAACAACACACTGTTTGGAACGCTCCTGCCGCTCTCTGATGCTTGTCTCCGCTGCGATCATCAGAAAATGCATCCGACCATTTTTGTTCGCTGCCACAAGCTGCCGAAACTCATCATGGATCTGATTCTTCTGATCCGCCGAAAGAAACGAATAATTGTAAGGGATCATTTCATAATAAGCAAAGCACTCCTTATCATTATTCAAAACCAAATTATTTTCGATGTACTTAATCGGTATTTGGAACATACTTATAACACCTCGCAATCGTTATTTCATCTTCAATCTTACTTTTCCCATATTTTACTCTTTTCCCTGCATACGTCTGCTTAGGCCGCAAAAGATACAGAAAAAATGATTTCAACCAACTGTACGGCCGTTTCCCGTCAAAAGTTTTTTTTGACATAAACCAGGCAATTCCCCCTGGAATCACTCCATACTCAAATAATACGTTATTACAATATGACAACGGCGGTATTTTTGAAAAGACAAATAATATAGCAAAAAACGTACCCGCGAACCATGCTATCTGTACAAAGGTTACAGGCAACGGTAACGGAAGATCTCCAACAGAAGATAAATACTTTTCAAATTTCCAAACGCTCGAATAACTTTTTATTTTTCGCATTTTTCTCCTTTCTCCCCAGTGCAGAACACTGGGGACTCGTGATATAATGAAAAATCCGCTACAACATCATTTACAAAATCAAAAAACGCGGCACAACACCAGTTACCGTCCCACCGCCAATTACCGTATTAAAAACTGACAGCATAGCATCCTTTGCACCACTCGGATTAAACACAAGACCCACAGCACAAATTGCTGCAATGCTGAGCACCACCAATCCGGCAGCCTTATGCTGTACCAACAGCACAAGGCCAATAATTGCAATCCCAAGCAATACAAGCGGCTGAATATTTGCCATCACAAGGTTATAAATATTTTGACCAAAAAACATATTACACTTCCTTCCTGTTGCGACATCGCAACAATTTCTATGTTTACATTTCCACAATTTCCCCGGTATCCGGATCAACCCGAATTCCTAAACCTGCAAATTTCTCTGCAAGCATTTCTCTCACTTCTGTCTGTTGTTGTTTCAACAGCTTTTTATGCTGCGGAGATAACTTTGCCTCATCAATCATCCGATCAAGCAGGTCAGCTTCTCCCCGAATCTCCGCGAGCTGATGCAGCATCTTAAAAGATGGCGCCACCTGACGTCTGATCCAGTTAAGCGTCCGCTCTAAAGTGTACGGCTCCGGTGCATCTGTCAGCTTCAACTGGCGGTCCTCTTCTCCGATAAACCGCGCCCACATAGGATCTATATCCCATTTTGTTATATCCTCCTCTCCGGCTTTTGGCGTCAGAAAAGTCACATAACGGTTAATAATTCCAAACGCTGTTCTTGCAGGATCCTCGTAATCAAGCAAATCCTCAACTGCATGAGTAGCACGATCATCCTTAAGCCGGATCTCAAAACGGTTCTTTATATCTGCATCCTCAATCTCTTGTCCGGTTTTTACATACTGTTCATAATCTTTTTCGTAGATGCAAAAATATATCTCGCTCTTCATGCTACCAAGATAGAGCGTATTCCCCATCTGATCCCTGTCATCTTCTCTTGCACGTATAAGTTCACCGCTCTGATAATTCCGATATGCCCGGAAAATCGTACTATACTCTTCTTTCCGGCACTTCTCCGCAAGATACGGAATGTCAAGCCATCCTGCCCTATCATTGATAGCAATATCAATCCGCTTATACACACCACGCTCTACCTCAACCTGGCGAAAAAAATCAAACCAGGTACGTCCTTGCGCATTCAAAAAAATTTCAAACTGACGGCACCCCTTACCCTTTAGCTCCAGAAGACACCCCAGCTTCTCATCCTCGGAATGCATCACAACAATATCTCCCATAAGATACTGTGCACTGTAACCGTATAGCGCATGGTTCTCGCGAATCATATATTTAAGCCGAATGCCTAAGACATCCTCCAAGATATGCTTTATGTCAGTGCTCAAAAAACGTATCCGGCAATAATCCAGCAATATCTCCAATCCCGCATCTGGTCGATACAATTTCAAAAAAAAGTTTATTTTTTCCAGTAATTTATCAGATGCCTTACGCCTTCCTGTTTCAATCTCTGCAAGGTACGTTGGCGTAATTCCTAATAATGCGGCCAATTCTTTCTGGGTCATATGATCCTCTTTCCTCCTTTCTCGAATCGTAGCACCTGACAATTCCATTTCCGCATCCTCCTGCTGTTTTATTTTTACAAACCGTGGATATATGGATATCTATGCCCGAAGACAAAAGAACGTATGGATAACGCATGGATAAGTCGTGGAAAAGGAACTGCATCTTTTCCACCGCTTACCCACCCGTTTTCCACCCGTTCTTTCTGCCTTCATAAAACGCATAGATACCCACATACCCACAGTTTCGATTGACGTATAAGCCATTTCCTTGCTTGTCAGGCTCTACAAAATGCATTTTCCCTTTCTCAAAAAAAACATCTTTAAAAGTTCGACTTTTTTCCATATGTCGAACTTTTTCAAATAACGGCAAACCCTTATGTATACTGGCAAAATGTCACTTTTCAATGGGAAAGTGTACCCCCGTGTTACATGCCGGGGGTCACGCGGGAGACGGCTGCGCCGTCTCCCGCTTTTTCCCTGCTCTCCGCTCCCCAGCTTACGCTTCGCCCTGCCCTCGCTGCGCTTTGTCTCCGACCGCGCGCGGGGCAGGGCTTGCGACGCTCTCCGCGCTCGCCGGGAAAAGCTTACCGGACGTTCCGCCCGCGTGCGCCCCGGCATATACAGCTTTTATACTTTCCCTAAAATGATGATCCGGCGGCACAAACGGCGAATAATACTCCGTGATGACGCCATCCCACAATCCAATATAGCCACGCCCTTTAATATCTTTTGCGACAAACTGCTTTTCCGTCGTTCCGAACATCATCGTATAACCGCTATCTTTCATCGCACCCAGGGCGATGCGGAGTCCGAACTGGTCACGAACACCATCCGGCAGATACTTTGCGTCCGGGCGCTGGCACGACAGAACAACAAAAAACCCCGCCTGACGACCAAGCAGGATTATCTTCTGCAGGTAGCTGATCACTTCCTCTGCCTCTTTCTTAGGCAACATAGACAAATACGCCACATATTCATCAAATACCATAAAACGGGCGGGGAACCGAAACACACGGTAATTCTTGCCCGGTTCATAATCAGCGCACCGTTTCATTTCTTTCATCCTCTCAAGCATGTCCTCGTAAAACTTCGCAACCTGTTCCTTGATGTCATCCAGATCCGCATACACCTCCGGAAGATACCCTTCCAGCCCGGAAAGATCTGCATTTTTCGCATCAATTACAACCAGCTCTGCCTCTAATCCGGCAATCGCTTCGATAAAACTTAGCAGCGTGTATGTCTTTCCCGATCCGGTGTCTCCCACGATCAGCGCGTGCGGATGGCTTTCATAATCCCACTCCAGATGACGCATCAACTGCAGCTTCCCATCCCTGCACCTCATTTCATCCAGCCGGATCCTGCTAGACTCCACATCACACAAAAACACGTAATGCTGCCACTTTCGTTTATAACTAGATGCAATTAGTTCACAATCCAGCCCCGTTTCGATCTTCCCGTCCAGCTTTAAAAGACTGTCCTGATATTTTCCCATAGTAATCTTGACTGTAATATAGATCCGACCCTTTTTCCGCTTATAATAAAGCCGCGGAAAGTCTGTAATACTATATCTGCGCCAAAAATACAAATGCGGTACATACGTTATCAGATCCTGGTCTCCCTTACCGTTAGACCTCATATCCGACCCATACCACATATTATCAATCAGCATACGAGCAAGCTCCTGACGATTACACAAGTCCTCCCAAAACCACCGCTGACGATGCAAGACACCAAATACACCAATCAATAGCATCACATCAAACAGGCATACCGTTGCTATATTGCTAATCACTGGTGCATCAATAAATCGCAACGACAGATTTTGTCTTAATACAAGCCAAACTCCGATTACCGTTGATGCGATTAACAAAAAGATGACAGACCGAGCTACCAGTCTGTCATCCCACTTTTTTATACGCCGTCCCCAGCGCCAAAACAGATTCATTTATTTATGCCTTCTTTTCCGGCTGCTTGTCCTGCGGCTTTCCCGCTCCAGCTCCGGTTCCGGATCCACCCGGCACCGTTCCAACCGGCACAAGATCTGCAGCATTCAGATACCACGACGCTTCTGCACGGTTACGCCCCCGTGCATCTGCCACCGAATCAATAACCACATCCACAAGCGTCACCGGCTGATCATACGCAAAATCCTTTGCACCTGCTTCCGGCGGCAATGACACCTGGATCATTCGCCCCTGCGCCTCACTTTTAAGATCATACGTACGCTTAATCAACACACCTGTGCTGTTTCCCTCCTCATCACGCTCATACACCTCACGACGCAATCCCGAAAACTTCAAATTCCCAAAAGTCTTTACCTCATCAACAACAATTCCCTCTTTAAGTCTCATTTCTTTTCCTCTCTTCCTGCCGCTCCCTGCGGCTTTGCATAATTTTAAATTTATTCTTACAACTCTCTTCGATCGCCTTAACCTACTGCTTTCCTGCCTGTACAAGCTTTGCAGCCTCTTCCGGCGTCACCATATCATCCGCGGTCATCTTATAATCCGTATACCCGCTACCCTCAATATTTCTACCACTCGCCGAAAGACGCGCATTGATAAGCACAACCGGCTCGTCATACCCAAAATGTTTTTCCCCGACCGTTGCCGGAAGCGTCACCACAACATCATCCGCACGCTGGCGAGTAGAAAAAAGATGATAGCTGCGTCCCGTAACACGCGTCCGCCCATTCATGTATGCCGTTTCCGCATCACCTACACCTGCAAAAGTCAACTTTCCGAAAGTTTCCTCCATCTTCGGAGCAACAAACTTTAATTCCATAGCCATAATTCTTTTCCTCTCTTCCTGCCGCTTTCTGCGGCTGCAACTATTATTATTGTTAATACGTTCTTACTCAAACGGCGACTTATGAGACACTCTCATCTCAAGCAATATCCGGCTTCTTTGCAACTGTGACATACGAGCATCAGTATCTATAAATTGCTTTACCAACACCAAATTCCGATCACGCAAAGCATACTTTAACCGCCACACAAAAGCAGTCCCTGCTTTAAGTCTTTTTATCACCGCTTCATCTTCCGGATCAACAAGCATCTGCAGCTGATCCTTGATATATTGATAATCAGATGATGATTCATAAAGCCGCAACGCTCTGGCGCCCTTTTCCAGGATGTCATCTGCATCCTTCATATAATTTTCATCCATCACCGGCGGCAACTCCATCATCATATCATCCAGATCCATCCCATTCATTCGTGCTTCCTCGCACACATCATCCATCGTGTATTCACTAAGCGCAAGTTCTGACAGCCAGTACGCCATTCTATTCCGGATCCCATTTAATATCTGCCCATCCGTGCTTTTTAAGGCATTTGCACCATTTTCCAGCACATGCTGCCATTCCGCCCACAAACCAAGCCACCGAAAACATCTACTATACAATGACTCATATGGTCTGTTATACACACCATTCACTCCATCTCTATCCATCCGGCTTCCTCCATCCTGTCATTTTATAAAACCTCCTTCCCTCGTTACTATCTATAAAAAAATTCACTCTTACGACTATCTCTAGGTTGAGATCGGCGAACAAGGAGCGAATTTTCTTTTATCCCACGCCACTATATCCCACCGCAAAATCATACCGGCTTACTTTACTCTGTGAGCCGATAGCGCAAAAGCGGCGCTTCGGGTCTCGCACCCGAATTTAAACTACAACAACCCAACAGCACCGCCGAGGCGCTCCGACTACAGCGTCTGGATAATACAGCCAAAATCTCCGGAACGATACACGTTAATCTCAGCAGCACTCTTTTCAAAAGTCTTTCCATCATCATCATAGATTCTAAGCCACCCTTTAAAGGCTGCTACCTTTTCATAATGGCTTCCAATCTCTACGTCTGCACCAGTGACCATATACGCCCGGTAGCTTCCATCTTCGCCAAAAAACAAAAACTGATTCTGAATATATCCGTAGCGCCATCCTCCAACCAGTACCAGCGCCCCAATGTCGCTACTTCCAATAGATTCCTTTGCAAAATCTTTATATGATTTCATCCTGCATCCTTTCTGCCCTCGTAACCTCCGGGGCGGGCTACTTTTGTTTTTATGATCTATCTAAAAGTTCATCGTCTGAATCACTTTACTGCATCTCTCAACGCTGACCCTATACGGTCTCTTTCTCGTATCATTATCTTTTACTATCTGCGCATATACCATTGCCGGCAGTTCAAAAAGTGCAACACAACTTGGATATAACCGCACCGCCTGATTTCTGATCTCCATTTCAATTTCATCTTTTCTCGTCATTACAGTTCCTTTCATGCTATGCAAATTTCAAAAACATCATTTTCAATGTGTTCATATTCGACTTTTTCAAAAATTCCGATTCCATAAAAATCAGCTGTCAAGTTTCCGAAATGGTCATATTCCAAAGAAATATTATTTTCCTTAAATACTTTTATCGCGTTGTCATTCTTGCTTCCTTTTTCCCAGATGAATTTCAAACCAGTTTTTCTCATATATTTGTCCTCCTGTTTTCGTTTATTTCCTGTTCCTTATGATATAAATATACACCTTTAAAGGTGCATTGTCTACTGGCATTTTGCACGAAATAAGGTGTTTTTTATTGTATATTTTTGCACTTTAAAAAGTGCTTTTTTGTGATATAATATTATTAAAGGAGGACTTCAAATGATAATCTATAAAAATATTCTTTCACAGCTTAAGGATGCCGGATACAACACCACACGCATCCGCAAAGAAAAACTATTACCTCAAAGCACTTTACAACGTTTACGCAACAGTGATCCGATCTCAACCGAAACACTCAACATTATTTGTACTCTCTTAAACTGTCAGCCCGGCGACATTCTGGAATACATTCCGGACGAAATTCCAAACGCCGAAACAGTAGAATCTTTTTCCGAAATAGGAACCGGTAACGGCACCCACTTCAAAGGCAATACCAAAAATCTTTTTCAAAACCTGCAAGAAAGCGAGGATTAAATATGTACTACTATTCGACTGTAAACAATATTGTAACAACCCACAGCGCGCTCCTCGAAAAAGACGGCTTCGACATCGTAAAAGTCCACTTCGAGCGCCCTAATCCCAACGGCTTTGATTTCCTTGACCTAACACTCCCCGGCGAAATCGTACACAAATCTTTCGGCTTTTCAGAAGATGAAATTTTGCAACTGAAAAAATACGCCAAGAACAACTCATCCCTCATCTGGGACTTCGCCCAGAAAGGAGGCGGTGAAAATGCCTAAAGCCCTGCTTGATTTCCTCGGATATAAATTTTTCTTTTGGTCAAACGAAAATGCAGAACCACCACATATCCACGTTTGCAAAGGACAACAAACATCCAGCGCAACAAAATTCTGGATCACAGCTGACGGAATCGAACTCGCACACAATAAAAGCCAGATTCCACAGGGTGATCTAAAAAAAATCGCCCGCTACATTCTCGAAAACAGAGCTGAAATCTTAGCCGCATGGTTCGACTACTTTAACCAACTTTAAAAAGCAAAAGAGGAAGATATCTTCACGGTATCTTCCTCTTTCCATTTTGTTGCGACGTCGCAACGACCTCTTTCTTCATTTCCATTATCTTGTCCGGTTCGGAGCAAGATACGATTCATACAATCCCTGCAACGCCCCCGCTTCCCTGCTATTCCCGAATCCATGCGCATCTACATACTCATTGATCGCCTGGCGCGTCTCATAATTGATCCGGTAAGTAGCAATCGGCGTATCATTTTTCAGATTATCAAACGCCGTCCGAAGCGCCGCCACATATTCAGGATCAGTTTTCCAAACCGAATTATCTTCAAAACCTCCCTGCTCATAAGACTTTTCATAATATTTTTCGCTAATAAAACGCGTCGTCCCGTCTGGTTTCACATCTACCGCCGCCGTATCCACCACATAAACCGTTATCTGCTTATAATACATACTTCCGGCACTATCAACAACCGTCAGATTCTCCGTGCAGCTTCCTTCATGACGAAACTGTGTAAAATCTGCTGCCTGGTAATCCGGAATCGAAAAAGATGTCCCGTTTTCGTGGAATCCCGGTTCAATCGGGCTTCCGTCCTCCCGATCTGATGCAGTTGCATGACTTAAGATCTCACTATCTGTTATAAAGCCCTGCTGTGCCTGACTTAACGTATAATAAAGGTTTACCGCCACGATCCACGGGCAATCATCCCACGATGCATACAATGTAATATTCGCACCGTTCTGATCCGTTATACCCAGACGATCCACCAGCTCCGCCACCGTCAGCTGATCCCCCGCCAGATATACCGGATTAAAATTCTCTTTTTCTTCCTCTGTTACCCAGCCGGTATTCACAGACGCATACGCTCTCTGGTCTGCTTCCGGATCTGTCTCATTATCAGCAACTTCCGGCTCCGGATCTGCTTCTACAGCTTCATCAGCTTCATTTTCCACTTCCGTATCTGTTGCTTCTTCATTCATTCCGGCATCCGCTTCATCTTCCGGCGTTTCCGGATCTGCTGCTTCCGAATCTCCATCACTTTCTAACCGGATCGCTCCACTCAATACATCCTGTGTCACATTCTGACCATCAAATGTATATTTCACATAAGCTGCCGTTGCATCCGGAAGCGTGATTTCCTCATCGTACTGTATCACCATATCCTCTATATGTGTGACTTCTGCACCACCATTCGGATCAAAATGCAGCGTATAACTGTTCGCCGTCCAGGATGCCGTCAGAACATCCGTAGCGCCATCCTCCGCACCAAACGTATATACTGCATTATTTAAGCTTCCATGGAACGCATCCGACTTTACCCAGCCCGAAAACGTATAGCCCGGTCTTACCGGATCCGGAATTGATTTTGCCACTCCGTAATTCTCGGTAAAGCTCTGTACATCAGCACTCCCATTCCAGGTTCCGCCGTTTGGATCAACCTTCAAGGTTGAATGATTGATTTCTGCATCCGCTGTCATAGATACATCCTGCATCGGCATCGAGAACGTGTATTGCTTTGTATCTGTCTCATATGTACCTGTCCAGCCTTTCCAATGATACCCCGTTGCCAATGTCGCATTGATCGTCACACTCTGTCCCATCGTGTAAGATCCGGCGCCGCTGACACTCTGAATTCCGGTTCCCTTCTGCAATATCACTTTATAGCGTTTCGCCGTCCAGGACGCCGTCAGAACGTCCGTTACACCGTTATCCGTACCAAACGTATACACCGCATTGTTTAAGCTTCCATGGAACCCGTCCGACTTTACCCAGCCTGCAAATGTATAACCCGGTCTTACCGGATCTGGAATTGATTTTGTTGTCCCGTAATCTCCAGAAAAGCTCTGCACATCAGCACTCCCATTCCAGGTTCCGCCGTTTGGATCAACCCTCAAAGTCGAATGATTGATTTCCGCACTTGCTGTCATAGATACATCCTGTCCCGGCATCGAAAAAGTATATCTTTTCGTTGTCGTCTGATATGTGCCTGTCCAGCCTTTCCAATGATACCCCGTTGCCAATGTCGCATTGATCGTCACACTCTGTCCCATCGTGTAAGATCCGGCGCCGCTGACACTCTGAACACCAGTACCTTTCTGCAACGTTACCTGATACGCATTCTCCGGAATTGTGGCAACATCACTTGTAACATGGTAGGTATCCGACCGAGTTTCAATGTCGCTTTCCGTATAAAGGAACACGCCCTGTTTTCCGTCATAGTAATACGCCGCTGCCATTTTGCTGGCACATTCGTCCGATGCTGCAATCTGATTAAGCACATAACCCATACCAGAATAAGTCATAAAATATCGATAATTACCGATTGATGTATCAAAATAAGGAATTATTTGTTTAACAGTATTATGACTCGCATAAACACCATACCAATATTCCACCTCATTATCTGACGGTTCGCGCTGCAACAAAAAATGATAACAGTCTACAATAAGCTGTTTCGGTCCATTCCGTGTTGCCAAATTAGTATCCGCACTATAATTCAAATTTGAATTGCTGTACTTTGACATATATTCCGTACTAAATACCATTTCTGTTGCCACACGGGCAGCTTCATTCACCGGCCATATTCCAATCACATCATAGATTCCCACTAAATAGCCATTCTGTGTATGTCCATACAGATGCGGCCACCAGGATTGGAATTCCGGCACAGACCCCTCCCTATGCAAAAACGCCTTATAATCCTCATTCAACAGTGAATATGAATTGTTGATTACCACAGTTACCACACAGCGATACTGGTACCCACCTCTTCCCGTCTTGCTCACAGCATAAGAAGCTCCTGTTGCCCCGGAAATATCCTGCCAACCACTCCCGCGATTTTCCTGCCACTGATAACTCGTCTGCTGTCCATCTATCGTCTGATCCAAGTTACAGGTAAATGTAATATCATTTCCACTCATACTACTGCTTATACTGGCATGATATTCCAACGTCCCCGCCTTTGCCATCACCGGCGATCCGGCAAACATCCAAAAAAGTCCTATGACAAATGCTACAGCAAAAATACCTTGTATCCACCGTCTCTTTAAATCCTTACTTTCTCGCACCAATAATCAATCCCTCCCTGGCGTTTTATTCTCTTCAAAACAAAAAGCGCCCTTACAGCTGCAACACTGTAAGAACACTTTCCTGCTTTACCATATTTTTTTTCAAACAAAGATTAGTCAAAATTCAAATGAAATATCATACCCATTACTAATTATATTGACCTTCCCTTTAGCTCCCTCATAAGCGATAAACATATCCCCCTCCAAAGGAAGTGGAGACTGATAAAAATTATTTTTAGGATCTACCAGCGTACCCTCAATTTCTGAACTCGCTTCACTGGTTGTTCTATACTCCCCATCTACATATATATCCAAATAAAGATTTACCATTTCCCCCGTACTCTGTCTTCCCGTGGTGCCATTATCCGCAATCGCACCACCAACCGTAATGCCGGCATTCTGGCAAAGATTTGCAAACTCGGTACTTCCTACAAATCCGTTATATACGGCTTCTCTGGAAGCGCCATTTCTAAGCTGTAACACCCAATCCGTAACGCCCGGTGTATCTGCTTCCCTTCCAAGCATTGTCTTATAAAGCATCAGCACATACTGCGTATCAGATGCATCTTTATTCTTGTATTCCTGGCTAAAAACAAACCCAGCAGCCACTTCGCTGCCCTTCGCACCATTTGCAAGAGCCGTTGACCAATCATTCAGCCCCGCCGCATCCGGTTCACGGTCAAGACAGCAGGTATACAACCTTTCTGCAAACGCCTGAATCTCCGGCGTCACCTCATGACTGCCGCTGTCACAGATCGCACAGCTTCCACTGACCGGAATATTATCTGCGCTCCAGTCTCCCGATCCCTGATCGATTCCATAAGCTGTACACAAATTTGCAAACTCCTGTGAGTTCACAAAACCTGTCATAACATGCCCCCTGGTAGCACCACTGTTCAACTGTCCCAGCCAGTCCGCTTTTCCAGCTGCATCCGGCTCACGGTCAAAAAATGCTTCATACATGGCATCTACATAATGCTCATTGCACAGGTTCAAGTTCCGGAACTCGTCACTGAAAATGAATCCGAAAGCAATATTTGCGCCCTGCTCCTGTCCCGTTGCAAGACGATTCGACCAGTCATCCAACCCCGCCGCATCCGGTTCACGGTCAAGACATACCTCATACATTCTTGTCACAAACGCCCGGATACCTGCTTCATCCGCTGCTTTTGCCATTACCGGCGATCCGGCAAACATCCCAATGCTGATAGCTGCCGCCGCCACAAATGCTGTCGTCCGCTTCCATACTTCCTTCATCTTCATAACAAGTTCCTCCTTATATCTAATGAAAAATGTAATCTTCTCTCTCACTACAAGTATAATATCCCTTGTCAGATATATCAACTATATTTTGCGTAATAAATCTGACTCTGTGTTACAGGTTGGGTAAAATCAACCGGATTTCCTTCCACATCTACCCAGCAATCAAAAGTCTTACCGGAAACTGTTGGTTCCGACGGAGCAGATACTGTATCACCCGGCCATACATTACAGGTTTTATATGTCCTCGCATCTACAAGGAATCTTACCCGACATAACTCTGCCGGATCATCCTGCAACTTATTAAAAACTACAGTCCGCTCACACGATACACTGCCCTCCTTTCCGTTTGGATGCTGATACGATGCTACAACCTTTATCGACATAAGCCCCTTTGCTACATCGATATTCTCTATATTTACAGTTATATCACTATTGCTGTCCAATTTTCTGGACAGATCCTCTACCATATCGGCAATCATCTCATTTTCACTGGTGATATCATAGTTTTTTTCCTCCATCAATTCTGACACGGTTTCCTCAACCGCCGCTGGCAGATTATCTGCCAGCTCCATCTCCCTGTTACTTCTGCCGCCACTTGTCATCACACAAGCCACGACCAGAATCCCTAAAAAAAACACTCCAAACATAGCCGCTACATTCTTCATCCGGCAGCACCTCCTAATTTACAGGAATTGTTAGTTCCTTTATCACTGTACGCTGACTGCTGTCTCTCGCTTCTACCCGCAGCGTGTACATGCCTCGCACTGGAAATGCAAGTTCCACTGCACTTCTGTCAATAACAGCTTCACCGCTTCCCGGCAACGTCATTCCAAGCACTACCAGCCTCGCATCATATCCATTGCAGTCCTTTGCTGTAATTATATCTGATATAGAATACGTTCCCGTCGTAAGGGCATCCGCTCTGGCATACTCTACTACCGGATACCCTTTCTGACTTTCCGAAACATACACTGTATACCCGGATGTGTCTGTTGCCCTCCATCCGCTCATCGTACTTCCTATATGGTTTAACAAACCACTCTGACCAGGTAAAAATACAAGCCCTAAAACCACAACCGCACAGGCCGCATATAGTACCACCATTCCAAAATGCTTCACCAAAAAATCCATGCTTCCTCCTATCCTGTCAGACCATTCATATAGGCAAGTACGATTCTGCCAAGAACTCCATTACTTTTCAAAGCCAGAAATACAAGTGCCAGCAATGCAAGACCAGTTCCCATATAAAGCAGCGCCATCCCCAATTCTTTTACGACTTCTTCCATATACGCCTCCTACCATGCAGATATCTGATTCAAGACCCAGACAAACAACCCAACAAAGCCACTGGATATTGCCATGATTAAAATTCCCAGCCCAAGTTCATTTACAACCTCTTCCATAAATGCCTCCTACCTTGCAATCCCTTCCGTCGTCCTCGTCTGTTCAATTCCAAGCAACGGAATCTTATACGTATAGGTCAACGCCACTTCCGCAGACGTCACATCATGTGCCTGATCGTATGTACACGGCGTCACCGACAGATCAAATCCGGATGCACTCGCGCTGGATTTACACGCTTCAATCACATCCGGATTAAAATTGCTGTTCTCAATCTCCGCAACAACCTCTGCTTTCACCCGCTTTGCCTGTGCCGCACGTTCCTCTGCCACAGTAACAGATAACCCCGTACTCATCGTCAAAAGCAGTATCCAGAGTATTGTATATACTTCAATCACTACTTTCATGCCATGCCTCCTATATCATTGTACCGAAAAGCTGGAATAGCAACATTGTACCGGATGCCATATCTACAAGCAGCTTTACCGTAGTAGCAGCTACCGGATACATAACCATCATCCGCGCCTGAAATACTATCTTTTCATTTTTCAACTCCAGTTCCTTTTCCCGCAGTTTATTCACATGCGCTACCAGGTTTGAAATCTGCACCTGCATATTACCCGTTCCATCATTCGACATAGAATAAAGCATCTTCATACAGGTCGCAATTTCCGGAATATCCACGTTTGCAAAGAACAGCAAATAAGATTGAATTTCATCCGGATCTTTGCGAATACGCTCCACCAACGCCATAAGTTCTGCCTGCAAAATCGGCTCTGCATGAGATATCGACTCTGCAAGTGATACCTGTACATTGTTATATTGTAACAACAGCGCCATATCAAACATCCACTCCGGCAATGCCTCATACAATGCATTTTTGACATCTGACCTGTAAACACTACAGTTGACTTTATGCTGAAACAGCATAAACACTGCCAATACCGCAAATATAATTGCGACCGCGATCAGATCAAGCACAACACAGATGATTGCGATAATTAAAAAAGGAAGCGAAAGCAATATGCTTCTTCTCCCTTCTTTTCCAGCATCATAATTTGTCAGATATTCATACGCATGCAGCACATCCTTTTTCTTCTTACCATCCATCCAGTCCTGCACAAGCTTCCGGTTACTACCAGCAAACGTAAACAGGCATATCAGAATCAGCACAAATGAGGTAAGCTGCACAGGCAAAAGCGTAAATATACTAGCCACTTCATCCGATCCCATCGTACTTTTAACCTGATCCATAAGATAAACCGCAAGACCACTTGTCAGCGTCGCACCAACAATTGAAAATATACAATCTGTATGCCCTACCTTTTTATCTTTCTGCAACTCATATACCTGCCGCTTCCAGACTTCAATATCTTCCACCATCAGATCAATAGATGTACTTACATCTCCACCACGTTCTTCCGCACTAATCAGCAATTCATGCACCGTGTGTATCTTTTTACATGCATATTTTTTTTCAATAAGTGCCAGAGCTTCCGGATATACACCCTCTTCAGTCCTGGCATTTCCAGCTTCAATGTACGCTACTGCCTCTCGGATTACTGCCCTCATCTGTCCATCCAGAAGTGCTGTCTCACACTCCCTCAACGCAGGTAAAATCTTCCGTTCTTTCCGGAAAGAGAACAATATCTGCTCCATATAATCCGTGGCATCCGCAAACCGCTTCTGTTCAAACATACGACGATACATGTCAATGATCAAAACCGGTAACATGGAAAGTGCTACCACTCCAACCGCCACAATGTATGAGATCCTAAGTTTAAAGAACATTCCCACAACACCAATCAGAAGAAATACAAAAAATATAGTGAGCAAATATGTCTTCCACTCAAAATTATACCCATACCTGTGCACTTCTTTCTGCAAATTCATAGGATTCCAGATACTTCCCAACTTCCATTCTTCCCTGCTTTTTCTTTTCCCTGTCCTTTTCAAAACAAACCTCCTCCCGGTTATATTCCCTTTGTACATCGGTAAGGATCAATAATTCCCGCCTCACGCATCCTCTTCATAATATCAGCCGGAAATTCTTTCAATCCGTCAGCCATTCTGCCATCCTCTACAACCAGATTCATATGGTTTTCACCATTTTCCCTGGTATAAAAACAGAGCTGGTCTAAATACCGTCTGATACTTCCATCTGCCTCTGTCCGCATCCGGATCAACACGCCTACATTCACATCCGAATAAATCCGGTTTTCCAGACGTTCCACGTCCTTCTTATCTTCCATCATGTTCTGAATACGATCCGGAAGCTTTCTAACATCATCCAGATGAATCGTTGTAAATCCTGCAATTCCAGTGCTCCAACTTTCCAACAGTGACACAACCTCCGATGATCTCGCTTCTGACAACATCAGCCACCGCGGATCCTGCCGTAAGCTTGCCTTGATAGCTGCCTTATAATCAAATCCATCCCTAACCTGCAGTTCCAGACAATCATGCCCCGGGTTAATCTCACCATAATGCAGTTCAAGCGAATCCTCAATCGTAATCACTCGATCCGCCGGATCAATATATTGCATCATAAACTTGGCAAGCTCTGTCTTACCAGCTTCCGGCTCTCCGCCAAACACAATCACCAACTTTGCTTTTACACAATTTATTAGCAAATTCAACACCTCTCTGGAACAAAACCCGGACGCAATCAAAGACTCTTCTGTATGCCGCAACACCGGCGGGCTTTTGCGCAATGATATTGCCATCCCCGTGCGTGCAATGGACGGATGCAGTATACTAATCCTTAAATCCCGAGTATCTGCTTCCAGCACCCGATCAGCACTTGAAAAATGCTTATTTGCACTATTGGCGATTGTATTTGCAAATTGAGTTAAAAACTTATCGGTAACCACATCCTGTACCGAATACCTGCCTCTACTAAGATCTGTAATCCAAAGCATCCCATTGCTATAATTAACCCCAGTCACTTCCGGCTGCATGAGATACTTCCAGAACACACCAAACTGATCTTCTGTTGGTGTAAAATCAAACTCTTTTTCCATTCACCGTTTCCTCTCTTCCAACACGTATAGCAGATAAGAGGTTCCTTTCTGCTATACGTGCCAGCCATACCAGTTTCCCTCAACTCCATTCAAGATCCACCTAGAATCCCGCAATGTTACGAATATTCGTAAAAAACGCTGTAAGAGTGTCCTGAAACTGTGCGGTTACTGCATCAGACTTGACAATACCAAGAACAATAACCGCAAGCGCTGCAATTACCGCCATTGCCAGTAAACCAGCACCAAAATGCTTCACTAATGCCTCCATTGGAAATCACCCTCCCTTCCTTCTATATTGAGATAATCTTGTTTATCTCTTATAAACGCATAGTTGATCTACGCTTATAAGGGACAAACAAGTCCCTTATAAATAAACGGCTGTCTCCGCTACCGTTCCTCCGGCATCATCACACTTTATTCGCTTCTCCGGGTATATTACCAAGTCATACCCCCGCGGCATCATCCGCATGTTAGCTAGGGTATTGTCTGGCTATCGATCACGCTACAGCCTATTCAGTTATCAAGGTACGGTTATCTAAAAGGGAAAATCTGTTCGATTGAACTTTTTGCGAAAATGCTATAGAATAATCTCGTATGTTTACATTTTCGTATTTATACGAAAAGATTTTCCTACTGGGCTTTACGGTTGCCGCCGTAGAGCCCCTTTCCATTTCAGCTCCGTTTCCAGAACCGATTGCCTGTCCTGCTTTGATGCTACGGTCAGTTACACCGGAACAGACACGATCCTACTTCTTTTTCTTCAAATCCTTAAGGTACTCCTTCAACGATGTCATGTTAGATTCACAATCTGCAAAATGCTTATATCCTGGTTTTAACAGGTATAATCTCCTGCCCTCGGCTTCCTTCTTATTCCCCCACGGAATATACGGAAATACCTTAACCACAATCGCCGCACCATC
>ERZ1673722.1327-NODE-1327-length-25375-cov-7.348657_pt1 | contig 25375 bp, 26 predicted proteins | sample MGYA00580222_ERZ1673722 | MGnify/ENA primary metagenome ERZ1673722 (study PRJEB41218, sample SAMN15661750) | gut metagenome | host: Homo sapiens | place: Canada: London | collected 2015-08-20/2019-03-30 | study: EMG produced TPA metagenomics assembly of...
CGGTTTAAGAACTCAGGCCTGAAATGAGCCCGCAGGTCGTTCATGGCCATATTGTCAGCTGCCTCCGTGATATTTCCATCCTCGTCGATGCCCTCTAACAGATACTGGGAACCGATATTGGAGGTCATAATCAGAATCGTATTCTTGAAATCCACGGTTTTTCCTGTGGAATCTGTAATCCGGCCGTCGTCCAGCACCTGCAGCAGCACGTTAAATACGTCTGGATGGGCCTTCTCCACCTCGTCAAAGAGGACGACAGAATAAGGCTTTCTCCTGACTGCCTCTGTCAGCTGGCCGCCCTCGTCGTAGCCGACGTATCCTGGCGGCGCTCCGATCAGTCTGGATACGGAATGCTTCTCCATATATTCGCTCATATCAATCCGCACCATGCTGTTCTCATCGTCAAACAGACTTTCCGCCAGGGCTTTGGCAAGCTCCGTCTTGCCCACTCCCGTAGGTCCTAAGAACAGGAAGGAGCCAATGGGTTTGGAAGGATCCTTGATCCCTGCCTTGGAACGGATAATAGCCTCCGTCACCTTGGTCACCGCCTCATCCTGTCCGATGACTCTCCGGTGGAGAATGTCGTCCATGTGAAGGGTTTTGCTCCTCTCGCTCTCCGTCAGCTTGGCCACCGGGATACCCGTCCATTTGGAGATAATTCTGGCAATCTCCTCCTCTGTCACGCTCTCGTGTACCAGACTCAGATCTTTATTTTTAACCCTCTCTTCCTCCTCGGCCAGCTGCTTTTTCAGCTCCGGCAGCTTTCCGTACTGAAGCTCTGCGGCCTTGTTCAGATCGTATCTCTGCTGGGCCGCCTGGATCTCGCCGTTTAAATGCTCAATCTCCTCGCGCAGCTTTGACAGCTTATCCACAGAGGCCTTCTCATTCTCCCACTGGGCCTTCTGAGCGGCAAATTCGTCTCTCAGCTCTGCCAGCTCCTTCTGGAGATCCGCCAGACGATCCTGGCTCAGGCGGTCCGTCTCCTTCTTAAGAGCCGCCTCCTCAATCTCCAGCTGCATGATACGCCTTGCCTTCTCATCCAGCTCTGTGGGCAGGGAATCTAACTCTGTCTTAATCATGGCGCAGGCCTCGTCCACCAGGTCGATGGCCTTATCCGGCAGAAAACGGTCGGAAATATACCGGTCGGACAGCACAGCCGCCGAAACCAGGGCGGAGTCTGTGATCTTCACTCCGTGGTACACCTCGTACCGATCCTTTAAGCCTCTCAAAATGGAGATAGTATCCTCCACCGTCGGCTCATCTACATGAACCGGCTGGAATCTTCTCTCCAGAGCCGGATCCTTTTCAATATATTTCCTGTACTCGTCCAGCGTAGTCGCACCAATGCAGTGAAGCTCTCCTCTGGCCAGCATAGGCTTTAACATATTTCCGGCGTCCATGGAGCCTTCCGTCTTTCCGGCTCCCACAATGGTGTGAAGCTCGTCGATAAACAGGATAATCTGTCCCTCGCTCTTCTTCACTTCCTCCAGAACTGCCTTTAAACGCTCCTCAAACTCGCCTCTGTACTTGGCTCCTGCCACCAACGCGCCCATATCCAGGGCAAACAGTTTCTTGTCCTTCAGTCCCTCCGGCACGTCTCCCCGGACAATCCGCTGGGCCAAGCCCTCTACTACCGCAGTCTTGCCCACGCCAGGCTCGCCGATGAGAACCGGATTATTTTTCGTCTTTCTGGACAGAATCCGGACCACATTTCTGATTTCGCCGTCCCTGCCAATCACAGGATCCAGCTTCTGATCTCTGGCCCGCTCTACCAGGTCATAGCCATATTTTGTCAGGGTGTCATAGGTGGCTTCCGGATTGTCGCTGACGACTCTCTGATTGCCCCGTACTGTGGAGAGCGCCTGAAGAAATCCCTCTCTTGTAATGCCGTAAAGCTTAAACAGCTCCTTCACCGCACGGTTCGGCTGCTTCATCATGGATAAGAACAGATGCTCCACGGAAACGTACTCGTCTCCCATGGATTTGGCCTCGTCCTCTGCGCTCACCAGAACCTTGTTGGCGTCCTGGCTGAAGTACACCTGGCCGCCGGACACCTTCGGAAGCTTTTCAATGGCTGACTGCACCTCGTTTAAAAACTGATTTTCCTGCACCCCCATTTTTGTCAGCAGCTTGAGAATCAGGCTGTCGTCAATCGTTACCAGGCTGTATAAAAGGTGCTCCTGGTCAATCTGCTGGTTTCCGTATTCATAGGCCAGCTTCTCCGTTCTCTGGACTGCTTCCAGAGACTTCTGAGTGAATTTATTAATGTTCATAAATCGTTGTCCTCCTTCCGAACAATGATTAGATATGATTTCTTTTTGTTCTAGCCGTAATATAACACGTATTATTAGCAGTGTCAAGAGTCAAGTGCTAATTTTATTTGAAATTTTTCTCTGCTAAACAGGGCGGTCTTTATTGGAGATTATCTATCTATTGATATTATGGCGCAGCTGCTGTATTAATATAGGTAGCGTTTGGTAAAATTCTTTTCTTTTGTCTATTCTACAATATGTTTCTTGTACATTTCCCGTTTTTTTGCTGTTGGACATTGTTATAAAACCATGGTATTCTGGCTTCATCAATTTTACGTTTAAGCGTACTGCAGTGCTGAAAAACGAAAGAAAAAGGAGGGGATATTTAGTGGGAATTGTTGCATTCCTTGTTTATATTATTTTCGTTATGATCTGGTATCTGATGTTAAAGCGCAGCATCGCCGAGGCAATGCTTTTAGGCCTCGTAATCGTATGCGCCTTTAACGGAGTCGACGTGCTTCCTCAGACTTTTGCCAGCAGCCTGACAAAAGCGCTGACGCAGGACGTTATGGCCGCCATCATTCTGTTCACCGTAATGGCTTCTATTATGACTCAGACTGGTATTATCACCCGTCTTGTCAGCATTTTAAACTCTATCCTGGGACGGTTCCGCGGAGGTCCTGCCTACGTGTCAGCCTGTGCCAGCGCCATGTTCGGCATGGTATCCGGCGCCAGCAGCGCCAACGCCGCTACTGTTGGTTCTATCACAATCCTGTGGATGACGGAGTCCGGCTGGCCTAAAGAGGTGGCTGCGACCATGAATACAGGAAACGCCGGCCTGGGTATCTGTATCCCGCCGTCCTCTTCCATGTTTCTGATGCTGGGACTCCCCGTTGTAGCTGGATCCGTAGCTGCCGGCGATCTCTACATCGCGCTGATGTGCGGCGGTCTCTGGAGTCTCGTTTACCGTCTGCTCCTTACCAGATACTATGTGAGCAAATACAACATTCCTGCAGTTCCGAAGGACCGCACCGTGTCCCTTTCCTCTGCCCTGAAGGAAGGCGGAATCTCTCTGACCATGTTCTTAGGAATTATCGTTCCTCTGGCAGTAATCACAGGACCGGTCGGAAACTTTTTAAAGACTCTTCCCGCCTTCGGCGAGGACGGCGTCGACGCCATGAACATCATTATCTGGGTGCCGGTGCTCATCATGTTCATCTGCATCATAGAGGGAAGAAAGCTGCTTCCGAAAACTGCCTCCGGCTGGGGAAAGCTTCTCTCCTCCACCGCAAAGACCTGCTGCTCCTGCGGAGCCGTTTCCCTCTTTGCCATGGCCGGAAGCAACGCTTTAACTGCCACTGGCTTCGGAGACGATTTAACGGCCCTTCTGTCCGCCATGGATATGCCGAAGTTTCTCATGATCCTGATCATCGGCTTCGTCATCGCCCTGGTGGCAGGCCCGTTGAACGCTACCTCCACTACAGTCAGCCTGGGACCTGTGGCCTACTCCGCCATGGTCGCTGTGGGAGTTTCTCCTGTCACCGCAATTGTCAGCTTCCTGATTTTTGCCTCCACAGAGGGAGCTTCCCCGCCAATGTCCTCCCCTATCTTCGTGTCCAGCAGTATTGCCGGCGTGGAGGACGTCAGCGTTATGTTTAAGGCTCTGATTTTCCACTATGTCATTCCGATTGTTCTGGTAGGCGCTCTCATCGCCATGGGATTCCTGCCGATTATAGGAGGTTAAGCCATGAAAAAGCTGTTAAATTACATGTTTATCGCCTGCGCTGGCCTTGCTCTTCTGCTGGCCTTCGGCTATGTGGCGGTTGAGATGGCGGCGGTTATCACCGGAAACGGCAGTCTCACCATCTGAGCGGAAAGCCACCTGGAAGCGCCAGTCTGCATCATGTGCTCCCTGACGGCCATCGTATCCTTTATCATGAGCTACGTATTCCGCTGGACCTCCGGCGACTAAATTTTCATTATCCAAAATGCCGGTGAATGGATCGGGAGTAATTCTGGAACACCATGCCTGCATCCCGGATAAAATCTCTTGCATACTCAGGAAGTGGATAATCCTTCCGATACACCAGGGAAACCGTATTTTCCGGAATTTCATTGATAACCGGAAAAACATGAAACGGTTTCCCTGTTTTTCTTTGGGCGTGGTAATTCTTCCAGCAGACCACCGGAGACAGAAGGCCCGCTCCGCTTCCTTTTCTGGCCATATCGTAAATCAGTTCCTGCTCGTCGCACTCAAAAATATACTGCGGGAGGCGGCAGGAGGAAAAGAACGCGTCGATTCCCTTTCTCAGCCTGTTTCCCTGGCGCACAGTGATGAAGGGCAGGCGGAGCAGCCGCTTCAAATCTGCTCCCTGCTTAAAGTCACCGAGGATCTGCTCCCACTCCTCCGGATAATAGGTTTTCAAAAGCTCCTCTGAAAAGCAGCACTGCACCTTTTCCTTCGTCAGCTCATAGATCTTCCTGTTTGCGTTCTCCACTACGTCCACGCCGATATATAAATCAATCTTTCCAGACTGAAGCAGATCTTCAAAGGCATTGCTGTTTCCATGAATCAGCTCGATGGAAATATTGGGATGGGAGGCGTGGTAAAAATCCCAGATCACCGGAAAAAAGGTTTTTCCCCTCAGCCTGGAAATCCCCAGCCTCAGAGTTCCTCTGTGATTCTTGCTGATATCGGAAAAGGCTCCCCGCATATTGGCCTCCGCCTGAATGATCTGCCTTCCGTAAAACGCCATCTGCTCTCCGAACATGGTCAGGCGCAGGGCGGGGCGCCGCTCAAACAGGGGAACCCCGTACTCCTCCTCCAGCCGCTTCAGGTGGCTGCTCAGCGCCTGCTGGCTGATAAACAGCCGTTCCGCCGCTCTTGTGATATTCATCTCCTCTGCCGCTGCCAGAAAATATTCAATACTTTTCAGGTTCATTTACTCCTCCTTCCACAATGTATTCATTGTTTTTTTTATTAAAATATAGTGTTAGACATTGTTATATTGGAATGTTATCATAAATTCAGTTAAAAGAAAAGAAAAAAGGAGAAATCAAATGGATCAGCTTACATTAATGGACTGCACCTTAAGAGACGGCGGAAACGTAGTGGGCAAGGGATTTCCCGCCGACATTACAGATATGGTATTAGACGGACTGACCGCCTGCCATGTGCCGATTATTGAGCTTGGAAATTCCGGCGGTATCGGAGCTTATGAAGTGGCCGGATTTACAGACGCCTTAACAGATATGGAATACCTGGAAATCGCCAAGAAGTACATGAACCGCGGTTCTGAGCTGGGTATGTTCTTAAACGCAAAGCGCTACCGCGAGAAAAATGTGGATCTGGCTGCTGAGCACGGTCTGTCCTTCCTCCGCGTAGGAGCCGACGCTGGAGACGGAGACATTGCCCTGACAGCTATCGCTGACATGAAAAAGAGAAATCTGAAGGCATTCTATTCTGCCATGAAGGCTTATCTTCTGACTCCGGCAGAATTAGCCGAAGAGGCTAAGAAGCTGGAAGCGGCAGGCCTTGACGAGTACACCATTATGGACTCCGCCGGAACCATGCTTCCTGATCAGGCGGCCGCCTACACAGAGGCGCTGGCAGACGCTCTGTCCATCCCGGTTGCCTTCCACTGCCACAACAACCTGGGACTTTCCGCAGCCAATGCTCTGGCAGCAGCACAGAACGGAGCAAAAATCTTAGACTGCGGTCTGATGGGAATGGCCAGAAGCGCCGGAAACCTGCCTACAGAGGTATGCGTAGCTATGATGCAGCGCCACGGACAGATGATGGATGTAGATCTCTTCGGTATGCTGGACTTCATTGAGAACCGCCTGCAGCCGGCTATGGAGACTCACAACTACCACAATCCTATCACGCCGACCGACCTGACTCTGGGCTTCTCCGGATGCCACTCCAGCTTCTTAAAGCTGTTCCGTCAGACAGCGGCTGAAAAGAAGGTCAACCTATTTCGCCTGATCACAGAGGTATCTGCCGTCAACCAGAAAAATCCTTCTGCACAGCTGATTGAGGAAACGGCAGACCGTCTTCTGAGCGAATAATCAGAGCAGAAATCATTCGGAGGGAAATTATCATGAAAAAAGTAATTCTTGCGGGAACCTATCCCGCTCATACCTTTGAAAAGCTTCGGGCTATGCTGCCGGAAGAGGAGTTCGAGCTGAAAGCGGTGGACACGCCGGAGGCCTACGGCGCCATGACAGACGCTGAATTTATGATTCTCCGTATTTTTAAGGCGCCGCGTCCAGTCATTGAGCGCAATCCACATCTGAAAATGATTCTCCGCTGGGGCGCAGGCTTCGATTCTGTGGACATCCAGGCAGCCGGAGAGCACGGCGTATGCGTCACAAACACTCCGGGAGCCAATGCCGGAGCCGTTTCCGAGCTGGCCGTTCTCCTGATGTTAGCCGTAGGACGCAAGCTTCTGTGCCACACAGAGAGCCTCGCCAAGGGAGAGTGGAGCAAAAATACATTTTTAAACGGTTCCTTCTGCCTGAACGGCAAAACCCTCGGCGTTATCGGAGCCGGAAATATCGGCCGTCAGGTCGCAAGAAAGGCCCAGGCCTTCGGCGCAGTGACAAACTACTACGATCCCTTCCGCCTTTCTCCGGAGATGGAGGCAGAGTATCACCTCTCCTACCTTCCGCTGAAGGAGCTGCTTGCTTCCTCCGATCTGATCACGCTGCACGTGCCGCTGACAGAGGAAAACCGCCATATGATCGGAGCAGAGGAGATTGCTTCCATGAAGGATCACGCAATCCTTATCAATACCTCCCGGGGCGGTCTGGTAGACGACAAGGCGCTGGCTGAGGCTGTAGCCTCCGGAAAGCTCTTAGGAGCCGGTCTGGACGTGGTGGAAGAGGAGCCTCTTCCTGCTGGACATCCGCTCCTTACAAATCCGAATATCGTTGTAACTCCTCACATCGGAGGCGGTACAGCCGATATCGGAGACGTGATTATGCCTATGCTGGCAGAGGACATTAAGACAATGGCTGCCGGAAACCTTCCAATCCATACTGTAAATAAAGAATACTTAAACAAATAAGCAGAGAGACTGAAAACGCCCGGGAGACAAAAGAAAATGTCTCCCGGGCGTTTTTCAGTCTCTGTAAGTTTACATAAACCATCCATGAGCCAGATTAAAAATAATGCCTACCGTCAGGATCCCCGCCATACATACGAGGGCAAACAGCCACAAAAGTTTTTTCTTCACCGCCTTGCCAAGCATAATCATAGACGGAAGGCTCAGCGTCGTGACGGCCATCATAAAGCTCAGCACGGTTCCCAGCTGCGCTCCCTTTGCCAGCAGGCTCTCCGCTATGGGAATCGTTCCGAAAATATCGGCGTACATGGGAGCGCCTGCCATCACAGCCAGAACTACTCCAAACGGATTTTCTTTTCCCAGCAGCTTCTGAATCCAGACTTCAGGAATCCAGTTGTGAATGACAGCGCCCGCAGCCACCCCTGCCAAGATATAGAGAAATACCTTTTTAAGAGTTTCTCCCGCCTGAGTTCTGGCATAAATCAGGCGATCCTTTACCGTAAGCTTTGGCACAGCCAGCTCAACGGTTCCCGCATTTCTGATAAAGTCCTCCACATACGCTTCCATATGAAGCTTCTCAATCAGCGTTCCGCCTGCCGTCGCTATGGCCAGCCCTAACAGTACGTAAAAGACTGCAATTTTCACTCCAAACACACCAGTGAGGAGGGCCAGGCTTCCCAAATCTACCATAGGAGAAGAGATTAAAAAGGAGAAGGTCACTCCCAGCGGCAGCCCCGCGCTTGTAAATCCCATAAACAGCGGAATCGACGAGCAGGAACAAAACGGCGTCACCGTCCCTAACAGAGCCGCCGCCAGATTGGCCCCGATTCCATGAAACCGCCCTAATATCCTCCTGCTTCGCTCAGGCGGAAAATAGCTCTGAATATAAGAAATTATAAAAATCATCACACACAAAAGCACTGTAATCTTGATTACATCGTAGAGGAAGAACTGGATGCTTCCCCCCAGGCGGGACTCCAAATCCACCCCCAGAAAGCCCAGCGCCTTTCCCACCGCCTCCTTCAGCCACTGCATTCCCAGAAGCTGATCTTGAATCCACTTTCCAGCTGCCGCTGCCATACCTTTGCTTTCCTCCCGTTTATAAAGACTTTAATATCCTGATAATCTCGTCCTTCTTCGCCGTTCTCCCCGACAGAACCAGCTTTCCGTCCACCATCAGGGAAGGCGCCGTCATCACTCCCAGCTTCACAATTTCAATTAAATCCTCCACCTTTTCAAGATCCGCGTCGATTCCCGTCTCCTTTACCGCTTCCTCTACGCAGTCGTACAGTCGTCCGCAGGTCTCGCAGCCCGCGCCGATTACCTTGATGTTCATTCTGAATCCCCTCCTTCTTTTCCCTTCCGCTTTTTTTCGTTCACGCCGCTTGTTCCTTTAATTTCTCAGCTTCATTTCCGTTCCCACCCGGGCCTCCCAGGCAGCAAAAATTTTCTTAATCACGGCAGGACCGATTTTTGAGATAAACACCAGCTGAGACAGCGTTTCCTTTTCTTCCTCTGCCTTTTTATAGTCAATCAGAGAGCCTACTACGTCGATTTGTGTCCATCCCGTTTCCTTCAGCCTGCAAAAGCCCTTCACCCGGTGTACGTCAGAAGAAATCTCCTTGAGGAACTGGTTCATGCGGTCTTTTTCCACTTCCCCCTCATACTCCATGAAAATGGATTTCGGCTTTGTCTCTATCGAATTGGTCGTCTCCTCCGGCTCAGCCCAAAGGCCCGCCTTCAGCTCCTGCTCCAGCAGCGATTTTCCAAGCTCCCCTTTTACGCTGGTCAAAATTCTGCAGTCAGGATTAATTTCCCTGATCTTTTCCCGGACCTGCTCCGTCTGCTTCGGATCTGCCAGATCCGTCTTCGTCATCACTGCCAGACTGCAGTGCTTCAGCTGACGATGCGCCGACTCCTCGTCCTTCACCTGCTCTAAGAAGTTGACGGCGTCCACAAAGCAGATCACGCCTCTTAAATCATACTCATAGCCAGAGACAACCTTCGCCGCCTCCAGAATCTCCATCATATTGGACGGATCGCCCCAGCCGGAACTTTCCACAAACAGGTATTCAAAGTTTTTTGCTGCCATCTCGGCCAGAGCCTGAACGAAATTCAGTTTTAAACAGGAGCAGAAAATCGATCCCCTGTTGATTTCCGTCATCTCAATATCGCCTCTGCGCAGAATCTCTCCGTCCACTCCCAGCTTTCCGAATTCATTCTGAATGACACCGATCCTGTGATCCTTCAGCTGATCGAGAAGCCTTAAAAGCGCCGTTGTTTTTCCTGAGCCTAAAAATCCTGTCAGCACATACAGCTTTGTTTGTTCCTTTTCCATTTTCCCTCTCCCTTCCATTCTATCGCCTGTGTCTTTTCCTTCTGTCTTGTTTCCTCTGCGCATTATTCCCTATGCTTCTTCTGCCCGCTTCTTTTCCCGTCCGTCCCGGCAGCCGCAGTCTGTCAGCCCTGCAAATTCATCCGGAAGCATCAGCTTCCCCACTGCCCGGTACACCTGGTTCATCCTGTCCGCGTTCAGGGAATAGTGCGTCCATTTTCCCTCTTTTCTGGGAATGACAAGGCCTGCGCTGCACAAAAGCTTCATATCATGGGACAGAGTCGGCTGCGTAATATGAAATTCCTCCAGAATTTTGCAGGCACACAGCTCTCCGTTTGACAGCATATCTACGATTTTCAGCCGTTTAGGATCTGACAGCGCCTTAAACATCTTTGCATATTCCTCATAGTCAATCAAACCGCATTCCTCCGCTCTCCATTCAAATAGATTTTTTTCTATGTGTTGATTCTATTATAATTAACATATAGAAAAATGTCAATCTGTTTGTCAAAAAAATAAAATCTGCCGGTTTCCCGGAAACATTGGATAGCGGCCGCCCTGGTTAAGCTGAAAACGCAGAACAGAGTCCGCCTTGGCGAACTCTGTTCTGCTTATCTGCCTGCCGTCAGTCTGCCCCTTCCCTATTCGCTTCCCCGCGTTCCTCCACCAGAAACCCTCTCTGGCGGAGCATTTCCTCGATGGCGTCCAGAGTCTCCCAGCTGTCCGCGCTGACTGTGTGGTAGTGGTAGCCTGATGTGATATTGCTCAGAGGGCTGGAGCTCCCATGTTTGATGTCCTCCAGAAAGAGGGCGATCTTCCGCCTCGAGCTGATATTTAACTCCGCCTCCATGCGGCCGTAAATCCTGTGATTCACCGCCACGTCCTTCACGCAGCCGCCCATATCCACGATGGCGTTCAGCTCCTCCTCCATCTGCTCGTTCGTGTGGCGCACCTTGAATACCCGCTCCACCTGGCCTAAGCTGTTCAGAATGTAGCCTCTGTTGGTAGAAATAATGTCGTAGCCCGCGGCCCGGAGAAGGGCGATATCCTGGACAATCACCTGGCGGCTGACCTGGCAGGACGCCGCCAGACTCCGGGCCGGCACCGGAGAAGGGCTCTTCTGAATGATTTTTACAATCTCGTTTCTTCTATCTGTTCCAGTCACCGACTGCACCTCCTGCTTCCATTCCCGGAGCTGTTTTCCCGCCGTTTTCCTATTCTGTGGGCTGCTCTACCGGATGCAGATGCTTTAAGGAGATGTCGAGAATCGGAGCGGAGTGGGTGAGGGCGCCGCTGGAAATATAATCTACGCCGCAGTCAATATAGCGGGCAATATTTTCCTTTGTCACATTTCCGGAACACTCTGTCTCCGCCCTTCCGTCAATCAGCTGAACCGCCTTCTTCATATCCTCCGGAGACATGTTGTCCAGCATAATAATGTCGGCTCCAGCCTCCACTGCCTCCTTCACCATGTCGAGGTTTTCCACCTCCACCTCAATCCGGCGCACAAAAGGAGCGTACTCTTTGGCCATGCGGACTGCGTTGGCCACTCCGCCTGCCGCTCCGATGTGGTTGTCCTTTAACATGACGCCGTCAGACAGGTTGTAGCGGTGATTGTGGCCGCCTCCTGCCCGCACCGCGTATTTCTCAAAAATACGCATGTTCGGCGTCGTCTTTCTGGTGTCTAACAGCTTTACCTTGCTTCCCTTTAAAAGCTCTGCCACAGAGTGGGTGTAGGTGGCGATTCCGCTCATTCTCTGCAGATAATTTAACGCCACCCTCTCTCCGGAAAGGAGAACCCGGATATCCCCTGTCAGCTTTCCCATCAGCTGTCCAGCCTTTATCTCGTCTCCGTCTGCACAGAAAAATTCGCACTCTGTCGCCGGGTCCAGAAGCTCAAATACCCGCTTAAACACATCCAGGCCTGCAATGATTCCGTCTTCCTTGCACAGCAGATCTACCGTTCCCTTCACCGCCTGCTTCATCACGGAATTGGTGCTCACGTCCTCGCTCGATATATCCTCCTTCAGGGCCTCCATAATCAGATGATCCGCCTGAAGCTTCATTGTAATTGAATTAAACATACCCCTGTTCTCCTTCTATCTGCATCTATTCCTATCATGTTCCTCGTTTTACTGCTCTCCCAGCTTCCGTTTCATGTCGCCTGCGGCTCTCTTGGCGAACACAAGGCTCTCCAGCAGGGAATTGCTGGCCAGACGGTTGGCTCCGTGGACGCCGTTGCAGCTGGTCTCCCCCACTGCGTAGAGGCGGTCCATGGTGGTCCGGCTCTCAGAATCCACCCAGATTCCTCCCATAAAGTAGTGCTGGGCCGGAACCACCGGAATCCACTCCTTCGTCACGTCGTAGCCCTCCTCCAGACACCGCTGACAGATATTGGGGAAATGGCTTAAAATCGTTTCCTTTGGAATCGGCTCTAAAGACAGCCATACATGATCCGTGCCGTCTGCCTCCATCTGCTTTCTTATGGCGTTTGTCACTACGTCTCTGGGAAGAAGCTCGTCCACAAACCGCTCTCCTTTCTTATTGTAAAGAAGAGCTCCCTCTCCTCTCACTGACTCCGAAATCAGGAATCTCCGTCCCGGCTTTTCAGAGTAGAGAGTCGTCGGATGGATCTGAACGTAATCCAAGTGTTCTAAGCGGATGCCGTGCTTTTCGGCCACTGTCAGGGCGTCTCCCGTCAAATGGGGGTAATTGGTGGAATGCTTATACCGTCCGCCGATTCCTCCGCTGGCAAATACCGTAAACTCTGCCCGGATCTCCAGAAGCTCGTCCCCGCATCTGGCTGTAATGCCTGCGCATCTGCCGTTTTCCTCGATGATATCCGTCATCTCGGTAAACTCCCGGATCTCCACATTGGGACACTTTCTCACTGCCGCCAGGAGCTTGGAGGTAATCTCCTTTCCCGTAATGTCCTCATGGTAGAGAATCCTGGGTCTGGAGTGAGCGCCCTCTCTGGTGTAGGCCAGCTCTCCGTCCTGCTTCTCAAACTCCACGCCAAAGCCGATGAGATCCTCTATAATCTCCCTGGAGCTGCGGATCATGATGTCCACCGACTCCTTCCGGTTCTCATAATGGCCCGCTCTCATGGTGTCCTCAAAGTAGCTGTCGTAATCCTCGTCGTCTCTCAGAACACAGATTCCTCCCTGTGCCAGAAATGAATCGCTGCTCTCTGCATCGGATTTCGTAATCATGGTAATGCGCCGGTCCCTCGGCAGGTTCAGCGCCGCAAACAGGCCGGATACTCCGGTTCCTACAATCACTATGTCTGTCTCTGTCTTCATGTCTCCTCCTAAGCCCTCCGGGGGCCCTTCTCAAATCTATCCCGCCGGCAAAATCTGCCGGTTCCTGTCCGCCCTTTTCCTATTTGGCCAGACGGAGCATTTCCTCTAAAGGCTTTCCTGCCTCCTCCACCATGGACGGATCTGCCAGAACCTCATTTTCCCCTGTCTCCAGTACGCGGAGAATCTTTTCCAGAGTAATCAGCTTCATATCGCCGCAGACAGGCTCTGTAGCTGTGAAGTAGAACTTCTTTCCAGGACAGCGCTTTCCTAATTCGAAGCGGACGCCGTTTTCCGTACAGATGATAAACTCCTTCGCGCCGCTTGCCTCCGCGTGGGCAATGATGCCGGAGGTGCTTCCAATGTAGTCAGACTCTCTGCAGACAGCCTCGCCGCACTCCGGATGAGTCAGCACCTCTGCCTCCGGGTGCTGTTCCTTCAGAGCCTGAAGCTCCTTAAGCTTCAACTCCTCGTGAACCGGGCAGAAGCCCTCGTTAAATACGAAATGCTTCTCCGGCGCCTGCTCTGCCACAAAGCGGGCCAGATTTCTGTCCGGAATAAAGAAAATGTTTTTGTTAGGCAGAGCTTTTACGATTTTCACCGCGTTGGCGGAGGTCACGCACACGTCTGAATGACGCTTTAACTCAGCTGTAGAGTTGATGTAGCAGACAACGGCCAGGTCGTCCCAGGTTTTCCGCATCTGTTCAATGGTCTCCACGGAAGCCATGTGGGCCATGGCGCAGTCTGCAGACGCGTCCGGAAGAAGCACTGTTTTCTCCGGGTTCAGAATCTTTACGCTCTCTCCCATAAAAGAAACTCCGCACATCACAATCGTCTGTGCCTCAAGTCCGACCGCCAGCTTGCTCAGGTAAAAGGAATCGCCGATGTAGTCGGCAATCTCCTGCACCTCCGGGCGCACATAGTAGTGGGCCAGAATCACCGCGTTCTTCTCCTCCTTCAGCCGTTTAATCTCCTCTGCAATATTTCTTGTCATATCTATCTCCTTCTCTTTGCTGTTCATCTGTCTTAAGCGCAATTGTGGCTATTATACTACCAGACTTTACATATGACAAGACAGTTGTATATTTTTGATATTTTCTTAACAATCTTTATCCTCTAAGCAGTTACAGAGCGATCCCCGCTGGCACCTCCTCCGCCTCCACGGCCTTTAAAAAGGCCTGGTCGTGCTCCACCAGAAGCATGGTCAGACGATTGCTGCGGATCACCTCCTCGATCTGCATCCGTGAGAACACGTCGATGTAGTTGAGTGGTTCGTCCCACACGTAGACATGGGCCTGCTGGCAGAGACTTTTCGCCAGAAGAACCTTCTTTTTCTGCCCCTCGCTGTACTGCTCCATAGGCTTATGAAACAGCTCTCTGGGAATGTCCAGCTTTCTGAGAACAGTCAAAAACAGGGAACGATCCACCTCCTGCTCCCTGGCAAAGGCCGTCAGATCTCCTCTCAGAAAGGAAGCGTCCTGGGGTACATAGGAGATTTTAAGGTCTGACGGCAGAGAGAGCTCCCCGCTTAACCGGATCAGACCGCCTGCACCTCTCTCCGGACCATCTGCCTGTGCCTCCTTAAAAGACGCCTGCGCCTCCTGGGCGGCAGTTTTCAGGATTTCCCGGATGACGGAAGACTTTCCGCTCCCGTTTCCTCCTGTCAATGCAATGCGCTGTCCCTGTTCCAGGACAAAGCTGAGCCCCTGTCCCTTCTTCCGGGCCGAAAGGTCAGATCCTGCCTCCTCTCCCGGCTGGTAAGAAAGCCTCAGATCCCGTACGCGGATCAGTTCCTTTTTCCAGTGAGTCAGAGGCAGTATCTTTAAGGGCTGTTCCTCCTCCACATTCCTTAAAAGCTTCTCCTTTTCCTGGATCGCCCGCTCCTGGCGCCGTTCCAGATTCTTCCTCCTCTGCTGCATTTTCCTGGATTTTTCCCCCAGATAGCTTCTGGTTCCAATAAACTTTCCTCCCACAAAGGAGCCGGTTCCGATTTTCATCCCCTCCGATCGGTCTGCCCAGGCACAGGAGGCAGCGGCGGAAGCCTGAAGACGCCCGATCTCCTTTTTCAGCTTCTCGTTCTCCTGCCGTTCAAAGGCGTCCCGGCGCTCCCTGTTCTCACGCCAGACAGAAAAATTCCCCTGCACAAGCTCAACGCTTTCCCGGTTCAGAGCCATCACATGGTCAATGCACCCGTCTAAAAAACTTCTGTCGTGGGATACCAGAATGAATCCCTTCTTCCTGTTTAAATACCGGCTGACCAGCCGCCTGCCCTCTGCATCCAGGTGGTTGGTGGGCTCGTCAATCAAAAGAAATCTCCCCTCGCGGCAGAAAAGAGCCGCTAAAAGAGCCTTCGTCTGCTCTCCTCTGCTCAGGGACGAAAAGGGGCGAAACAGCGTCTCCTCCCGAAGCTCCAGCAGATTCATCTCCCGCAGAAGCATCCAGAATTCCCCGTCCGGACAGACCTCATCCAGAACGTCTATGGTATTTTTATCAGGATCCGGAACATGATATGGAAAATATTCAAAGGGCTCGGAGGACAAAATCCTGCCCTCATATTCATATTCCCCCATAAAAAGCTTTAAAAGCGTTGTCTTTCCTTTTCCGTTTCTCCCCACAAGCCCCAGCTTCCAGTCCGTATCTATGGAAAACGACATATCTGTAAACACGTCCTCCCCGCCGTCATAGCGGAAGGATAAATTTTTTGCCTGTATCTGCGCCATCGCTCATTCCTCCTCTCAGTGATCAGGCCGGCAGAGCGTTTTTATTTCACCAGGCGTCATCTTCCTGTGAAACAAAAAAAGGATGCAGAAAATCTTCTGCATCCCTTCCATGAATACTGATATCTGAGGTCTATGCCGCCTGCATCAGCCCTTCGGCTTTTGTTTTCCGGCTTCAGCCCCGCCTGCAATCTCAAAACAGGCGCCGGAAACGGCGGTTTACCAGCTTCATATGATATTGAATCGACGAAAAGAATTCCGTATTTCTGCTCTGCCAAAAGGCGGACATTGCCGTCTGCCTTCCATGCCTTCATTCAGTTGAATTATCTGCAGAAATACATCTTCATCCTTTCATCTCCCATCTGTCTGTTTTTATGGATCCGCAAATCCATACTGTTTCAATATATCAACAGTTCTTAAAAATGTCAATCGTTTTGCGAAATTTTGTGTTCCGGCTTCCGCTCTCAATCAGCGGATCAGCTCCGCCTCTTTCACGCTCTCGTCGCCGCCTGGGCAGGAGTAGTAAACGGTCAGCTGATCTCCTGCTGCCGGCTCCTTCTCTGTCTCTGACAGCTCGTGGCCTCTGGTCACAGATACCTTCTCTCCGTCCTCTGTCTCGATGACAACCGCCTCTGAAGTTACCTCAGATACGGTTCCTGAGACACTTCCGGCTGTGAGAGTGCTGTCGCTGTCACGGCTCTCTCTCACCAGAATCACCTCTGTCTTCGTCGTATCCTCTCCGTCCGTCTCCCCGGTGTAGAACAGGGTAACGTTCATATCTAAAGTTAAGCCCTCGGAAAAGCTGGATGCAGAATTTTCCTTGGAGAAAATCAGTCCCTGGGGATACTCCTCATTCTGAATCACTATGGAGTTCATGGCGGCGTCCAATACCGTTCCTGTCATCACGGAAACTGCCCCGCTCTGATTCTCCTCTTCCGGGCTTTCTGTCTCCTCTGCCTGTGAAGCGCTCTCCTCTGTCTGGCTGACTGTGCTCTCCGGCGCAGAAGTTTCCTGCGCCTCCTTCTGCCCGCATCCTGACGCCAGGGCTGCTACCGATGCCGCCAGAAGAACAGCCGCTGCCATTTTTCCCGTCTTTTTCATATGATTGCCTCCTTTTCCTCTAAACTAACTCTAAAATCGTCCGAAAGTGTCCACTAAAAAGGCCAGATAGCCTGTTTCACTGTCTCCAAAGGCCCCCGGCTTCATTCTCCATTTCCAGTTTCCCCCTACGGTTCCCGGCGTATTCATCCTGGCGTCGTTGTCCAGCTTTAATACGTCCTGCATCTGGAAAATGGCCACGCTGGCCACAGATCCGTAGGCAGCCCGGAACACGCGGTCCGGAACCTCTTCCCTGTGGGCCGCGCCCAGATAGTCCGCAATGTACTGAAGCTCCCACCACTGCCGCTTCTCCGGCTTAAAATACCCGATCAGCGTCTCATTGTCATGGGTTCCCCCGTAAACCACGGAATTAGGCTCGTAGCAGTGGGGCAGGTGCTCGTTAAACCGGTCTCCGCTGAAGGCAAACTCAATGATCTTCATGCCCGGGTAACCGGTCTTCTGCAGAAGCTCCTTTACCTCCGGACAGAAAACGCCCAGATCCTCGGCAATGATTTTCGTCTTCCCGGCCGCCTCATTAATAGCCTTCGTAAGCTTCTCTCCAGGCCCCTTTCTCCACTCTCCCGTCCTTCCGTCCTCAGCGCCATAGGGAATGGAATAATACTGCACCACTCCGATGAAATGATCGATTCTCACCACATCGTACAGCCTGGCCGCAGCCTTCATCCTGTCTCTCCACCAGGCGAAATCCGTCTTCTCCAGAGCGTCCCAGTCATAGAGGGGATTTCCCCACAGCTGCCCTGTCTCTGAAAATGCGTCCGGCGGCACTCCCGCCACCTTTAACGGCTTTAAGGTCTCCGGATCCAGCTGGAACAGCTCCGGGTGCACCCACACATCCGCGCTGTCTAAGGCCACGTAAATGGGGATATCTCCAATAATCTGAATGCCCTTTTCATTTACATAGGCCCTCAGCTTATCCCACTGCCCGTAAAACTTAAACTGCAGGAATTTCCAGTAGTCCATCTCCTCTGAAAGCTCTGCTTTGTATGCCGCTACGGCTTCCGGCTCTCTGCGGCGGATGGGCTCCTCCCAGTTCAGCCACTCCTCCTGGTTAAAATGGCCCTTTAGCGCCATGTACAGGGCGTAGTCCTCCAGCCAGCTGCTGTTCTCCCGGCAGAACGTCTCGTACTCCTTGGTCTCCCTGAAGCGGCTCCGCTCGAAAGCTTTTTTAAGGAGCGGGAACCGGTAATAGCAGACTGCGTCATACTTGACCTCGTCCTCCCTGTCGCACCAGTAACAGGACTCGATCTCCTCCTTTGTCAGAAGTCCCTCCTCCTTCAGAACGTCTAAATCAATAAAATACGGATTGCCCGCAAAGGCGGAAAAGGACTGGTAAGGGCTGTCCCCATAGCTGGTAGGCCCCAGGGGAAGCACCTGCCAGTAGCTCTGTCTGGCCTTTACAAGCTTATCTGCAAATTCATAGGCGCAGGCTCCAAAGGTTCCGATGCCGTAGGGCGACGGAAGGCTGGAAACAGGCATTAAAATACCTGCGCCTCTCTTCAACATGGTCTTTGCCATCGCAATGCCTCCTGTTCTGTCTATTCTTTGAAGAAAAGGAAACGCAGATTAGAGCAGGCGGAAGTGAACCGCCTGACTGACCGGCTGCGTTTTCGATTCAGGCGGTTCATTTCCTCTATAGTCTACGCTTCAGAAGAGAAGAATCTCCCTTATCTCCTCATAGGAGGAAACCTCCATAGTCACGGAAACGTCTTTATCGTTGGAAAGCCCCTTCGGATTGTACCAGCAGGTGTCGACGCCTGCGTTCTCCCCTCCCCGCATATCCGAGGTGAGGGAATCGCCTATTAAAAGCATTTCCTGTCTTCTCTCCTTGGGACGTTCCACGCCGAGAAGCCGCATCTGTTCAAAGCAGTACTCGAAAAATTCTTTCTGGGGCTTCGGGCTTTTCGCCTCCTCAGAGACGAAAATTCCCTTAAAATACTGTTCCAGGCCGCTGCTTTTCAGACGCCTGTACTGCGTGTCCGCCACTCCGTTGGTGACCACGTACAGATCATACTTCCGGCTTAAATCCCGGCAGAGCTCCAGGGCCCCCGGAATGAGAATGGCGCTGTCTCCCAGCCGTTCCCTGTAAAAGGCCTCCGCCTCCCTCCCATCCGTCTGGCAGTTATGACGGGAAAAGAAAATTTCAAAGCGGCGCAGCAGCACCTCTTCCTTTTCCATTTTTCCTTCCTCAAACAGCTCCCAACAGCTTCTGTTAATCTGATGGTACTCCTGAAGCAGGCTGTCCTTCGGCTCCATGCCGAAATGGAGAAGCAGGCTCTTAAAAGCCTCCTCCTCCGAAGCGTCAAAATTTAAAAGGGTATTGTCCACGTCAAATAAGAGCGTGGTATAGCGGAGATTTCCGTCCTCTCTCATCACCCCTGGTAAACCGCCTTTCCGCTGCAGATCGTCGTCTTTACCTTACCGAACATCTTTCTCCCTGTAAACGGAGAGTTGGAAGATTTAGACGCAAAGGGGCCTGCCGCAAACTCCTCCTGGTCGTCGAAAATCACCAGATCCGCCGGGCCTCCCTCTGCCAGATAGCCGCTGTCCAGGCGGTACAGTCTGGCCGGATTCAGGCACATTTTTTCAAACAGCTCCACATAGGAAAGATGTCCTTTTTTCACCAGCTCCGTCACGCACAGAGACAGAGAGGTCTCCAGGCCGATAATGCCGCTGGGCGCTTCTGTCAGAGGCTTCTCCTTCTCCTCTCTGCTGTGAGGCGCATGATCGGTGGCAATCATGTCAATGGTTCCGTCCTTTAAGGCCGCAATCAATGCCTCTCTGTCCTCCTTCGTCCTGAGAGGCGGGTTCATCTTGGCCAGAGAGCCGAACTCCAGCACAGCCGTCTCGTCCAGAGTCAGGTGGTGAGGCGTCACCTCCGCCCACACATCGGCGCCCAGCTTCTTCGCCAGAGCCACCGCCGCCACCGCGTTCTTAGAGCTGATGTGCTGAATGTTGACGCAGGCTCCTGTGTACAGAGCGATCATGCAGTCCCTTGCCACCAGAGAATCCTCTGCCACTCTGGGGGATCCGCCGATTCCAAGGGCCTCTGAAACAGCTCCCCGGTTAATGCCGTTGTTGATAATAAAGCCCGGATCTTCCTCGTGAAAGCTCAGGGGCACGTCCAGCTTTTTCGCCGTCTCCATCGCTTTCATTAAAAGCTTCACATCCATAATCGGAACGCCGTCGTCTGTAAAGCCTGCGGCGCCCTGGGCCCGCAGAGCTTCCATATCTGTCAGTTCTTTTCCCTTCATGCCCTTTGTAATGTTGGCGGCGGACAGCACGTGAATTCCTGTCTGCTCTCCCTTTTCCAGCACGTAGCGGAGCGTTTCCTCATTGTCGATCACCGGCTTTGTGTTTCCCATCATTACAACTGTGGTAAAACCGCCTGCCTTGGCCGCGGCGGCCCCCGTCTCGATGTCCTCCTTATAGGTAAGGCCCGGATCCCTGAAATGCACGTGGACGTCAATCAGCCCCGGCGCCACGATAAGCCCCGACGCGTCGATCACCTCTTCGCCTGTCTCAGGAAGCGCTTCCTGGACTTCTGAGGCTTCCGCTTTTTTTAAAATTTTTTTAATTTTCCCGTCTTTTATAATAATATCTGCAATGCCGTCAAATCCGCTTTTCGGATCGATCACCCGGCCGTTTTTTATAATCATCGCTTTCTCCACCTGTATTATTTCATCTTCTTAGGAACGACTTCCAGCCAGTAATTGTCCGGATCTGCGATAAAGTAGATACCCATGGAAGGATTCTCATAGCAGATGCAGCCCATCTCCTCATGCTTCTTGTGAGCCGCCTCCATGTCGTCCACCTCGAAAGCCAGATGGAACTCGTTGTCGCCCAGGTTGTAGCTGTCCTTCTCCCAGTCTCTTAACCATGTCAACTCCAGCTGATGGGGAGTCTCGCCGTCTCCCAGATAAACCAGGATAAAGCTGCCGTCTGCGGCCTCTTTTCTGCGCACCTCCTTCAGTCCCAGAGCTTCCTCATAGAACTTTAAGGATTTCTCCAGATCGATTACGTTGAAATTGTTGTGGGCAAATGTAAATGTCATAGCTCAAACTCCTCTCCTTCTCTTTGAATTTCCATGATGCGGTCTCTGTAGGGGCCGCTGCAGGGAAGGGCTTTCATCCGGCCGGAAACGCCGAAGTCTCCCCAGAAATGGATGGGGAATACTGCCCTCGCCTCCACCTTTTTAAGGAAGTCGTCCATTCCCAGATAAAACCACTGTTCCTGTCTGGGATCCAGGGGGATAAAAGCCGCGTCCGCTCCCTCCGGGTGGTCTGCGGCGATTTTTTCCACCTCCCGCCTGTAATTGGCGGCCATATTGTGGTTCCAGGCCTTGTCCTCGCCCTCCCACCACCAGTTGTTCAAATCTCCCGCGTGGTAGAGTTCCAGGCCTTCCAGGCTGACCCAGAAGGCGCAGCCCTCGTCCGTAGACTTGTAGGTCTGGATTTTCAGTTCTCCAAGCTCCAGCGTCTGTCCCGGCTTCACGAAATGAATCAGAGGCAGGGCCTCCTTGGGGATCCTTCTCCCCTTAATATCGTTTGACAGAATGTAGGAAACGCCTTCTCTCTCCCGGAACCGCTCAAAAATCACAGGACTGTAGTGATCCTCGTGAAAATGGCTGGCAAATACGAACAGCGGCTTTCCCGGATCAAAGTCCGGCAGCTCTCCCTTAAAATAGTCAAACAGCAGAATGCTGTGTTCCGTCTCCACGGAAACCGCGCTGTGGTGAATATAGGTAACCTTCATGTCTTTCTCTCTGCCTTTGTCTGAATTGTTTCCCGCAGCCGGATTATTCTCCTTTAGAAGCGTTCTTTTTCTGCTCTGCCTTGGCTAAAAACTTCTCATTTCCAATGATAAACCGCTCGTGGGTTCCCTCGCCGATCACTCCGGCTTCATCATAACAGGTTACGTGGAACACCAGGCGTCTTCTGTCCACCTCAGTCAGCTCGCTCTCGCACCACACCTTCATGCCCAGTGGAGTCGCCGCGCTGTGGGAAATATTTAAGCTGGTTCCTACGGTTCCCTCGCCCTCGTTCAGGTACGGAGCCACGCTCTTCCAGGAGGTCTGCTCCATCAGAGCCACCATAGCCGGAGTGGCAAATACAGGAAGCAGGCCGCTTCCCACTGCGGCTGCTGAATTTGCCTCTGTTACCATTACTTCTTCTCTTCCCTTGATTCCTGCTTCTAACATATGTTTTACCTCTTTTCTGAAATTTTGCATCTATAAATAAAAAATACTTTATAGTTTTCTTCCGCACTGGGGGCAGTAAGAAAAATCCTCTGAGAGCCTGCAGCCGCAGTCCGGGCAGATTCCCTCCCCGGCCAGATTTCCCGTTCCTCTCTGCACAAGAGACAGATCGCTCTCTCCGATATCTGCGGCCTGTCCCCTCAAAATTTTCATCCCTGTCTCGCGGTTCAGCTCATACACAGAGCCGCAGCAGGTCATTTTTACATAAAATTTCCTGTTCCATTTAAACAGCGGGATGAAAAAGAAACTGAAATACGTGTAGGTCATGAAGACCTGGTATCTTCCATAGCCGCCGCAGACGCTGCAGATCACAGTTTTCAAATATTCCAGCTGCTTCACGGCGGAGCTGATTCCTCCAATAAAAATCATAGGCTGTTCCTCTTTTCTGAACTCAGTATACAAAATCACAGGCGTTTTCGCAACTGATTTGGCAATATTGACCGAATAGTCTAAATATGCTATGATCGTGGCTGAAAGGCCGCAGCTTCGCCTGAAAGAAGGGCTGACGGCCGCAGAAGCAAATAAGAAGAACCGCTGAGGTAATATATGAAACGAGAAGAAAAAAATCAGCAGATGAGACGGCGCATTATGGACAGCGCCCTGGCAGAGTTTTCCGGGCAGGGCTACGGGGCCAGCTCCGTCAATAACATCTGCTCCGCCCAGGGAATTTCCAAGGGCATTATCTACCACTATTTTAAGACAAAGGACGAGCTGTTTTTAGCCTGCGTGGAGGAGTGCTTTTCTCTCCTCACCGCATATCTCTCGGAGAGAATGCAGCAGGGGGAGGGAACGGCCAGGGAACACCTGGAGCAGTATTTTACATGCAGAATGGCCTTTTTCGCCTCCCATCCCATATACCAGAGACTTTTCTGCGAAGCCATCGTTTCGCCGCCGGAGCACCTGAGCGCGGAGATCCAGAACTGCAGAAGGGAGTTTGACGCCTTAAATATCGGGATTTTAGAGCAGATCCTGGCCCAGCTTCCGCTGCGGAAGGATCATACGAAAGAAGAAATTATTGAAATATTCCGCCAGTTTCAGGATTTCATCAACGCCCGGTATTCTGCCGCTGATCTGCAGGGATCGGAATTTGAGCTTCACGAAAATCAGTGCCGGAAGGCGCTGAATATTCTGCTGTTCGGCATCATTGACCACTCTGTCCTAGAATAGCGGAAGTTGACGCTGTTTCATAAAATAAATCTGCACCAAGGAGGAACCATAATTAGGATAAAAAGTTATAAAAAGTATGTTCTCCTATGAAAATTGACATTGTTTCATTTGTCTTGTATAGTAACTGTAAGACAAATGCTCAAAGCCGTCTTGCCCGGGCAAGGCGGCTTTCTTTTTCCGGGCAGCCAGGAGAGACTGTCCGCATCTTTATAATTACTGCGATAAACGAGGAAATCTGCCTATGATAAAACCAATCTTAAAATCATTTACCTGCATGGATCTGCGCCAGATCGCAGACTCCGGCCAGTGCTTCCGAATGACGGAACTCTCCGATATGCCGGGACGCTTCTCTGTGATCAGCCAGGAGCACTATCTGGAAATCGAGCAGCTGGAGTGTGACTGGAAGCAGACAGATGAGACGCGCTTCGAGGCAAAAACCTTTGCCTTTTACTGCAAAGAGGAGGAGCTTTCCTTCTGGGAACGGTATTTCGATCTGGATCAGGATTACGAAGCCTACATAAGCTCTGTCAGGAAACGTGATTCCTACCTGCAGCATGCCGCCCAGGCCGGAAGCGGCATTCGGATTTTAAATCAGGATCCCTGGGAAATGATTCTGACCTTCGTTATCTCACAGCAGAAAACCATTCCCAAAATCAGGGAAGCTGTGGAGGCGCTGAGCCGCCAGTTCGGCACAGAGCACAGGAGTGCCGTCCTGCGTGGCAGTCAGGAAAAAGAAATCACATGGCACAGCTTCCCCACCCCCAGCCAGCTGGCCGAAGTCTCCGAGGAAACGCTTCGCGCCTTAAAGCTTGGCTACCGGGCCAAATACATTGTCCGCCTCTGTCAGGATGCGGCGGGGGGAAGGCTGAACCTGGACGCCTTCAAAACCATGGGCTATGAGGAGGCCATGGCATATCTCAAGAGTTTCTATGGCATCGGGGAAAAGGTGGCCAACTGTATCTGCCTGTTCGGCCTCCACCACATTGAGGCCTTCCCGGTAGATACCTGGATCGAACAGATTTTAATGCAGGAATACTACAGAAAAAAGAAGAAAAAATACGACGCCCTTCCCAAAAGCCGCCTTTACAGTGAAATTATCCATGATTATTTCGGCATGTATCAGGGCTATGCAGGCGTCATGCAGCAGTATATTTTTTATTATGAGAGGGTGCAGAGGGGGAAGGTAAGGTAAGAAAGCCTTGAAACGCCAGCCCCCCGCCGCATGTGAACTGCGTCGGGGGGCTGGCGTTCATTTTCATTTTTCTTGGTTTTCCTAATCTATCTGCCCGACATACAGAAAAAAACTAATTAAAGAAGCCATAGTCAAAATTATGTGTCAAATTTTCCTTAACAGAACCATTCACATAGGCTTTCGAATTTATCTGTACACGGTAGCTATAACCTTCTTGGATATAATAAGTTTTTTCCATACTTACAGAGCCTGGATCGGCATTATCTGAACTTTCTGTCCATGATTTTATAGTTTTCCATGTAGAACCTTCTAAACGCTGCACTCTGCATATTACCGTAATTTTGTCTACCTTTGTTGGATCCGCCACTACGTCAGCAAGCACTGTAGCTTTTCCGCTGGTTGTTACATCCATATCACCCATAATGCTTATAAAATAAGACCACCTAGGCTGAATGGTTTCTTTAGCTAATGATGTAAATGCACATGTCAACATCATTACCACCGCTAAAATCATTGAAGTTACTTTTCGATTTCTCTTCATAAGAAAATCCCTCCTATTCTTTCTTTTATATTAAACACGTAACAACCAAGCAGAATAGTTCAAATTTTTCAAAATTTTTTTAATTTATTTTTGGAATACTCATCAGAATCTGCTGCATCTCCTCAATTTCTATATTTCCAATTACAGAAAATTGATACATATCTTTATAAAGTACCAGTTGTGTATAGGAACCTTTATCATATATCCGGGCATTTTCTTCTCCTATTTTCAATGTCCCCTCTACTATATCTTCAGTATCAACATAGGTAGAACGAGCCATTTTATAACATGTCACATAGTACCATCCTCCCTCTGTATTTGTATAATAAATTTTAAAATACTCCTTTTTTTCTTCCAATGACGAGACATAAAACCCCTTCACCGTATACTCCGGCTCATACTCCTGAAAGTGTTCTGTCACGCCCTTCCT
>ERZ1673722.1337-NODE-1337-length-25253-cov-11.504762_pt1 | contig 25253 bp, 20 predicted proteins | sample MGYA00580222_ERZ1673722 | MGnify/ENA primary metagenome ERZ1673722 (study PRJEB41218, sample SAMN15661750) | gut metagenome | host: Homo sapiens | place: Canada: London | collected 2015-08-20/2019-03-30 | study: EMG produced TPA metagenomics assembly of...
TGTTTATAGCAGGTACATCCGATACGGCCGCAGCAGCCTGCTTCCATATTGCGCACAATATCAAAAATATCTCCAACTACAGCACTTGCAGTAGGAAGCTCGCCTGCACCCCGTCCGAAGAACATGGCATCCTCTACAGCATCTCCATGGACAAAGACCGCATTATAGGAATCATTAACGGTTGCAAGAGGATGATCATTTGGAATCAGCATCGGGCAGACGTAAGCTTCTACACCGGACTCAGTATTGCGGGCAACACTAAGAAGCTTGATGGCACAGCCCATCTCTTTTGCATAGCGGATGTCCTTGGCGGAAATTTTTGTGATTCCTTCGATATAAACATCATCAAATACCACTCTGGAATTAAATGCAACGCTGGCGAGAATAGCCACCTTGCGTCCTGCATCAAGGCCATCAATATCTGCAGTAGGATCCGCTTCTGCATAGCCAAGCTCTGTGGCAAGTGCCAGGGCATCTTTAAATTCCATATTCTCCTGGGACATTTTTGTGAGGATAAAGTTGGTAGTACCGTTTACAATCCCCATAACCTCGCTCATGTGGTTGCCTGCCAGGCACTGCTTCAAAGGACGGATAATAGGGATTCCGCCTGCTACAGCTGCTTCAAAGAGAAAATCCACATGGGAAGCCCTGGCTGTGTCCATAAGTTCTTTTCCGTGGACGGCAATCAGATCTTTGTTTGCTGTTACTACGTGTTTGCCTGCGTGAAGAGCATCCAGAATATAGGTTCTGGCAGGTTCGATCCCTCCGATCAGTTCGATTATAATGTCAATGGAAGGATCTGCTTTAATATCCTCCCAGCTATTGGTAAGGACAGCCGGATCATCTACCTTGCCGGCTGCCTTTTCCAGGTTGCGGACAAGTATTTTGCGTATTTTAACCTTGCAGCCGATCTTGGCGGTCATTTCTTCTTCCTGGTTCTTCAGAACCTTGTAAACACCGGTTCCAACTGTTCCAAGCCCAAGCAGGGCTGCGTTTAAAACTTTTTCTTCCATGGGGAACTCCTTTCTTAAAAATAGTAGTGCTGCCGTTTGATCGTGGTTCCCGTTCATAGTTTGGCAGCAGATATAAACGTAAGCACAAAAAAGACAGATGTCTTTCACACGTTAACATTTCGTTATGTGGTTCTTATAGTATGGCAGAAAATGGTTTTTGTCAAGCGCTTAAAATAATACAATCCTATGGACTGCGTTCACAAATAAACACCTCGGGGAACAGCACCTGCTGAATAGTTGCAAAATAATAAAAAAAGGGGCTTGAAAGTAGAAAAAATATCGCCTATAATCCCTCTCAAACGATATTTTTTCTTATGGAGGAAAACTGAATATGCAGACAGATATGACTGTGGGAAAGCCCATGAAAATGCTGTTGAATTTTACTATTCCTGTATTTCTGGGAAATGTTTTTCAACAGCTGTACAGTATGGCAGATGCAGTTATTGTTGGAAAGTTTGTTGGAACCAAGGGGCTGGCAGCGGTAGGCGCTACTGGAACCATTACGTTCCTTATTATTGGATTCCTGATGGGGGTTACAACAGGAGTTACAGTTCTTACCTCTCAGAAGTTCGGAGCAGGAAGAATGGATGAGATGCGTAAGACGGTTGGTAATGCAGCAATTCTTTCTGCTGTGATCGCAGTTGTTATGACTGCAGTAAGCATGTTGGGAATGCACAGGCTTCTTGTATTCATGCATACACCTGAAGATATTTTTGATGGTGCATATGGTTATATTATGATCATCTGTGCCGGAATTTTTACCCAGGTATTGTATAATCTGGTGTCCAGTATCTTAAGGGCACTGGGAAACAGCAAAACGCCTCTTTACTTTTTGATTCTGGCGGCAGGACTGAATATTGTACTTGACCTTGTATTTATTATCTTTTTTCACTGGGGAGCGCCGGGAGCTGCCTGGGCTACCGTTATTTCACAGGGAGTGTCAGGAGTTCTTTGCCTGATTTATATGTGGAAGGCCGTGCCGGAACTAAAGATGAAAAAAGAAGACTGGTATTTTAACCGTGATATTGCCGTAAAACAGATCAGTGTGGGAATTCCCATGGGACTGCAGTATTCCATTACAGCCATTGGAGGCATGATGGTACAGAGTTCTTTGAATATACTTGGCTCTTATGCAGTTGCGGCCTTTACAGCAGGCTCTAAAATTGATAATATCTTTACCCAGGCATTTGTAGCTATAGGAACTACAATGTCTACATATAGTGCACAGAATGTTGGCGCGCGTAAGCTGGACCGTGTGCGTCAGGGGTTCCGGTGTGCAGATGTGATCGGCTGTGCATATGCTGTTGTTGTAGGATTTGTCCTGTTTTTTGTGGGAAAAAGCTTTTCTTATCTGTTTATCTCTGATAATGCAGAGGCGGTGATCCCTATGGTGGATACATATCTTCGCTGTGTTGGAATGTTTATGATTCCCCTTTATGTGGTCAATTGTTACCGTAATGGCTTTCAGGGAATGGGATATGGGCTTCTTCCTATGCTCTCAGGCGTGGCAGAGCTTATTGGAAGAGGTGTGATGGCAGTTGTTGCAGCAGATGCCAGGAGTTATACAATGGCATGCATGGCCAGTCCATTTGCATGGATTGTAGCAACAGTCCTTCTTATTGTACTTTACTTCTATGTGATGAAGGATATGAAGAGAAAATTATGTCTGCAGTGAAAGCCAGGATTACAAATCCGCAAACGTGATTTAATAAAATGAATCTGTTATAGACTGTTAAGGCTGAAAAAAGGTCGATTGCAATCCGAGTTTCCAGTTTGAAAGGGTAACTTCCACATATTCTTTCGGAAGAATTAACTTTCACGGATAAGCTCTTGGGGTGGAAGTTTGAATTGCAATTAACATTAAAGGGATTCTTTTGAAGGAAATATACATTTTAAGATACAAAATGGAAAATATATGTTATAATGAAACAAGGTTTCGCCATTAGATGGAGAAGCCTTGTTCAAACAGTGTTTTTATCAGAGGAGAGTTTTATACATGAGTAAGGACAACAAGCATACTCAGGGAAGCCCGGGAGACTTTGAAGATAAAATAGATTCGGCTATGGCAGGTCTTGAAGCAGATCTGGACGAGGAATTCCACGGCGCAGACTTTTATGATGAAGATGACCAGGAGAGCGATTTTGATTCCTGGGAAGGGGAAGACGATTCCGATGCAGAAGAACTGGCTGAGCAGGATTCTGAAGAGGAGTATCCAGAGGAAGAAGAGTACGACCAGGATGAGGCAGAGCTGAGCACGGAAGAAGAGGACTTCTGGGACGAGGAAGAGACAGAATCTGAAGAAGAGAATTCAGAGGAAGAAGATTCAGAGGACGCTGAATCTGCAGATGAACCGGAAACATCTGAAAAAGAGCTTCAGGTGGAGATTATTCCGCCCCGTTCCAATAAAGGCAGAAAGCACCGAAGAAAAGACTCTGCCGGTGCGGCAGCACCTAACCAGCCTGAGAAGCAGACTTCTAAGAAATCTGCCAGACCGTCTCCGAAGCCGGCAGCCAGATCTGCCCGTCCGACGAAGATTTCCTATGTTCCTATTACTGATGAGGAACTGGACGAGAAGATCATCCCTGTTCCCAGGAAGAAGCATAAGGGACTTAAAGTTACGGGAATTGTGGCAGCTATTCTTGCGGTGACAGCAGGATGCGCTTATGGAGCAGTGAGTTACTATTATGCAGACAGATTCTTTGAGGGAACCTATATTAACGGAATCAACTGTTCCAATAAGACTGCCTACGAAACAGAGCAGCTGATTGCAAGCAATGTAGAGGATTATTCCATTGAGATTACCGCGAGGAACCAGGAGCCGCAGGCCATCAGCGGAAACCAGATCAATTACCGCTATGTGTCTGATGGAGAAGTTCTGGATCTTTTGAAGCAGCAGAAGCCATATGAATGGGTAAAAGGGTTCATGGAGACCAGAAGCTATACCACCCAGGAGAATGTGACTTTTGATAAGAGTTTGCTTCAGAGTGAAGTAAAGGAATTAAAGTGTGCACAGGCAGAAAACCAGGTTGAGCCGGAGAATGCATATGTGGCACTTGAGGGAAGCGAGTTTACCATTGTTCCTGAGACTGAGGGCAGCAAGCTGAAGGTGAAGGAAGCCTATAAAGCGCTGGATACCGCCATTTCCGGAAGCCAGACCTCCATTGATCTGGGAAATACGCCGGATGTATATGCAGTGGCAGCAGTGACCAGCGATGATCCTACCCTTCAGGCCACCAGGGATGCTTATAATAATTATACCAAGGCCAGCATTACCTATACATTTGGAGAGCAGACAGTCACTCTTGACGGAAGCACTCTTAAGGAATGGCTGCAGTTTGATGACAAGGGACAGCTGGTGCAGGATGATGCTTCCTTTACCCAGCATATCAAGGATTTTGTGGCACAGCTGGCAAGTGAGCATGATACAGTTGGAACAACACGTTCCTTTAATACGACCAGTGGCCGTACTGTTTCTGTTTATGGCTCTGCATATGGCTGGAAGATCGATCAGGATGCAGAAGCAGCACAGCTGACAGAAGAGATCCGTACAGGTACCCAGACTACACGGGAACCGGTATATTCCATGAGAGCCAATTCTTACGGATACAATGATATTGGAAGTACCTATATCGAGGTAGATTTGAGTAGTCAGCACATGTACTATTACCAGAATGGCAGCATCATCTTTGACTCTGACATTGTTTCCGGAGATATCCGTTATGATGACAGAGCCACACCACCGGGAATTTTCACCCTGTATTATAAGAAGAGCCCGGATGTGCTTCGTGGAGAGAAGAAGCCGGACGGCACTTACGAGTACGAAACCCAGGTTACCTACTGGATGCCGTTTAACGGCGGAATTGGTTTCCATGACGCTACCTGGCAGGCATATTTCGGTGGTGACCGCTATACCTACGCCGGATCCCATGGATGTATCAATATGCCGCTGGATGCAGCAGCTACTCTGTACAGCATTATTGATACCAATGTGCCGATCGTGTGCTTCTACTAAAAGATCATTTATCTGACTGGAAAATTGCGGGAATGATTTTTCAAACATGCTCTAGCTGAATGAAAAGACAGCTGCATGTCTTTGAAGCTACGGATAGCAGAACAACACAAAAGAAGTGGAGAATAAGTTAATATGAATATGGATTCATTTGATATGATACTGACTATAGCAGCTCTTGTAATGGGAGTTATGCTTCTTACCGGTCATGGAGATATTCTTATGAAAGGCGGAAATGCTGCTGAGCGTAAGAAGCTTTACGATGACAAAAAGGTTCAGCTGGTTTCCGGCGTGACCCTGCTCATTTTCGGAATCCTCACCGGTCTGGATATGGTGATCAAGAGCTATGTGTACGATATCATTTATCTGGCAGCAGTAATTATTATCTTCATTATCATGGTGGTAGTGATTCGCAAGAAATGTAAGAAATAAGATGAAAAAGAAGCACTTGTATATCTGGAAATTGATATACAGGTGCTTCTTTTGTAATCCAGATATTGAGTTGTACTGGAGCCTGTTTGAAAAATCATTCCGCCAATCTGCTGTTGGATAACTGTGTGTCGCATTCTCGTTACTTCAGTAATGAGTTAGACGCACTATTTTTTGAAAAAGCAAGGACTGCTAATAAAAATTTGTATAAATAATTAGAATAATTTCAACAGATCCGCTGGCTTCTCAATCATATAATCCGGTGTATCCACCTGTCCGAATCCATAGGAAGCAAATACAAATGGTACCCCTGCCTCCTGACATGCCTGGTAATCCCCGAAGGTGTCTCCTACATAAACAGGTGCTTTCAGCTGATATTTCTTAGCAATAGAACGGATATTAGCTGCCTTGGCTTCCCCGCTGTCTCCTGGACACAGATGACCGGTGAAGTATTTTCCCAGCCCTGTTTTCTCAAAAACAAGCTCAATATATCCAGCCTGGCAGTTGCTTACTACAAAAAGAGGGTAGCGTTTGTTAAGCTCCTTCAAAGTTTCTTCCAGTCCGTCGTAAACAGGTGCCCCCATCGCACGCAGCAGATCGTGCTCAGCCTGGCAGCAGATATCGATGACCCGAAGCTGCTCCGCTTCAGTCTGTTCTGGAAGGATTGCCTTCGCAATATCCGGGAGAAGTCTGCCAAACAGCCCTTTCAGCTGATCAGCTGTCACACGGACATCAAGATTCTCTTTTTCTAAAGCCTTATTCCACGCCATAGCTACAACGTCGGTGGAATTCCATATAGTTCCGTCAATATCAAAAATAATACTGTCCATTTGAGGTTTTTAGTCCTTTCTGGTGTGCTTAAAATTCTTAAATTGCTTCTTTTCTCATTCTGTTTTGAAATCTGACGGTTTCTATTCTATATAGGAAAATCAAAAAAATCAATCTCCTAATATGGGATTTTTCAATTTTAACTGGCTTTTTGCAGATTTTATGTTATGATAGGAAAGGTGACTGTTGCTTTTGAACTATTGGTCAGTTTTATATTGCAGTGAAATAGTTACATTATTTCTTGAGACTGTCATTGAAGAAAGCCTTTTTCAGACACGTTTTGGGAGTCAGGCAGCAGCACGAGGTGAACTATGAAATACGAAAATATTACAGAAGGCCGTTTCCTGGATCGTCCGAACCGATTTATCGCACATGTGGAGATTGCGGGACAAACAGAGACGGTTCATGTAAAGAACACAGGCAGATGCAGGGAGCTTTTGATTCCTGGTGTTCAGGTTTTTCTGGAAAAGAGCAGTAATCCGGCAAGGAAAACAGCATACGATCTGGTCTGTGTAAATAAAGGCGGACGCCTGATCAATATGGATTCCCAGATTCCCAATAAAGCCGCCCTGGAATGGGTAAGGGCAGGACATCTTTTTCCGGAGGAAGTGCAGGTAACTCCTGAGAAAACTTATGGAAATTCCAGATTCGATCTGTATGCCTGTTCAGATAAGAGAAAGGCTTTTATTGAGGTCAAGGGTGTAACCCTGGAAGCAGACAATATTGCCCGTTTTCCAGATGCTCCTACTGCGAGAGGCGTGAAGCATCTGGAAGAGCTGATCCATTGCATGAGGGAAGGATATGAGGCTTATCTGCTTCTGGTGATCCAGATGAAGGGAATTACAAGATTTGAACCAAACTGGGATACGCACCGGGAATTTGGGGAAACCTTACAGAAAGCGAAAAAGGCAGGGGTGCATATTCTGGCCTATGACTGTCTGGTAGAGCCGGACGGGATGGAAATACAGAATCCAGTGCCTGTGTGTTTGGAGGAAACTAGATGACAGATGAGTTTATACAGCCTCTTCTTGCCTGGTATGATGAGAACAAAAGGATTTTGCCCTGGAGGGATAAGCACAACGCCTATTACACCTGGGTATCCGAGATCATGCTCCAGCAGACCCGCGTGGAAGCTGTAAAGCCCTATTTTGAAAGATTTATCAGGGAACTGCCGGATATCCCGGCCCTGGCAGTCTGTCCGGAGGAAAAGCTGTTAAAGCTGTGGGAAGGTCTTGGATACTATAGCCGTGTGCGGAACATGCAGCTGGCAGCCAGGGAAATGGTAGAAAAATATAATGGGAGACTTCCAGACGACTTTTCCCTTCTTATCTCGTTAAAGGGGATAGGAAGTTATACCGCAGGAGCTATCGCTTCCATAGCGTATGGTGTTCCGGTGCCAGCCGTAGATGGAAATGTTTTCCGTGTAGTCACCAGAATGACGGAGGATCAGGAGGACATTACCAGACCTGCATTTCGCAAAAAGACAGAAAGCGCATTGCAGATAATTATCCCGAAAGACCGTCCAGGTGATTTTAATCAGGCAATGATGGAGCTTGGAGCAGTAGTGTGCGTCCCCAACGGACAGCCCAAATGTGATCTTTGTCCGGTGAGATGCTTTTGCCAGGCAGGACTTCACGGCACCATGGAGAAGTTTCCGGTGAAGGCACCAAAGAAGCCAAGAGTGGTGGAAGAGCGAACCGTTCTGGTTATTCAGGATGGAAGCTGCACAGCGATCCGCAAGCGGCCGCCGAAAGGTCTCCTTGCTGGATTATACGAGCTTCCCAATACAGAAGGATACCTGAACCGTGAGGAAGCCCTGGAATACGTGAAAGAGCTTGGCGCAGAGCCCTTATATATAGAAGAACTGCCGGAGGCCAGGCATATTTTTTCCCACATTGAGTGGCGGATGAAAGCGTACCGGATCCGCGTGTCCTCCCTGGAGCAGACACATGCCCCGGGAATTCTTTTTGCAGATAAAAAAGAATCAGAGAGAAACTACGCCATACCTTCTGCGTTTGGCGCTTATGAAAAATATATGTAACGGTTCAGCTGGCGTTTTTGAGAACATAACTCAAAGAAAAAAAGAAAAATACATCGCAAGGTGCGTAATTTTAAAATACAGAATCGTTACACTACATGAGGAGGAAAATAAATGAAATTACTGAGCATAGCAATTCCATGTTATAATTCTGAAGCTTATATGGAGAACTGTATCAAATCCCTTTTACCAGGCGGAGATGAAGTAGAGATCCTTGTAATCGATGACGGCTCCCAGGACAGAACAGCCGAGATCGCAGATGAATACCAGGAGAAATATCCAGGTATTGTCCGCGCCATCCATCAGCCAAATCTTGGCCACGGTGGTGCCGTAAACACTGGTATCCACAATGCCCAGGGACTGTATTTCAAAGTTGTGGACAGTGATGACTGGGTAAATGAAGAATCCTACAAAGAGATCCTGAAAACTCTGGAAGAGCTGGTAAAAGGCTCCAAAACAGTTGACCTTCTCATCAGTAACTTTGTATACGAGAAACAGGGTGCGACCCGCAAGAAGGTTATGCAGTACCGTCACTGCCTGCCAGTGAACCAGATTTTCACCTGGAATGAAGTAGGTCACATGCCAAAGGGAAAATATCTTCTCATGCACTCCATGATCTACCGCACCCAGCTTCTCCTTGAGTGCAACCTGACTCTGCCGGAGCATACCTTCTACGTAGATAATATTTTTGCCTTTGATCCGCTGCCGTATGTACAGAACATGTACTACCTGGATACCAATTTCTACCGTTACTTTATCGGCCGCGATGACCAGTCCGTAAACGAGACAGTTATGATCCGCAGAATCGACCAGCAGCTCCGCGTAAATAAACTGATGGTAAATTCCTACACCAGCTGCGGCAGCATGAATAAACGCACCAGAGCCTACATGATCAGTTATCTGGATATTATTACTACCATTTCCTCCATTATGCTGATCCGCTCCGGCACAAAGGAAGCTCTCGACAAGAAGAAGGAGCTTCTGGAATATATCCGCTCCACGAACCGTGCCCTCTACGGAAAACTTCGCCACAGCCTCATGGGTAACTTCATGAACCTTCCAGGCCGCGGCGGACGTAAGGTGTCTGTAGCTGCATACAAGCTTTGCCAGAAGTTCTACGGATTTAACTGATTAATGATCAGGGCGTTCTGGAGACTGTTTGAAAAATCATTCCTGCAATCTGTACGCCCCACTTTGCAGCATATTTTATCTATATTCGGTTGTCGCCGCTCGTATTTTTGTTAAAAAAAACGCGCCTTCCCATTTCTGGAAGTGCGCGTTTTTTTTAATAATGTTTCCTGCGATTATTCCGTCCAATTCTCTCTACTGCCATGCCACTTGCTTCTTCTCCTGCCTTCTGCGGATAGAAAAACAGATATCCAAACAGCGCCAGCGTAGCACCACAGCACACATCAATTACGGAATGCTGCTTCAGGAACATAGTAGACATGATAATAAGTAATGTAAGAACCAATGATCCATACCTTACCCCTTTGTGGTCTCTCAGCGCCTCACAATTGGTAAGTGACATATGAACTGCCAGAGAATTAAATACATGAATACTTGGCAGAACATTGGTCGGTGTATCCGTCCGATACAGCCATCTTACCATATCTGTAAACACGTTTTCCCTTGGAAACTCCGATGGTCTTAAGTGCAGTACATTTGGATATGCATAAGACACGATCAGGAAAACAGTCATACCCATCATCATATTGAAAATTAACTGATAATATTCTTTTTTATTCTTGTTCCTGAAGATAAAGTATAAAACTGTGAGAATCTGATACGGAAACCATAATAGATAGGGGACAATAAAATACTCACAAAATGGTATGTAATCATCAAAAACAGTGTCGATCACATGAAATCCCCATACCGGCCTGCACTCCAGATACTCAAAAAAAAGCATATAAACAATGGCATACGCAAGTATGATCAGACCATGCCTGTATTTTTTTATAAATTGTACCAAGTCTTTTTCACTCCTTTTCCAATCTGGGTTACCGGTCTTGTAATTCCGGATCCCCCAAATCGTGAGAGATTATACCACAGGTAAAATGATTTTTAAAGAGCTTTTTTCAATGGAAACTGTTAAATCTTCGCGAATTCCGCCAGATTCCCCGTCAATATGAATGGGAAGAGCGGACGCACTATGTACATGGATATCGCTGCAGGTGAGAATATGTATTCCCCTGATGCCCACATGCTTTCCGAAAAAAGCAGTAGGCAGGCAAAATAAAAGCTTTATCTTACGGATACCTTCCACAAGGATTACGTCCAGAAGCTGGTCGTCAGGCTGAGCATCCGGGCAGAACTTAAAACCGCCGCCTTCATATTTCTGATTCATAACCGCTGTAAAATATACGTGGTCATAGGAAAAAGTATTCTCTCCATCTAGGGTCACTGTCATTTTTCCTGGATTAATAAAAATCAGCTGCTTCAATGCAATGAAAAGATAAATCAGCTTTCCCAGCCCAAGACGATTGAATATCTTCTTTAAGGGCGTTGCCAGAACCTCCTGGCATACGCCGGCGTCATATCCGATTCCCGTGCTGATACCGAATCGGGACTTCTTATTATTGCGGAGCAGGTAAGGAACATCCATTTTGCTGATATGCTCTGCCTTTAGGATATATTCCAGTGATTCCATTGGATCAAAAGGGAGTCTCATGCTTCTGCAGAAATCATTGCCAGAGCCGGTTGGAATGTATCCGAAGACTACCCGGTCAAAATCGGTGATGCCGGTGAGCACCTCGTGAATGGTGCCGTCACCTCCCACTGCAATGATATATACAGGCTCAGATTCAGTGCCAAGAGCACAGGCATCAGAAGCAATCTCTGCGGCATGTCCGGAATATCTTGTAAGGCAGTACTGGAAATCAATTCCCCGAAGCATAAGCTGCTGATGAATTTCATTCCAGATGAAACGTCCCCTGCCAGAGCGGGAATTGGGATTAACAATAAAATAATACATAACTTCTCCTAGGTTTTTAGAACATGTTTGTAAAATTTCCCATAAATTGTGAAGCACATATCAGGGAAAGTATTTGGGGGCATGCTCTGTGGCAAAGAACCTGAAGCCTTGCGATGTAGATTCTCTGTCTTTTATGGTTACATAATAGCATTGGTGGGATCGTTTTACAAATTAATTTTAACAAAATATTCTTAAAAATTTCTGAAGTGTGTTATAATGTAACTATTCCTTAACAATTATGGAGAGGATTTCACTGTTTGCTTAAGCAGACATCATCAAATACGAAAATAATCAGGAGTGTATACATGAAATCACTTGTAATTGCGGAAAAACCGTCCGTCGCCAGAGACATTGCCCGTGTTCTTGGCGCAAACCAGAAAAATGGTGGTATTCTCGAAGGCAAAAACTATGTAGTAACCTGGGCACTTGGACATCTTGTAACCCTGGCTGACCCGGAAGAATATGACAGAAAGTATGAAAAATGGGAAATGGCGACCTTGCCCATGCTCCCCAAGGAGATGAAGCTGGTAGTCATCCGCCAGACAGGCAGGCAATTTTCCGTAGTAAAGACTCAGCTTTTCCGAAAAGATATTGGAGAAATCATTATAGCCACAGATGCAGGACGGGAGGGTGAACTTGTTGCCCGCTGGATTCTGGAAAAAGCAGGCTGCCATAAGCCAATTAAGAGACTGTGGATTTCCTCAGTCACAGATAAAGCAATTAAAGAAGGCTTTGTCAATCTGAAAGACGGGCATGACTATGATAATCTTTACCGTGCAGCTGTTGCAAGGGCAGAAGCAGACTGGCTGGTGGGAATGAATGGTACCAGAGCTCTCACCTGTAAATACAACGCCCAGCTTTCCTGTGGCAGGGTGCAGACCCCCACCCTTGCCATGATCGCAAAGCGCGAAGAAGAAATCCGCAAATTTGTGCCCAAAGAATATTATGGTATTTCTCTGGAGACCCAGGATGTGAAATGGACCTGGAGAGATGAGAAAACAAAGAGCTTCCGTACTTTTTCCAGGGAAAGGGCAGAGCAGATCAAAGGCAGGCTGGAGAACGCTGCTCTTGAAATAACCAGTGTAGAGAAAAAAGCAAAAAAGACTATGGCCCCGGGCCTGTACGACCTGACAACTTTGCAGAGGGAAGCCAACCTGAAATATGGTTTTTCTGCAAAAGAGACCCTGAATATTATGCAGCGCCTTTACGAAAACCACAAAGTACTCACATATCCAAGAACCGATTCCCGATACATTGGAAAGGACATTGTTCCTACTATTAAGGAAAGACTGAAGGCCTGCGGAATCGGTCCGTACAGAAAGCTTGCTGGCGCACTTATGAATAAGCCAGTGCAGGTGAATGGAAGCTTTGTGGATGATAAGAAGGTCAGTGACCACCACGCGATCATTCCGACAGAACAGTTTGTTCAGCTGGACCACATGACAAATGAAGAACGGAAGATTTATGATATGGTTGTCCGTCGTTTCCTTGCAGTTCTTTATCCTGCAAGCCAGTATGAGCAGGTGACCATGGAGGCGAAAGCGGCAGGAGAAACTTTTGCAGCCAGCGGCAAAGTGATAAAGAGCATGGGCTGGAAGGAAGTTTACGAAGGCGGAGCAGATGATGATTTGGAAGATGAGGCGGATGATGAGAAAAAACTGAAAGACCAGCGTCTTCCGGAGATGAAAACCGGAACCAGACTAAAGATTTTGAAAACTTCCTTAAATACAGGAAAAACAAAACCGCCAGCAAGATTCACAGAGGCAACTCTTCTTGCAGCTATGGAAAATCCGGTGAAATTTATGGAGACAAGAGATAAAGAAGCGGTGAAAACCCTGGGAGAGACTGGGGGGCTTGGAACCGTTGCCACAAGAGCAGACATTATTGAGAAACTTTTCCATTCCTTTATGATGGAGAAAAAAGGCAATGAGATCCATATTACCTCAAAGGCAAAACAGCTTCTGGAGCTGGTGCCGGAAGACTTGAAAAAGCCTGAGCTCACGGCTGACTGGGAGATGAAGCTTTCCCAGATTGCAAAAGGCAGGATACGTCAGGGGGATTTTCTTCACCAAATCCGTGACTATACCTGTGAAATTGTAGATGAGATCAAGACCGGGGAGGGCACGTTCCGCCACGACAATCTTACCAACAAAGTATGTCCGCAGTGCGGCAAAAAACTTCTGGCTGTCAATGGCAAAAACAGCAAAATGCTGGTATGCCAGGACCGTGAGTGCGGCTACCGTGAAACGATTTCCCGCACTACCAATGCCCGTTGTCCGAAATGCCATAAACGTATGGAAATGTATGTGAAAGGTAAGGAAGAGACGTTTGTCTGCCAGTGTGGTTATAAGGAGAAGCTTTCCGCGTTCCAGGCAAGACGCCAGAAAGAGGGCGCAGGAGTAGGCAAGCGTGATGTGCAGAACTATCTGCGCAGGCAGCAGAAGGAGGCAAATGAGCCGGTGAATAATGCTTTTGCACAGGCATTGTCTGGAATTAAGCTGTAAATACAGAGGATAGATAATACGGAGATGCTGTTGATGGCAGCATGTTATATTACTGTTCACTGGCAATGTTCCGCGAGACGTTTTTTGTGAATATCGTTTACAGAAAAAACGGGAATCTCAGCGGGAAATCATGGGAATGCATGATTTCTGTGCATCGCGAAGTGAACCGTAACCTTGTTTGTCCACAAAAAAATAAAAGAAAGAGGAATTTGCATATGCGCCGAGAAGTATCTTTGGAAGAGATTTCCGACGGAAGACTTTATGAATTAAACGATATGGTAAAGGCAGACTGCCAGGATTGTGCAGGATGTCATGACTGCTGTGAGGGAATGGGGGATTCAGTTGTGCTGGATCCCATGGATGTGTACCGCCTGTGTACGAATCTGGGAAAAACACCGCAGGAACTGGTAAGCGCAGGGCTGATCCAGTTTGATGCCATGGATGGGAACATTCTGCCTCATCTTTGCATGAGTGGAAAAAACCAATGTTGTGTTTTCCTGAATGAACAGGGACGGTGCAGCATCCATGACTTCCGTCCTGGTTTCTGCAGACTTTTCCCATTGGGACGTTTCTATGAAAATGGAGGATTTAAGTATTTTCTGCAGATCCATGAATGTAAGAAGACAAGCCGGAGCAAGATCAAGGTAAAGAAATGGATCGACACTCCGGATCTTCGCCAGTATGAAAAGTTTGTAGCTGACTGGCATTATTTTTTGCTGGATGTGCAGGAAGTTCTTTATAATGCCACAGATGCCCAGCTGATCAAAAATCTGAATTTATATGTGGTGAATCGTTTTTATATGAAAACATATGAAGTGGGCAGAGATTTCTATGAGCAGTTTGAAGAAAGACTGACAGAAGGAAAGCAGCTGTTAAGTCTGGCATAAATGAATTGAAAAACTCCCGGAACACTTGAGCCTGTTTGAAAAATCTTACAGAAAGCTTTTTCAGACACGCTCTAGAGCGCCCGGGAGTCTTTTATTTTTAGATTGCAGTATTCCATTAGAAGCTTTGGGAGGGACTATGGTGTCTGCGCACTAAAAATCAGAAATATATATCAAATGTTAAGTGAAAATCAAATTGTTGAAAAGTAGTCCGTATAATAGAATACACGAATTTCTCCATTTTGGCAAGAGATTTTTTGTAAAAAACTAAGAAATGCCAAGATATATAAAAAATAAGATAGTTACTGGTCACAAAGTGAACAATAATACAAGACAATGCTGAATTATGAAACAGGCCAACTCATTCTGGACATTAGAGAAAAATGTTGTTATAGTAGGTAAGAGAAATTAGAGAAATATATCCCTTTAAATACACAGGAAAGAGGAAAAAGCTATGCCAGTATTTGATTTCAGCGGTGCTTCTGCAAGCAAAGCGGAGGCAAAGTGTACTTACACAACATTTCACAGCAGCCATACGAAGCCTTCACCGGAGCAGCCGATCATGGTGCTTGACAATAAAGAGAGACAGTGGAAACATCATTCCTGCGGTGTGTTTACCAATCCGGTAAACCGTACTGCTTTTGATTTTAAGGAAGAAGACGGTAACCATACAGCAGATGTGGTGAAAATTGATTCCAGATTTACCAGTCTTTTGAAATGGCTGGGAGACAGCAGGATCAATGTACGTTTGTCTGGTACTAACAGGGAGGACGGATATGCGGTATACCGCATTCGCGAAACTGCTTTTGGCGGCGGCACAAAGCTTTCTGCAGAGGATGGCTTTCTGCAGTTTATGATTGAGAGACTTCTGGAGAGTAATGCACCTGCTGAGGCAGAAGAGGATGAGGAACAGGAGGAAAACGGTGATGAGATGAAGCTTACCAGCATTCAGAGTATTACCGATTTTATGACCTGCGCAGGCAAAACACTGCCGGATAATATCAGACTCTGGACCAGAAGAAATCTGGCAGTGGCAAGATCCAGTGAAGTTTCTCAGGAAGAGCGCCATCATGCACAGAGGGCTCTTTCTATTATGTTGAATATCCAGTGGAAGAACAATTATTTTGAAGCAATCGATCCTGTTGAGGCAAGGAGAATCCTGGATGAAGAGCTTTATGGAATGGAGCGTGTGAAACAACGTATTATCGAGACGATTATCCAGATCAACCGTACACATACCCTTCCGGCCTACGGACTTCTTCTGATCGGACCTGCCGGTACTGGCAAATCCCAGATAGCCTATGCAGTTGCAAGAATCCTGAAACTTCCGTGGACTACGCTGGACATGAGCTCAATTAACGACTCTAAGCAGCTTACCGGAAGCCCCCGTATTTACGCAAATGCAAAGCCCGGAATTATTATGGAGGCATTTTCCATGGCTGGTGCCTCTAATCTGGTATTTATTATTAACGAGCTTGATAAGGCAAATTCCGGCAAAGGAAATGGAAATCCGGCAGACGTACTTCTTACCCTTCTGGACAATCTTGGATTTACAGATAACTATATGGAGTGTATGATCCCAACTGGCGGTGTTTATCCAATTGCTACTGCAAATGACCGTGACCAGATCAGTGCACCGCTGATGTCCAGATTCGCAGTAATTGATATTCCGGATTATACAGCTGAGGAGAAGAAAGTAATCTTTTCCAGATTCTCTCTTCCGAAAGTTCTTAAGAGAATGCATATGGAAGAGAGTGAGTGCATTATCACAGAGGGGGCGCTGGAGGCAATCATCCAGCGTTATTCCAATACTTCAGGTATTCGTGATCTGGAGCAGGCAGCAGAGCACATTGCGGCAAATGCACTGTATCAGATCGAGGTCAACCATGTAGAGAAGGTAGAGTATACCAGAGAGATGGTGGAGGAACTGCTGAAATAGTAAAATATTGCATATGATAACAATATTTGCGAAATAAGAATGAAACAAGAATATACACGAGAAAAATATAACAGGAGTGATAAAATGGAATTCTGGGACATCTATGATATTAACAAGAGACCTACCGGCCGTACCATGAAACGAAACGACTGGTGTTTAAAGGACGGAGAATACCATCTCACCGTACTTGGAGTAGTGGCAAGACCAGATGGTACGTTTCTCATTACCAAACGTGTGCTGACAAAAGCCTGGGCACCAGGCTGGTGGGAAGTTTCCGGCGGTGCAGCACAGGCAGGGGAATCCTCTTATGACGCTGTACTCCGCGAAGTGAAAGAGGAGACAGGTCTTGACGTAAGCAGTGCGCAGGGCGGCTATCTTTTTACTTACAAAAGAGAGAATCCCGGGGAGGGAGATAACTATTTCGTAGATGTTTACCGCTTTGTGATGGATGTGAAAGAAGAAGATCTACACCTTCAGGAAGAAGAGACAGACGGCCACATGTTTGCCACCCTGAATCAGATCAAGGAATTTGCAGCCCAGGGAAAATTCCTGCACTATGACAGTATTCAGGCTGCCTTTGAGAATCTGTAGATTTATTATATATTCTGCAGGAAATAACTGTGATATGCAGGGGGATTTTTTTAACGAATTCTGATGAAATGGGAATATTAATTAGAGCGTGCTGGTCAGACTGCGAGCAGTACAATTCTGTTAAGGGTATGTAAAATATAATTGAGATAAAAATAGTTTCTTGTAATTTGAAGAAAGGTGTATTATAATAAGCAACGAAATCTGAATAAAGACCAGGGGAGTTTCAATTGAGAAGCTGAGAGTAAGGTAGTCCTTAGACCCTTTTAACCTGTTGGATCATGCCAGTGTAGGAAGTGTTTAACGATGTAATTAGGAGCATTTGTCTGGATGGCAGGTGCTCTTTTTTCATACTGACTGACAGAGCCTGTTCAGTTCCGTCACAGTTTCAAGAATGGTTCTTATTCGATTTTTAACGCAAAGTCCTGTTTATGGGACGGAAAATAGGAGGAAAAGAAAATGAACGCAAGTGTAGCAATTCAGGTACTGCCAAATGTACAGGATGAAGAGGAAGTTATCCGCATTGTAGACGAGGTGATCGCCTACATCAGATCCACTGGTCTGAACTATTATGTAGGACCATTTGAGACCACCATTGAAGGTGATTACGACCAGCTGATGGATATTGTAAAAGAGTGTCAGCATGTAGCTGAGCGCGCAGGCTGCAAGGCTATGAGCGTATATGTTAAAATTGCATATAAACCAGAAGGGGATGTACTTACCATTGAAAAGAAAGTTACCAAACATCACCAGTAAGATACCTCCAATTGCAGCCATGGCCGTGATTCTGCTTGGCTGGGAAGTGGTAAGCATTTCGGGAATTGTTCCCTCCTACATGCTTCCATCTCCGGTAGCAGTGCTGACAGCCCTGTTTGGCGATCTGCCAACCATACTTTTCCATGCGAAATTCACTTTGCTGGAATCCTTTTACGGACTTCTCATTGGAATCGCGCTGGCATTTGTGTTTGCAACTATGATGGATCGGTTCCGTGTAATGGATCAGGCATTTTATCCGATCATGATCATTACGCAGACCATACCGACCATTGCCATTGCGCCAATTCTGGTGCTTTGGATGGGATTTGGAATGGCACCTAAGATCACTCTGGTTGTGATCACCACTTTTTTCCCAATTACAATCGGACTGCTGGATGGATATAAAAGTGTGGATCCGGATGCCATTCGTCTGATGAAGGCCATGGGAGCCAGCCGGGCACAGATTTTCCGCCATGTGAAATTTCCAGGTGCTTTGCCCCAGTTTTTTTCCGGGCTGAAAATATCTGCTTCCTATGCAGTTGTAGGAGCCGTTGTTTCTGAGTGGCTGGGTGGATTTAACGGACTTGGTGTTTATATGACCCGTGTAAAAAAAGCATATTCTTTTGATAAAATGTTTGCAGTTATTATCTTCATTGTGATCATCAGCCTTTTACTTCTTCTGGCAGTAAATATTGTCAGCCGGATCACAATGCCATGGCTGCAGGTAGAAAAGGAGAAAAATCATGAATAAGAATCTGAAAAAAGTAATCGCACCAGTTGCAGCGGCAGCTATGGTGTTTGCAGTTCCTACAGGTGTATACGCAGAAGATGGTGCGCAGGAGAAAATCACATTCTGCCTGGACTGGACACCGAATACCAACCACACCGGACTTTATGTAGCACAGGCAAAAGGCTACTATGAAGAAGCTGGTCTTGATGTGGAGATCGTTCAGCCACCGGAAAATGGGGCAGCCCTTATGTGTGCAGCAGGTCAGGCTCAGTTTGCGATTGAGGCTCAGGATACCATGGCTGCTTCCCTTGCACTTGACGAGCCTCTTGGAATCACAGCGGTTGCAGGAATCATTCAGCACAACACCTCCGGAATCCTTTCCCGAAAAGGTGACGGAATTGACAAACCAGCCGGACTTACCGGAAAAACCTATTCCACATGGGATTCCCCAATCGAGCTTGCTATGCTGGAAAATGTTGTAAATGGTGACGGTGGAGATTTCAGCCAGGTTACCCTGATCCCTAATGATATTACAGATGAGCCAGCAGCACTTGCTGCCAATCAGACGGATGCCATCTGGGTATTCCAGGGCTGGGGCGGAATCAATGCTGACGTAGAAGGTGTAGACTGCGATTATTTTGCATTCTCTGATATCAACCCTGTATTTGACTACTACACACCGGTTATCATTGCAAATAACGACTATCTTGCTGAGAACCCGGATCAGGCGAAAGCATTTATGGAAGCAACTGCAAAGGGATATGAGTTTGCAGCAGAGAATCCGGATGAGGCAGCACAGATCCTCATTGACGGCGATAATACAGGTTCTCTGAAGGATGCTGAAGACCTTGTAAAGAAGAGCCAGGAATTCCTTTCCACAAAATACATTGACGACGCAGAAAGCTGGGGCGTAATTGACGCAGACAGATGGAATGCATTCTACAAATGGCTGTATGAGAACCAGCTTTGCGACAAGGATCTTACTGGAGTCGGCTTCTCTAATGATTATCTTCCCCAGTAAGGAATGAAAGAGAAAGAAATTAACACATAGAGCTATTCTGTCAGGAAAATTTACCCCGATTTTTGCGGAAAATGGAACTGGTTATAGAAGTAGCACTGTGTATAAGGAACGAATATGTCATCAGAACAAAATAAAGTGATTTTAAGAGCAGAACATATTTCAAAAACATACGGTGAAAAAAAGGTTTTGGAGGACATTTCCATTTATCTGGAGCAGGGGGAACTGGTTTCCCTTCTGGGAGTCAGCGGTTCCGGAAAGACCACATTGTTCAATGTGCTTTCCGGTATTATCCCACCTGATGAAGGAAAGGTCTATCTGAAAGATCAGGATGTGACTTCCACACCTGGAAGCATCAGCTACATGCTGCAGAAGGATCTTCTCCTTCCCCACAAGAAAGTGATCGACAATGTAGCACTTCCCCTTGTACTGAAAGGCGTGAAGAAAGCAGAAGCCAGGGAAAAGGCCAATCCGCTTTTTGCAGAATTTGGTCTGGAAGGCACCCAGTATCAGTATCCAAGCCAGCTGTCCGGTGGTATGCGTCAGCGTGCGGCTTTGCTTCGAACCTATTTAAGTTCCAGCGGAGTTGCCCTTCTGGATGAGCCTTTCAGTGCACTGGATACATTGACAAAGGCCAGCGTGCATAAATGGTATCTGGAAGTTATGCAGCATATTGATCTGTCTACCTTGTTTATCACCCATGATATTGATGAGGCCATTCTTTTGTCCGACCGGATTTACATTCTGAACGGAACTCCGGGAACCATCAAAGATGAGATCGTGATCCAGGAGAGAAAACCCAGGGCAGCGGATTTTGCATTGTCAGAAGAATTTTTGGAATATAAGAGACGGATTATCAGTAAGCTATAGTTTTTTTGGTTGATGAAAATAAAACTTCCCGGCAGGTTTCATACTACCTGAGTTTGAGCGCTCAGAAGCAGAAGCCTGCCGGGATCTTTTTATATAAAATATCTAGTTGACTTGCTATTGTGAAGCGGACACAAAAATGATACTATTAGTACTATAACTAAGAAGGAGAAAAGTGTAGGATGAGGAAAAATGAAAAAAGAAATGGAAAAGCACTGCTTCCTATAGTAGTGTTTGTTGTTTTGTATCTGGGGCTTGGCATATTATTTGAGTATGGCCTGGATATCGAGATGGGATTTTATAAAATCCCCGTTGTTGTAATATTTCTGGTTGCATTACTTGTTGCCTGTATACAGAACCGCGAGCTTAAATTGAATGATAAGCTGGAAGTTATGGGGATTGGAATCAGTGATCCTAACATTATTACAATGATCATAATTTTTATGCTGTCAGGTATTTTTGTAGGTATAGTCGGAAGAACATCCGCAAACAGTGTTGCATATTTTATTTTGTCACTGGTTCCGCCTCAGTTTGCAGTTGTTGTGCTTTTTGTGGTCAGCTGTTTTGTTTCTCTTGCAATGGGTACCTCTGTAGGAACAATTACACTGATCGTTCCAATTGGAGTTGCAGTAGCAAGGGTATCCGGATTTGCACTGCCGGTTTGTATTGGTTCTGTCATGAGCGGCGCCATGTTTGGAGATAATCTGTCATTTATATCAGACACAACCATTGCCGCATGTAATGGACAAGGCTGTGAAATGAAAGATAAATTTAAGGAAAATTTCTTTATTGCACTGCCGGCTGCCATTGCCAGCATTGTTATTCTGCTGGTTTTGTCTGTGAAAAATTATAATGGTGGATTTATCGAAGAAAAATACGATTTAATACAGACCGTTCCCTATATTCTGGTTCTTATAGGTGGTATCATCGGATTTAATGTATTTTTCGTACTGATTACAGGTATTCTAAGTGGCTCAGTTATTATGATTGCAACAGGAATGATAGCACCAACAGACCTGATCGGAAATATGGGAACTGGTGCTGCAGGGATGTTTGAAACCAGTATGGTTGCGATTCTGGTAGCTGCAATCTGTGCCCTGATCAAGGAGTACGGTGGATTTTCCGCTTTATTATACTGGATAAAGAAAGTGTTTAAAGGAAAAAAAGGCGGACTCTTGGGAATGGGATTGTTGGTTGGGTTAATGGATATTGCAACTGCCAATAATACAGTTGCGATCGTTATGGCGAACCCGATTGCAAAGGAAATGTCAAAGGATTACGGTATCAGCGCCAGAAAAGCGGCTTCTATTTTGGATACATTTTCCTGTATTTTTCAGGGGATTTTACCGTACGGAGCGCAAATGCTGGTTGCTGTTTCTGCTGCAGCCAGTTTAGGAGAAGTGGTCAGCGCATTTGATATACTTCCAATGCTGCTGTATCCTTATATGCTGCTGCTTAGTTCACTTGTTTTTATATCTACTATGAAAGTTACGGATGGCAGACAGTGAATGCTTAAAAATCTTTTTAGAAAGTGATGAGATAAAAATGCAGACATATACATATGTTTCAAAAGGAAAATTTGAATTAATGGAAAAGCCTAAGCCTGTGCTTATAGATGACAGGGATGCTATTGTAAAGGTAACTCTTGCCAGCATCTGTTCAAGTGACCTTCATATCAAACATGGAAGTGTTCCACGTGCGGTTCCGGGGATAACAGTTGGTCATGAGATGGTAGGAATTGTAGAAGAAGTTGGAAGTGGTGTAACAAATGTGAGACCGGGAGACAGAGTAACGGTAAACGTGGAAACTTTTTGTGGGGAATGCTTTTTCTGTAAAAAAGGCTATGTTAATAATTGCACGGATAAAAATGGGGGCTGGGCTCTTGGCTGCCGCATAGACGGAGGTCAGGCAGAGTACGTGCGGGTGCCTTTTGCAGATCAGGGGCTTAACAAAATTCCGGATGAGGTTACTGACAGGCAGGCTTTGCTGGTAGGAGATGTTCTGGCTACAGGCTATTGGGCGGCACATATTTCCCAGATTACAGAAGATGATACGGTGCTGATCATCGGAGCCGGTCCTACCGGAATCTGTACGCTGCTTTGTGTGATGCTGAAGAAACCGAAGCGGATCATTATGTGCGAAAAAGACGAAAAGCGTATTGGCTTTATTAAGGAACATTATCCGCAGGTTCTTACTGTATCACCAGAAGAATGCAAGAAGTTTACGTTGGCTAACAGTGAGCATGGAGGAGCAGATGTGGTTCTTGAGGTTGCAGGAGCGGAAGCTACATTTCGTCTGGCATGGGAATGCGCAAGACCAAATGCAATTGTGACTGTGGTAGCACTTTATGATAAAGCCCAGATACTGCCTCTTCCGGATATGTACGGCAAGAATCTTACATTTAAAACCGGCGGAGTGGATGGCTGTCACTGCGAGGAAACACTGAAGCTGATTGCAGAAGGCAGGCTTGATACAGAGCCTTTGCTCACACATACTTATCCGCTTTGCAGAATTGAGGAAGCGTATGAGCTCTTTGAAAATAAGAGAGATGGAGTGATCAAAGTAGCTGTGGAATGCTAAAATTGTGCAATAGTAATGATTCGTATATTGTGAAGCGGGCACAAAAATGATACTATCATTATATAAAGAAGCAGGAGGTAAGTACGTGATGAAGAAACTTACAACAGCAAAAATATGGCAGTTTGCAGCAGGTCAGTTTGGATGGGCAATGTTGTCCGGAATCATTTCAAACTGGCTTGTGTATTTTTATCAGCCAGATGAAACCGCCATCAGCCAGGGGCAGAACGTATTTATTCCACAGGGACTGGTGGTGCTTGGCATTTTCACTATTATCGGAGGAATCACAGCCTTCGGGAGAATTTTTGATGCTTTTACAGATCCTATGATCGCGTCCTGGTCGGACCGGTGTACAGCCAAAGATGGACGGCGAATTCCATTCCTGAAATGGGCGTCCTTGCCTCTGGCACTTTCCACAGTGCTGGTGTTCTGGTCCCCGATTAATGAGAAAAGCTGGCTCAATGCAGCGTTTTTGCTGGTGATGGTTCTGGCCTATTACCTTTCCATTACAGCTTATTGCACACCGTATAATGCCTTGATTCCGGAGCTGGGACATACTCAGCAGGAGCGGCTTAACATTTCTACGGTGATTTCCTTTACATTCATTGCAGGAACTGCAGTTGCATACCTGGCACCAACTATCTGGGGTGCATTTATCCCGGCATTTGGACGTGTTGGCGCCATCCGTGTCACCTTCACGCTGATGGCAGTGGTGGCATTTATCTGCATGCTGATACCGGTATTTTGCATTCGGGAAAAGGATTACGTGGACACAGTTCCAGCAAAAGAGTCTGCTTTTCGCTCCCTGACTGCTACGTTTAAGAATGGAGAATTTTGTAAATTTGTGGGCTCCGATATTTTTTACTGGATCGCCCTTACCATGTTTCAGACAGGTCTGCCTTTCTTTGTGACCAGCCTTCTGAAGCTGCCGGAGACGATGACAACCCTGTATTTTGTGGGGATGACAGCATTGTCTTTGGTATTTTACATTCCGGTAAATAAGCTTACCCCGAAACTGGGTAAGAAAAAGATGATTCTATTTGCATTTGCTGTATTCATTTTGGCTTATTTCTATACAGGATTTATGGGAAAAATGAGCTTTATTCCGGAAACCGTACAGGGATTGATCCTGACGGTGGTGGCAGCGCTGCCGATGGCGATTTTCGGAATTTTGCCCCAGGCGGTTGTGGCAGATATCGCCCAGAGTGATTCCATCACATCCGGAAGCAACAGGGAAGGAATGTTTTATGCGGCAAGAACCTTTGCATTCAAACTGGGCCAGAGTCTTTCCATGCTGATCTTTACTGCTGTTTCTACGATTGGAGCAGGAGAGGGAACTGGTTATAGAATCGCAGCCTTTGGCGCAGCGGTGTTTTGTATGGTGGGCGGAATTATTCTGGTGTTTTATAATGAGAAGAAGATTAATGGGATTATTGGGGGATAGTAGTAAAGTATTAAAACTCTCGTAAATTGTAACACATGTCGCAGTACACCTTTTTCAAAGATACTTTTGAATGAGTTGTGTTATCAGGAATGTGTGAATCGTGATGATTGTTTTTTATGATTTTATAAGCTGCTTGTAAGGGGAGTTTTGAAATGAAAATAATACAGGAAAACGAATATTTAGATGCTGTGAAAAATGAGGTGGAACCTTATTTAAAGGCTCATTGCCGGGATGGGTACATTCCGGGAGCAGAAGACATTTACCATGAGAAAAATGGAATTATAGGAAAAATCCATGTGAAACGTTATCTGGCAGATGATCCAAAAGGGGTGGTTGTAATCAGCCACGGCTTCACAGAAGGTGCGCCAAAATATGAGGAGATGATTTACTATTTTTTACAGGCTGGCTATCACGTATACATGCCAGAACATATGGGACACGGCCAAAGCTACCGCCTGACAGCAGATCCCTCATTGGTATATATTGATATCTGGAAGCGGTATGTAAGGGATTTTTTGAAAGTATGCCACGAAATTAAAAGGGTACATCCAGACCTGCCCCTGAACCTTTTTGCCCACTCCATGGGCGGTGCAATCAGCGCAATCGCCGCAGCCTGGGAACCCGCTCTTTTTCATAAAGTGATATTAAGCTC
>ERZ1673722.1354-NODE-1354-length-24972-cov-7.128707_pt1 | contig 24972 bp, 25 predicted proteins | sample MGYA00580222_ERZ1673722 | MGnify/ENA primary metagenome ERZ1673722 (study PRJEB41218, sample SAMN15661750) | gut metagenome | host: Homo sapiens | place: Canada: London | collected 2015-08-20/2019-03-30 | study: EMG produced TPA metagenomics assembly of...
CTGACTACGGCATCTGCGGCGACCTGTTCAAGGTTGTTCCGATGATGATCGACGCGATCAAGGCTGCTAAGGAAGCTAAGTAATTTTTGACTGGGGCTAACCCTCTCGAAAGTACATGATATGAATGTAAATCCCCTGTCCGTATGGATGGGGGATTTTTTCGTGTCCTGTCTTTGTCATCTGTCAAATTATCAAAATCGTCCGAAAACTGCCGAACGGTATTCAAAAAAATCCGTCTCTGTGCTATAATATAAACTGCATTTCTATCGAAAAAAAGGAGGGAGCGCGATGACGGGTCCGCTCACGGTTTACCGCGGCACGGAAACGCTGCGGCGCGGCTGGACGACAGGTTCGTGTGCTGCGGCGGCATCGCAGGCGGCGGCGATCCTGCTGCTGACGGGGAGCGCACCGGCGGAAATCCGGCTGCTCACGCCGGGCGGCGTGACGTTCAACCTGCCGGTCGAGCAGGCGAGCCTGCATGACGGCGAGGCGGTCTGCGCGGTGCGCAAGGATGCGGGCGACGACCCGGACATCACGAACGGCGTGCTCATTTCGTCGGCCGTCCGGCGCGCGGACAGCGGCATCGTCATCGACGGCGGCAGCGGCGTCGGCCGTGTGACCCGTCCGGGACTCGCGGAGCCGGTCGGTGAGGCCGCCATCAATCCCGGCCCGCGTGCGCAGATCAAGGCGGCGCTCGAGCGTGCGGCACAGGAAAATGGCTATGAAGGCGGATTTTCGGTTGTGCTCTCGGTCGAAAACGGCGAAGAACTCGCACTCCAGACCTATAACAGCCACCTCGGCATCATCGGCGGCATCTCTATTCTCGGTACCAGCGGCATCGTAGAGCCGATGAGCGAGAAAGCGCTCGTGGACACGATCTGTCTGGAAATGGACAGTCTGTACGCCGCTGGACAGCGTGTCGCGTTCCTCTGTCCGGGCAACTACGGCGCGGATTTCGCGCGCGAAACGCTCGAACTTGATCTGGAACGCGCGGTCAAGTGCTCAAATTATATCGGAGAAGCCTTCGATCATGCGGTCGTATGCGGCTATCCGGAGATCCTGCTCGTCGGCCACGCCGGAAAGCTCGTTAAGCTCGCCGCAGGCGTGATGAACACGCATTCCTCGGTCGCGGACGCGCGGCAGGAGATATTCACCGCGCATGCGGCGCTGTGCGGGGCTGGCCGCGAGACGCTCGAGCTGCTCATGCAGGCGGTCTCGGTCGATGCGTGCATCGAGCTGCTCGACCGGGAGGGCGTGCGCGAGAGCGTGATGGCGCGCATTCGGGACGAAATGGAAAAACGCATCGCGAGACGCCTCAAGGGGCGTGCAGCAGCGGAATTTATTATGTTTACGACAAAATACGGCGTGCTTGCGCAGTCGGCAGGCGCGGCGCGGCTCTGCGAAAAACTGAGGAAGAATTTATGAAAAAGGGAAAGTTATACAGCGTCGGCGTTGGTCCGGGCGACCCGGAGCTGCTGACCGCAAAGGCCATCCGCGTCCTGTCCGAGTGCGATATCGTCGCGGTGCCGCAGTCGGACGGCGGCGGCCAGACCGCGCTCGATATTGCCGCGCAATATATAAAAGGTAAGACCGTCCGCTCATTCGCCATGCCCATGACGCACGACAGGGCGGCGCGGGACGCGAGCCATGATGCGGCGGCGGACGCCATCTGTGCGCTCATCGGTGGGGGAAAGACTGTCGCGTTCCTCACGCTCGGTGACCCGACGGTCTATTCGACCGCGTGGTATGTGCATAAGCGCGTGGCCGCACGCGGCTGTGAGGCGGAGCTTGTCCCCGGCGTACCATCGTTCTGCGCGGCGGCAGCCAGACTCGGCCGCGCCCTGTGTGAGGATGGCGAAATGCTGCACATCATCCCGGCTTCGCACGGCAGAGAGCGCGAGGGTCTCGCCCTGCCGGGCAGCAAGGTGCTCATGAAGGCAGGACGCGGTGTGCTGCGCGTGCGCGATGAGCTGCGTGAGAGCGGCCAGCTCGAACAGGCGGCGCTCGTTGAGCGCTGCGGCATGGAGGGCGAGCGTGTAGTATACGATCTGGACGAGCTCGACGAGCCTTCCGGTTATTTTTCCATCATTCTGGTAAAGGAGGAACGCAAATGATCTACTTTGTCGGCGCCGGCTCGGGCGCGCCCGACCTCATCACTGTGCGCGGCGCGAAGCTGCTCGGCGAGGCGGATGTCATCGTTTACGCCGGTTCGCTCGTCAATCCGGCGCTGCTGGACTACGCAAAAGAGGACTGTGCGATCTACGACAGCGCGAAAATGACGCTCGAGGAGGTCATCGCGGTCATGGCGCCTGCGGCGCGTGCGGGAAAGACGGTCGTGCGCCTGCACACCGGAGATCCCTGCGTTTACGGCGCGCATCGCGAGCAGATGGACGCGCTCGACAGACTGGGGCTTGCATACGAGATCTGCCCGGGCGTATCGTCGTTCTGCGGCGCAGCGGCGGCGCTCAAGGCAGAATATACCCTGCCGAACGTCAGCCAGACGGTCATCCTGACGCGCATGGAGGGCCGCACGCCCGTCCCCGAGCGCGAGCAGATCGAGAGCCTTGCCGCGCACGGCGCGACCATGGTCATTTTTCTGTCGGCCGGGCAGCTCGAAAAGCTGTCCGCGCGGCTTATCGAGGGCGGCTATGCGCCCGAAACGCCTGCGGCCATCGTCTACAAGGCAACGTGGCCGGACGAAAAGGTCGTGCGCACGACCGTGGGCGAGCTTGCGGCGGCAGGCGCGCGCGAGGGCATCACCAAAACCGCGCTCATCACGGTCGGCGGCTTCCTTGGCGACAGCTACGACCGCTCTAAGCTGTATGACCCGGCGTTCACCACCGGTTTCCGTGAGGCGAGCCGATGAAGCACGCGAAATTCGTCTCCTTTACCGAAATCGGTGCACAGACTGCCGCGAAAGCTGCCCGGCTGCTGCCGGATTTTCTGTGTGAGCGCTACGCGCGCACGGTCGATCTGTCGCTCTCGAACACCTCGCTCCCGCGGTTTGCACAGCAGGCGATGGTGGACTGCGACCTGATCGTTTTCGTGGGCGCGGCAGGCATCGCAGTCCGCGCGGCCGCGCCCTATCTCGCCGGAAAGGCGTATGACCCGGCGGTCGTTGTGATCGACGAGCAGGGACGGTTTGTCATCCCGCTGCTCTCCGGCCATCTCGGCGGCGCGAACGAGCTTGCCGGACGGCTCGCGGAGGGGCTGGGCGCGACGGCAGTCATCACGACTGCGACCGACGGCCGCGCGGTTTTTGCAGTCGACAGCTGGGCGAAATCGCATGAATGCGTGGTCTTCGACCCGGAAAACATCAAATACATTTCGGGTGCGCTGCTGCGCGGCGACACGGTCGGCCTGCGGTCGGCGTTTCCGGTCGACGGCCTGCTCCCGGCGCATATCGACACGAAAACAGCGGCAGAAAGCGGTTTTGTCATCGGTTTTGACACCGAAGTGCAGCCGTTCCCGCACACGCTGCATCTGGTGCCGCGCGTGATCAGCCTCGGCATCGGCTGCCGGAAGGGCGTATCGGCAGGCGCGGTCGAGCAGACCGTGCGCGAGGCGCTCGGCCGGGCGGGTCTGCCGCTGGCGGCGGTGAAGGCTGTCGCGAGCATCGACATCAAGAAGGACGAGCCGGGCCTTGTGTCCTTCTGCGCCGCACACGGGCTGCCGTTTGCCGTGTATTCGGCAGAAGAACTGAACGCCGCGCCCGGCGAATTTACGGCGTCGAAGTTCGTGAAAGACACGGTGGGCGTCGACAGCGTATGCGAGCGCGCTGCCGTCGTAAATGCCGGGAACGGCACGATCATCGCGCGGAAATACGCGAAAAACGGCGTAACAGCCGCGTTTGCGGCAGGCGGATACCGCGTCTGCCTTGAAGAATGACCGAGGAGGAACAAACGTGAAACTCTGTATGGCAGGCATTGACCATGTGAGCGCAGCACTTGAGCAGCGCGAAAAGCTGTCTCTGGTGCGAGGACAGGTGCAGGCGGTTCTGCCGCGCATCGCAGAGCGGACCGGCTGCGCGGCGGTGCTGCTCGCGACATGCAGCCGCACCGAGCTGTACCTGCACGCAGAGGGGGAGCGTGTGCTGCCTGACGTGGCGGAGGTGCTGTGCGAAGCCGCCGGAGCGCCGGCGTGCCGTCCGTTCCTCGTGCAGCGCACAGGCGGCGAGGCGGTGCGTCATCTGATGCAGGTCTCGGCCGGGATGCAGTCGCAGATCTTCGGGGATGACCAGATCGTTTCGCAGGTCAAGGATGCCGCCGCACTTGCACGGGAGCTGAAAACAGCGGACGCAGTGCTCGATACGCTGTTCCGCCGTGCCGTCACCGCAGGCAAGCGCGTGCGCACCGAGACACGGCTGACCGGGGTGCCGGCCTCGGCGGCGCAGGCCGGCGTGCGCAGGGCGGAACGCTTTTTCGGCACGCTCGCAGGAAAACGCGCGGTCGTGATCGGCAACGGCGAGATGGGGCGGCTCGCGGCGCGTGCGCTCGTGGAGGCCGGCTGCGCGGTCACGGTCACGCTCCGCACCTACCGCCACGGCGAGACCGTCGTGCCGCAGGGCTGCGCCACCGTGCCGTATGAGCGGCGCATGGAGCGCATCGAGGGCGCGGATCTCGTCGTCAGCGCCACGACCAGTCCGCATTTCACTCTGACGGCAGAGCAGACCGCTGCGCTCAGCCATCCGACGCGGCTGCTGCTCGATCTGGCCATGCCGCGCGACATCGAGAGCGCGGCGGCGAGCGGACACACGGCGCTGTTCAATCTGGATGACCTCGGTGAGCTCGGTGACGCGGATAACGCTGCGCGGGAGACTGCGCTGCGCATTCTCGACGAGGAGACGCGCGAGTTTTTCGCGTGGCTCAACTACCGCGCCGCCCTGCCGCTCATCGCGCAGCTCAAGAGCGCGGTCGCCTCTCGCGTGCGCCACATCCGGGACTATGATGCGCTCGTCGCGGACGGGGACGCGGAAACGCTCGCAGAGCTGGCCGCAAACCGCGCGGTGGAGCTTGTCCTCGGCGGCATGAAGCAGAAGATCGACGTAGAAACCATGAAAGCCTGTCTCGAACACATCGGAAAGGGGAGCGGGAGATGAAAATTTACTGTATCGGCATCGGTCCGGGCGGTGAGGAGCAGATGACGCTGCGCGCGGTGCGTGCGCTCGAAGCATGCGACTGTGTGGCCGGCTACGGCCTGTATCTCGACCTCATCGACGGCCTCATCGAAGGAAAGGAGCGCATCCAGACCGGCATGACACGCGAGGTGGACCGCTGTGCGGCGGCGCTCGAGCGCGCGAAGCAGGGCAGAACGGTCGCGGTGGTCTCGTCGGGTGACGCCGGTGTGTACGGCATGGCCGGACTGCTCATCGAGCTGGCAGCCGGAACGGGCGTCGAGGTCGAGGTCATCCCCGGCATCACGGCGGCCTGCTCGGGCGGCGCGGTGCTCGGTTCGCCGCTGACCTGCGATTTCGCGTGCATCAGCCTGTCCGACCTGCTGACACCGTGGGGCAAGATCGAGCAGCGTCTGCGCGGCGCGGCCGCAGGGGATTTCTGCATCGCGCTCTACAACCCCTCCAGCCGCAGGCGTGCGGATCATCTCGCGCGTGCGTGCGACATTCTGCTCGAGAGCGTGCCACCCGAGACCGTGTGCGGTACGGTGCGCAGTATCGGCCGTGAGGGCGAGAGCTTTTCGCTCACGACGCTCGGTGCGCTGCGCGACACGCCGGTCGATATGCTCACGACAGTCTTTGTCGGCAACAGCCGCACGGTCGTCATCGACGGCCGCATGGTAACGCCCCGGGGGTACCGCGGCGTATGAGAATCTGCGTTTTTTCGGGCACGACCGAGGGGCACGAGCTCAGCCGCTTTCTCGCCGCGAACGGCGTTCCTGCGGAGGTTTTTGTCGCGACCGAGTACGGCGCGGCGGTCATGGAGCCGATGCCCGGCATCACGGTGCATGAGGGGCGTCTGGACGAAAATGAGATCGCGGCGCGGCTCGATGCGGACACGCTGCTCATCGACGCGACGCACCCCTATGCCGCGCTCGTGACCGACAATCTGCGCACGGCGTGCGCGAAAACGGGGGCGCGGTACGAGCGGCTGCTCCGTCCGGCGCTGCGGCACGGCGAGGGGGAGACCGTGCCCGACACGGAGGCCGCTGTCGCGTGGCTCAGCAGACACCCCGGAAAGGTGCTGCTGACGACCGGGAGCAAGGAGCTTGAGGCGTATACGGCGGTCGAAAACTTTGCGGAACGGCTGTATCCGCGTGTGCTGCCGAGCGTCGGCGTGATACAGAAATGCGCGTCCCTCGGCTTTCCCGGCTCGCACATCATCGCGATGCAGGGGCCGTTTTCTGCCGGGATGAACGCTGCGCTCATCCGTCAGACCGGCGCGGAGATCCTTGTCACCAAGGACACGGGCGCGACAGGCGGCTTTGCGGAAAAGCTCGCGGCCGCGCGTGAGACCGGCATCAAAACGCTCATCATTGCCCGTCCGCGCGAGGAGAGCGGCCGCAGCCTTGCAGAAATGCAGGCGTTTCTGCGCGAAGAGCTCGGTCTTGCGGAGGAGAAAAAGCAGACGGCGCCGCCGCGCTTTCCGCTGTTCGTGCCGCTCGAGGGCAGGCGGTGCGCGGTGTTCGGCGCAGGGAAAATCGCGGCGCGGCGTGCTGCTGTGCTGCGGCGCTTCGGTGCGTGCGTCACGGTCACAGCGCCGGAAAAACGCGCGGAAATCGAGATAAATCTGTGCCGCGGCTACGAGAAAAGCGATCTTTCGGGGGTTTTTCTGGCAGTCGCGGCGACCGATGACCGCGCGGTCAACCACCGCATCGCGGAGGACTGCGCGTCTCTCGGCATTCCGGTGAGCGTTGCGGACAGCGCATCGGAGTCGACGTTCTTTTTCCCGGCAGTCTGTGAGGGCGCGGAGCTGACGGCCGGCGTGGTCTCGCGCGGCACCTCGCACGCGAAGACTGCCGAGGCGGCGCGGCGCATCCGACGGGTACTGGAGGAAATGACATGATAAAAGTTGGCAGCAGAGACAGCCGCCTTGCGGTCGTGCAGGCGGAGGAGGTCATGCGCCGTCTGGGCGAGTGCAAGCTCGTGACGATGAAAACGACGGGCGATAAGATCCTTGACCGCACGCTGGACAAGGTCGGCGGCAAGGGACTGTTCGTCAAGGAGCTCGACCGCGCGCTCACCGCAGGCGAAGTCGACCTCACGGTGCACAGCCTGAAGGATGTGCCGATGGAGCAGCCGGACGGTCTGCCGCTTATCGCGTTCCCGAAGCGGGCGGACGCGAGAGACGCGCTCGTGCTGCCGAAGGACGGCAGCTGGGACAGGGAAAAGCCGATCGGCTGCTCGTCTGCGCGGCGGCGCGTGCAGCTGGCACAGCTGTTTCCCGGTATCGAGGTAAAACCGGTGCGCGGAAACGTGCAGACCCGGCTTCGCAGGCTCGACAGCGGCGAATACGGCGCACTGGTGCTCGCGGCGGCCGGACTGCACCGTCTGGGACTGGAAAACCGCATCAGCCGGTATTTTTCGCCGGAGGAAATGCTCCCGGCGGCCGGGCAGGGCATCCTTGCCGTGCAGGCGCGAGAGGGCGAGTGCCGCGCGGCGGCGCAGCTGCTCGATGACGCGGAGACGCGCGTCTGCGCTCTGGCGGAACGGGCGTTCATCCGGGCGCTCGGCGGCGGCTGCTTTTCCCCGGCGGCGGCGTATGCCGTGCTCGAAAACGGGATGCTGCGCCTGCGCGGACTGTACGTCAGCGCGGATGAGCGGAGCCTGATCAGGGGAGAGCTGACAGGCGCACCGGAGACGGGCGAGCGGCTCGGCTGCATGCTCGCGGAACGCCTGCGCAGACAGGCGGAGGAGGAAACATGACGGAAACGGTAACTCTGGTCGGTGCAGGGCCGGGCGGCGCAGCGCTTTTAACGCGCGGCGGCGGTGCGGCGCTCAGACAGGCGGACGCGGTCGTATATGACCGTCTGGTGGACGAGAGCATCCTCGACCTCATCCCGAAGGGCGCGGAGCGCATCTGCGTCGGCAAGAAAATGGGGCATCACCCCGTGCTGCAGGACGAGATCAACGCCCTGCTGGTGCGCCTTGCGCGGCAGGGAAAGCGCACCGTCCGCCTCAAGGGCGGCGACTGCTATCTGTTCGGGCGCGGCGGCGAGGAGTGCGAATATCTGAAGGCGCACGGCGTGCCGTTCCGCGTGCTGCCGGGCGTGACGAGTGCGCTCGCCGCACCGGCGTTCGCCGGTATCCCGGTGACGCACCGCGATTTCTGTTCATCGGTGCACATTGTGACCGCGCACGCACGGGCGGGGAAGCCGCTTTGCATCGACTTTGAAGCGCTCGTGCGCACGGGCGGAACGCTCGTGTTCCTCATGGGGCTGACCGCGCTCCGGCAGGTGACGGACGGCCTTGCGGCGGCAGGAATGCCGCCGGATATGCCGGCGGCGGTCATTGAAAACGGCGCGCGCGGCACACAGCGCAAGGTCGTTTCGACCGTGGGGGAGCTGGCGGACGCGGCAGAAAAGGCCCGGGTGCACAGCCCGGCGCTCATCGTGGTCGGGCGCGTCTGTGCGCTGAGCGGTACGCTCGACTGGTGGACGGCGCTGCCGCTCCACGGGAAAACACTTGCTGTTACGCGCCCGGAGGAACGGAACGCGGGACTGGTGGACGGTCTGCGTGCGCTCGGCGCGGAGGTCATCGCCGCGCCCTGTATCGAGCTGCATGAGCGCGGGGACACGGCTTCGCTCACAGGGGCGCTCGAGGAAAAGCATGACTGGGCGGTGTTTACCTCGCCGGCAGGCGTACAGGCTGCGGTACGCGCACTGTTTCGCGCAGGACGCGATCTGCGCGCACTGTACGGGATGAAATTCGCCTGCATCGGCAGCGCAACGGCGGAGACGCTCGCTTCCTGCGGCATCCGTGCCGACCTCGTGCCCGAGGCTTACGACAGCGAACACCTCGCGGACGCGCTCTGCCGGGAAATGCAGGGCGGCGGCGCGGCGCTCCTGCTGCGTGCGGCCAAGGGCAGCCACATTCTCCCCGAAAAACTGAAAAACAGCGGCATCCGTGTCACGGATGTACCGCTTTACGATACCGTGCGCTGCTGCGCGAAGGCGGAAGAGCTGCGTGAGCGCATCCGGAACCGGGCGCTCGACGGCGTGACCTTTACGAGCGCATCCACCGTGCACAGCTTCGCGGAAGCTGTGGGGAGGGAAAACCTGCGCGGACTTGCCGCGCTCTGCATCGGCCCGGTCACGGCCGAAGCTGCGAAAAGCTATGAAATGAAACCATTTACCGCGCAGGAGGCGACCGAGACCGCCCTTCTCGCGCTTTGCAAAACTGTTCTGGAAGGGTGACAATATCAATGTTCAACAAGAATTTCCGTCCGCGGCGGCTGCGGACGTCGGATACGCTGCGCCGCATGGTGCGCGAGACGCGCATTTCTGCGGACAGCCTGATCTGGCCGATCTTCATCATCGAGGGCGAGGGCATCTGCGACGAAATTCCGTCGCTGCCCGGACAGTATCACTATTCGCCCGATATGCTGGGCCGCGCGGTCGAGCGCATGCGCGCACACGGCGTGTCGCGTGTACTGCTGTTCGGTCTGCCGAAGCACAAGGACGAGAACGGCTCGTCTGCATGGGACTCGAACGGCGTTGTGCAGCAGGGCATCCGTGCGCTCCGCGCCATCGCGCCCGAGCTGTATATCATCACGGACGTCTGCATGTGCGAGTACACCTCGCACGGCCACTGCGGCATCCTGTGCGGTCACTATGTCGACAACGACAGGACGCTCGAGGTGCTGGCCAGGACTGCGGTCAGCCATGCGCGCGCCGGTGCGGACATGGTCGCGCCGAGCGACATGATGGACGGCCGCGTGGCGGCGATCCGCGCCGCGCTCGACGAAAACGGCTTTGTCAACACGCCGGTCATGGCGTATTCCGCGAAATTCGCGTCTACCTTCTACGGCCCGTTCCGCGACGCCGCAGGCTCTGCTCCGGCGTTCGGTGACCGCCGTTCGTATCAGATGGACCCCCATAACGGCCGTGAGGCCATGCGCGAATGCGAGCTCGATGTGCAGGAGGGTGCGGACATTCTGATGATCAAGCCTGCGATGCCGTATCTCGACCTCGTGCGCGAGTGCAGGGACAGATTTGACCTGCCCGTCGCGGCTTATCAGGTGTCCGGCGAGTACGCGATGATCAAGGCGGCGGCGAAGGCCGGTCTGATCGATGAATACGGCGTGATGTGCGAGAGCGCGGTCTCGATCTTCCGTGCCGGAGCGGATATTCTGATCACTTATTTTGCGTGCGAGCTGGCGGACGCCATTCGGAAGGGAGACATCGGCTGATATGACGAACTCGGAAAAACTGTTTGAGCGGGGGGGCAGGGTGCTGCCCGGCGGCGTCAACTCGCCTGTCCGCGCATTCCGTGCGGTCGGCGGTACGCCCCGCTTTATTGTAAAGGGCCTCGGCAGTCACATTCTGGATGCTGACGGACTGGAATATATCGACTATGTCGGCTCGTGGGGGCCGATGATCCTCGGGCACAGCCACCCCGATATCCTCAAGGCGGTGTATGACCGCATGGTCTGCGGCCTTTCCTTCGGCGCGCCGACCGGCCTTGAGGTCGAAATGGCGGAGAAGATGGTCTCCATGCTGCCCGGCGTCGAGATGGTCCGCATGGTCAATTCGGGAACGGAGGCGGTCATGAGCGCGGTCCGTCTGGCACGCGGCGCGACCGGACGAGACAAGATCATCAAGTTCGAGGGCTGCTATCACGGTCATTCGGACGCGATGCTCGTCGGCGCAGGAAGCGGCGCGCTCACGCAGGGCGAACCGGACTCCAAGGGCGTGACGAAGGGCGCAGCGCAGGACACGCTGATGGCGCAATACAACGACCTCGCATCGGTCGAGCGCCTGCTCGAGGCGAATGACGGCGCGGTCGCGGCGGTCATCGTCGAGCCGGTTGCAGCGAACATGGGTGTCGTGCCGCCTGAGGACGGCTTTTTACAGGGTCTGCGCACGCTCTGCGACAGGCATGGCGCGCTGCTCATCTTCGATGAGGTCATCACGGGCTTCCGTCTCGCGGCAGGCGGCGCACAGGAATATTTCGGCGTGCAGGCTGACCTTGTGACCTACGGCAAGATCATCGGCGGCGGTATGCCGGTCGGTGCTTATGCCGGCAGCCGCGCCCTCATGGAGCAGGTCGCACCGACCGGACCGGTTTATCAGGCCGGCACGCTGTCGGGCAATCCGGTCGCCATGGCGGCAGGTCTCGCTCAGCTGAATATTATCACCGATCACCCGGAGATCTACACGGTCATGGAGACCTCTGCGAGCTATATCGCGAACCATCTGCGCGCAAGTGCGGAAAAGCACGGCATCGCGATGCAGGTCAACCAGATCGGCTCGCTGCTGTGTCCGTATTTCACGGAAACGCCGGTAAACTGCTATGCTGCGGCGAAGAAAAGTGACACAAAACGATATGCGGCATACTTTAACGGCATGCTGAAGCGGGGGATTTATCTCGCGCCGAGTCAGTTTGAGGCGATGTTCGTTTCGTCCGTGCACACACAGAACGACCTCGCCTGCACGGTGCAGGCGGCAGAAGAAACACTCAGCGAGATGGCATAAAAAGGAGGGACGCGGATGCGCCAGTTCGATATCATAGGCGCCGGGATGGGCACACGGGAAACACTGACCGGCGAGGCCGCACAGGCGCTTGCCTCGGCAGAAATGGTGTTTGCGACGGAGCGCCTTGCAGAAATCTGCGAGAATGCGCAGATCTGTCTGTTTTCCGAGCTTGCGGAACGGGCGATTGCGTGCGGAGCGGACAGAGCTGCACTGCTGGTTTCGGGCGATGTTGGATTTTTCAGCGCCGCCGGAAAACTGCGGGAAAAGCTGCTCGCGCATGGCGAAGTGCGGCTGTTCTGCGGCCTGTCAAGTATGCAGTATCTGTGTGCAAAAATCGGAATCAGCTATGAAAATGCGTGCATTCGCAGCCTTCACGGCAGAAAAGGAGACCTGCTCGGCGCGGTCAGCTACCATGAGAAAACGTTCGCGCTGACAGGCGGTGACAACAATGTACAGTTCGTCTGCCGTTCGCTGGCAGACGCCGGACTCGGCGGCGTGCAGGTATACATTGGAGAAAATCTCGGCTCACCCGGAGAAAGAGTGTTGAAGGGAACGGCATCGGAGCTTGCAGAAATCCCCTGCGCAGATCTTGCCGTGATGCTTGTCCTCAATCCGAATTCTGTGAATCCGTTTGAGCCTGTTCGGGACGAAATGCTGACGCGCGCGAAGGTTCCGATGACCAAAGAGGAAGTGCGATGGGTGTCGGTCGCGCGTCTCGGCGTGCAGCCGGGGGATACCGTATGGGACGTCGGCGCGGGCACAGGCGCGGTTACATTTGAGCTCGCGCGGAAAGCGATGGACGGAGCTGTCTTTGCGGTCGAACGCAACACGGAAGCAATCGAGCTTATTGCGCAGAATAGACAAAAGCTCGGAGGGTTTAATGTGCATATCGTCCAAGGACATGCGCCCGAAGTGCTTGCAGATCTTCCCAGACCGAACTGTGTTTTTGTCGGCGGAAGCGGCGGAAATATGCGTGAAATCATTGAAACTGCATTGGTGAAAAATCCGAAGGCACGAATCGCCGTGAATGCGATCGCGCTGGAGACTTTGCAGGAAACGCAGAGGCTGTTTGCAGAATTCGGTCTGCAGCAGGTCGAAATCACGCAGCTTTCTGCGGCGAGAGGGAAAAGCATCGGGTGTTACACGATGATGACAGCGAACAATCCGGTGTTTATCCTGTCGGGAAAAGGGGATAAATATGGCGAATAATGCACCGCGGATCATGATTGCTGGAACGGGCAGCGGCTGCGGAAAAACAATGGTCACGCTTGCTGTTCTGCGCGCGATGCAGCGAAGAAATATTCCGCTTGCAGCATTCAAGTGCGGACCGGATTATATCGATCCCATGTTTCACAAGGCAGTCCTCGGCATTCCAAGCCGAAATCTTGACCTTTTTTTCATCAGTGAGCGTGAAGTACGCGGTCAGATCGTGCGCAGCATTCCGCAAAACGGTCTCGGCGTAATCGAAGGCGTAATGGGATTCTATGATGGCGTTTCCGGCACGACCGACACGGCCTCCGCCGCGCATCTGGCGCGTGAAACAGGTACGCCTGCGATATTGGTTGTGCGTCCGAAGGGACAGTCGCTTTCTCTGGCAGCGATGCTTTCGGGGTTTCGTAATTTTGCGGAAAACACGCTGTGCGGTGTGATTTTAAATGGAATTGCGGATACAATGTATCCTTTTTATCGTGACATTGTGCAGAAATCCGGATTGAAGGTTCTGGGCTATCTTCCGTCGGTACCAGAGGCGGAAATCCCAGACAGACATTTGGGACTCGTAACCGCAGATGAATTAAAGGATTTGAATTATAGACTGGATCTGCTTGCAGATGCTGCTGAAAACAGGATTGATATTGAACAAATATTAAAAATATCGCGCATTGCGTCGCAGCTGTCAGATGATTCGGAAAAGATCAGCCCGGTGACGAAAAAGCCGGTACGTGTTGCCGTTGCGCGGGATAAGGCGTTTTGTTTCTATTATGAGGATAATTTTGAGGTATTGCGCAATTTAGGCGCTGAACTGGTTGAGTTTTCTCCGATTTCTGACAGCTGCATTCCTGAAAATACTGACGGTCTGTACCTTGGCGGCGGCTATCCGGAATTGCATATTTCTGAGCTGTTAAACAATGTGAAAATGCGAAATTCGATCAAAAATGCAATCGAAAAGGGACTTCCGACGATTGCGGAGTGCGGTGGATTTCTCTATCTTCATGAGCATCTGGAAGGTGCGGAGATGGTCGGCGTTGTTCGCGGAAACGCAGTTTTGACTAAAAAATTGCAGCCGTTCGGGTATGTGACACTGACTGCACAGGATGACAATATGCTGTCCGCATGTGGAGGACAAATCCGTGCGCACGAGTTTCATTATGCCAAATCCGAGAATAATGGACATGATTTCGTGGCAGAAAAACCAAACGGGAGAAAATGGCCTTGCGTGCACACTACGAAGTCGCTTTATGCTGGCTTTCCGCATTTATTTTTACGTGCAAACATTGATTTTCCAGAAAAATTTGTTCGTGCATGCATGGAATGGAGTGAGAGAAGAAAATGACGATCGAGGAGGCTGTATCGCGCGTCAGACCGCTGGACGCAGCAGCAATGAGGGCAGCAGAAAAACGTTTTTCTGATATTGCGATGCCGCTTGGCGGACTTGGACTATTGCAGGACGCGATCATTCAGCTTGCAGGAATCCAGCGCAAACCTGTACCGATTATTCGACCGAGGGCTGCGGTTATTTTCTGTGCGGATAACGGAGTCGTAGCAGAGGGGGTGACGCAGTGCGGGCAGGATGTCACGGCAACAGTCACCCGAAACATGGGACAGGGAAGATCCACCATGTGCATGATGGCAAAATCGATTGATATGGACGTATTCCCGGTGGATATCGGCGTAGCCGAAAAATTCTCATTTAAGGGAGTTGTTGATAAAAAAATACGCAAAGGGACAGAAAATATTGCGGAAAACGCCGCTATGACAAGGGATGAAGCTATTGCAGCGGTGAAAACCGGGATTGAGCTTGCAGAGAACTGCGCGCAGCAGGGCTTCCGTCTGGTCTGTGGTGGAGAAATGGGAATTGGCAATACTACGACTAGCGCGGCAGTCACAGCAGCGCTCACGGGTGCACCGGCAGCGCGCGTTACCGGACGGGGAGCAGGACTTTCTTCTGAAGGCCTCCACAAAAAAATGCAGGTTGTTGAAAAGTCTCTTGCAATAAATCGTCCGAATCCTGACGATCCGATTGATGTGATCAGCAAGGTGGGCGGACTGGATATTGCCGGGCTGACAGGCTTTTATCTCGGTGCGGCGGCATGCGGTCTGCCGATTGTGCTTGACGGCGTGATTTCCTGCACTGCTGCGCTGGCCGCGGTGCGCTTGTGTCCTCTTGTCGCGGACTATTTGATCGCAGCGCATTGCTCGGAAGAGCCTGCAAGCGCTTTGCTGCTTCAAGAACTTGGCAAAAAGGCATTTATAACAGCGGGGATGCACCTGGGAGAGGGCACCGGTGCTGCGGCAGGTATCGCACTGCTTGATCTTGCGCTCGCGCCATATAGAGAAATGCCTACATTTGATGAAAGCGGCATTGAGGCATATAAACCATTGAAGTGATGCTTGAGTAAATAAACAATATGATTTCAATAATTAGAACGGCGAGGGATGCGAGAATATGCTTGTTTTGGTGACAGGAGGAGCAGCCTCCGGAAAATCGGAACATGCCGAAAAAATCGTGTGTGCGCGAGCACACAGCAAATTGTACCTTGCGACGATGCAGCCGTTTGGTAAAAGCGCCAGAGCACGAATCGCGCGGCATCGTAAACTGCGAGAAGGAAAAGGTTTTCATACTGTAGAACGTTCACTCGATTTGAAAGGCCTGCAAATTGATCGTCATTATGACGGGATTTTACTTGAGGATTTGGGCAATCTGCTCGCTAATGAAATTTTCTCTCCGGATGGAACGGCACAAAACTGTGTGAAATCCATACTTGATGGCATAGAAAAATTGAAATCATATTGTGATACGCTGGTGATCGTTTCCAATGAAATCTTTTCGGATGGAGGAAATTATCCGCCGGAAACAGAAAATTATCTGCAAAGACTTGCGGAGCTTCATGAAAAAATTGCACGAGATGCAGATGCAGTTTACGAAAGCGTTTGCGGAATTTTATTGCCGATAAAGGAAGTGAAAACAAGATGAAAAGCGTAATCAGCGGTATTTTTGTAGCGTTTTCGATGTATTCTGCTATCCCTGTTCCGCAGGTGAACTGGGAAAAAAAGACGATGCGCTGGGCGCTCATTTTTCTCCCGCTTGTCGGCGTCATCATTAGCACGGTATCCTGGATCTGGTTTGCTTTTTGCAGCTTTTTTCGTGCAAATTCGCTGTTTTATGCGGTTGGAGCGACACTGATACCGTTGTGCATTTCGGGCGGCATTCATCTTGACGGCCTGTGCGATACCTGCGATGCGCTTTGTTCTTTCGGAGATCGTGAAAAGCGGCTCGCTATTCTAAAAGACCCGCATGTCGGTGCATTTGGTCCGATGTGGATTTGTGCATTTTTACTTGCTGAATGTGCCTGCTTTTCACAGATTTTTGAGTATTTCCGACTGTTTCCTCTTGTTCTGGTCGCATTCCCGGTCGCACGCGCAATGGGCGGCCGCAAGGTGGTAGCTTCTCCCTGCGCGAAGGACAGCGGACTCGCACATATATTTGCGGAAAACAGTGATAAACGTGTGGTTTCGGTCGTTTTATTGCTGGAAACAATGGTATATTTGCTGATTTCCGGAGTGCTTCTTTTCGGCGTAACGCACGGTACGACGGCAGCGCTGATTCTGACCGTGCTCCTCATGCTGTGGTATGCCTTTCATGAAAAAGTTTCAAAACAAACTTTTGGAGGGATAACGGGCGACCTGGCAGGCTTTTGTATTTCGATTTCAGAACTTTTATGCCTGGCTGTTGCAGCGTTCGGAGGACTTGTGTTATGACTGTACTTATCATCGGCGGTTCGTTTCAGGGAAAACGCGAAATTGCAGAAAAACTGTATCCTGATGAACCGAAAATCTATAATCTTCATGAAAAAGTGCGTGAAATGCTGCAAAGAGAGCAGGACCCGCTGGAACTTTCTGCAGCGCTGCGCGGCCATGTGATAACATGCGATGAAATTGGCTGCGGCGTGGTTCCGATCGAACCAAATGACGAAAACTGGCGCGAAGCCGTTGGTCGGCTGTGCTGTGCGCTCGCATCGGAGGCGGATGCGGTCATCCGTGTCTGGGCGGGCGTGCCGCAGTTTATTAAAGGAGAGTTGAAATAAATGGCTGTAACCTGTGCCGTCATGCTCGGCTTTGCGCTCGACGCGCTGCTCGGTGATCCAAGGTGGTTCCCGCACCCGGTCTGTGCCGTAGGAAAGTTGATTTCCTGCATGGAAAAACTGCTTAGACGGCTTTTTCCGCCTCGAAAAGGTGCAATGATATTCGCAGGTGCCGTGCTTTGGATCGTTGTCTGCGGCGTCAGCTTCGCGGTTCCGTTCCTCGTCCTGCGATTTCTATCCAAAATTAATTTCTGGCTTGGATTTGCCGCGAATTCCATCCTTTGCTGGCTGATTTTTGCACGAAAAAGCCTGTCTGAAGCCGGGCAGCATGTTTACCGCGCCGTGAAGGAGTCGGTCGAGAAAGGCCGAAAGGCTGTCGCGTGGTATGTCGGCCGCGACACTGCTGCACTTTCCGAAGAAGGCGTCATCAAGGCTGCCGTAGAGACCATTGCAGAGAACCTGACTGACGGTGTGGTTTCGCCGCTCATCTACATGCTCATCGGCGGTGCGCCGCTCGGGATGCTCTATAAGGCGGTCAACACGCTTGACTCGATGGTCGGATATCACAACGAAAAATACGAGAATTTAGGCAAGTTTTCTGCGAAAATGGACGATATTTTTAACTTCATCCCGGCACGGCTGTCAGCGCTCTGCATCATCGCCGGCGCAGGCATGCTGCGGCTCGACAACCGCAGCGCGCTGCGTATTTACCGCCGCGACCGCAATCTGCACAAGAGTCCGAACGCCGGCCAGACCGAGTCTGCGTGTGCCGGGGCGCTGCACATCCAGCTCGGCGGTGACGCGAGCTACTTCGGGAAAACCGTCAGAAAGGCGGCGTTCGGAGACCCGCTGCGCCGTGTGAACCGCACGGATATCCTCGCAACGATCGACCTGATGAACGCCGCGAGCGTGCTCGCTCTCGCGCTGTGCTGCGCGGTCAGACTGACACTTCAGAGGTGATATAATGGCTTATTCCTATTGTCACGGCGGAGATATAGAAACTTTTGTGAGCGAATTCGGTGCGCAGCCGATCGACCTTTCCGCAAATATCAATCCGTTCGGCGTACCTGAGGCGGTCCGTGCGGCAATGCACAGGGCTGTGGATGAATGTGCGCATTACCCCGACCCGTTCTGCCGCGCGGCGCGGCAGGCTGTTGCGGAAGCGGAGGGGATTCCGGCGGACATGATTTACTGCGGAAACGGCGCGGCGGATGTGCTCGACCGGCTCGCGGCAGTGCTCAGGCCGAAGCGTGTGCTGCTCACAGCGCCGACCTTCGCGGAATACGAAAGAACGCTCACAGGCGCGGAAATCGACTTTCACATGCTCCGCGAGAGCGAGGATTTTGCGGTCACGGAGCGGCTGCTCTCTGATATTTCGTCTAAATATGATGCGGTCTATCTGTGCAATCCCAACAATCCGACCGGACGCACGGTGCAGCCGGAACTGATGCGCAAAATAGTTCAAAAATGCGCAGAAAACAGTGTTTATCTGATCGCAGACGAATGCTTTAATGACTTTCTGCTCGATGCAGAGCAGCATTCCCTCTCCGGACTGCTCGAAGCATTTCCCTGTCTCATCCTGCTCCGCGCCTACACGAAAATGTTCGCCGTCCCGGGCGTGCGGTTCGGCTGGTGCATGACCGCAGACAGGACGGTCATCGACGGACTTTACCGCGCCGGGCAGCCGTGGAACGTGTCGGTCATCGCGCAGGCGTGCGCGGAGGCCGCTGCGAAGCAGAACGGCTGGCGTGACCAGACGGCACGCCGTATCGCGGAGGAACGCGCGTATCTCATAGACGGTCTGCGCTCGTGCGGCGTCAGGGTCTATCCGGGTGAGGCGAACTTTCTGCTTTTTCACTCTTCGGACGAAAAACTCGATGAAAAACTGCGAAAACAGGGTATCATGATACGAAACTGCTCAAATTACCGCGGACTCGGTCCCGGCTTTTACCGGGCGGCGGTCAAAACGAGAGACGCGAGCGAAAAACTGCTGCACGCTCTGCGGCAGATACAGGAAATATAGGGAAGGACGGCTGTCATGGCAAAACTCATTATGGTTCAGGGCACGTGCTCGAACGCCGGGAAAAGCCTGCTTTGCGCGGCGCTGTGCCGCATTTTCAGACAGGACGGCTACCGGGTCGCGCCGTTCAAGTCGCAGAACATGGCGCTCAACTCGTTCATCACGGCAGACGGCAGGGAAATGGGCCGTGCACAGGTCGTTCAGGCCGAGGCGGCAGGCATCGCGCCCGATGTGCGCATGAACCCGATCCTGCTCAAGCCGACGAGCGACGTCGGCTCACAGGTGATCATCATGGGCGAGGCGCACGGAAACCGAACAGCGCGCGAATACTGGGGACACAAAAAGGCGCTCCTGCCGGTTATTAAGCAGGCGTTCGACAGCCTCGCCGCCGAGAACGACATCATTGTCATCGAGGGCGCCGGCAGCCCGGCCGAGATCAATCTCAAGCAGGACGACATCGTGAACATGGGACTTGCGAAGCTCGTGGACGCACCGGTGCTGCTCGTCGGGGACATCGACCGCGGCGGTGTGTTCGCCTCGCTCTACGGCACGGTCAAGCTGCTGGACGAGGACGAGCAGGCGCGCATCCGCGGCCTTGTCATCAACAAATTCCGCGGCGATGTGGAAATCCTCCGGCCGGGTCTGACACAGCTCGAGGAGCTGACCGGCAGGCCGGTCGTGGGCGTTGTGCCGTACGGACGGTTCGACATCGACGATGAGGACAGCCTTTCCGAGCGTCTGGAAACGAAAAGCACACCTGCGCTCGTGAATATTGCGGTGGTCAAGCTGCCGCGGCTGTCCAATTTTACCGATTTTTCCGCACTTTCGCGTGTTCCGGGCGTTGGAGTCCGCTATGCGGACCGTCCGGCGCAGCTGGAGGACGCGGACCTCATCATCCTGCCCGGCACCAAGTCCACGATCGCGGATCTCCGCTGGCTGCGCGAGAGCGGCATGGAGGCGGCGCTGCTCAAGGCGCACGCGGCAGGAACGCCGGTTTTCGGCATCTGCGGCGGCTATCAGATGATGGGGCGGACGGTGTCCGACCCCGAAAACACCGAGGGCGGCGGCAGTCTGCGCGGCATCGGCCTGCTTCCGGTCGAGACTGTGTTCCGCACAGCAAAGACCACGGTTCAGACGCACGGTACGGTCGCAGACACTGCGGGCGTGCTGCACGGCCTGTCCGGACTTGCGGTCGAGGGCTATGAGATCCACATGGGCGAGACCGTGCGCGACGCGGACGCGCAGCCGTTTGTCACGCTGAACCACGGCGAACACGAAGTACCGGACGGCTGCGTGACGGAAAACGCCTGCGGTACCTACCTGCACGGCGTGTTTGACGCACCGGAGGCCGCGCAGCGGCTTGCGCAGGCGCTCGCAGACCGGAAGGGCGTGACGCTCGAGGGCGCGGCGGAGGACCCGGCAGTCTACCGGGAGCGGCAGTATGACCTGCTCGCGGCTACCGTGCGGCGCAGTCTGGATATGCAGCGGATCTACGACATTATGGAGGGAAAAGCATGAAAACCAGCGGACTGGTCCATCTGTACTGCGGCGACGGCAAGGGCAAAACGACGGCGGCCGTCGGCCTTGCGGTGCGCCACGCCGGACACGGCGGAAAGGTTGTTTTTGCGCAGTTTCTCAAGGACGGCTCATCGGGGGAGTGCCGCGTGCTCGCGAAGCTCGGCGTGACCGTGCTCGCGGCGAACCCGGCCGGCAAGTTCACCTTCCGCATGACGGATGAGGAGAAGGCAGAGACCGCCGCCGCGCTCGTCCGCACGTTCGATGCCGCGGCCGGCTATGCGGTGCGCGAGGGCGCGACGCTGCTCGTGCTCGACGAGGTGTGCGCGGCAGTAAACGGCGGCTTTCTGCCCGAAAAGACGGTGACGGACTTTCTCGAAAACCGTCCGGACATGCTCGAGGTCGTACTCACAGGCCGCAGCCCGTCGGCGGGACTGACGGCGCACGCGGATTATATCACGGAAATGCAGAAACGGCGGCACCCCTATGAAAAGGGCGTCGCCGCACGGGAGGGGATTGAATTTTGAACGGATACATGAAGCCGCAGGATATTGAAAAGCGCTCGTTCGAGATCATCACGGAGGAGCTGGGCGCGCGCACGTTTCCGGTCGGCATCGCCGAGGTCGTCAAGCGCGTCATCCACACGACGGCGGATTTCGATTATGCGGATAATCTCGCGTTTTCGCCGGACGTGATCGAGCAGGCCAAGGCCGCCCTGTGCAACGGCGCGACCATTGTCACGGATACGAACATGGCGCTCTCGGGCATCAGCAAGCCGTCGCTCACGAAGCTCGGCGCGAAGGCGCTCTGCCTCATGGCGGACCCGGACATCGCGCGCGAGGCAAAGGAGCGCGGCGTGACGCGGGCGGTGGTTTCGATGGAGCACGCCGCCAGACTGGACGGGCCGCTGATCTTCGCGGTCGGCAACGCGCCGACAGCGCTCATCCGACTGCACGAGCTGATCGGGAAGGACGAGGTGAAGCCGGCGCTCGTCATCGGCGTGCCGGTAGGTTTTGTCAACGTTGTCGAGGCGAAGGAGCTGTTTATCGGCGGAAAAACGCCGTATATCATTGCGCGGGGGCGCAAGGGCGGCTCGAATGTCGCGGCGGCGATCGTCAATGCGCTGCTGTACCAGCTGATCCGCCGGGAGGGCTTTTAAGGCTGCCGTTTGGCAGCCTTTTTACTTTATATCCCTCAGCAGAGGGTGAGCCTTTCCGCCGATACAGCGGCGAGCCGCTGGAGGCGACTTTACGCCCTCGGAGGGCGTGGTCATTGGCCGCCTTCGGCGGCAGGGGATGCCGGGGTCTCCCGGCAGAGACAAAAGGGGCAGGGACACCAAGGTTTCCCTGCCCCTCTTGACTCCCCAACCTTTCCTTTGGACGCGACTCCCTCCGGTCGCGCGTCTAAAAACGAGGGGCCCACAGGGGCGTCTGGTGCTCCAAGGTATCATCCTTGATTGAAGCAGAGCTTTTCGCAGCGCTAATCCAACGCCCTGCACTGTCTGGCCGCGCACTGTTGTGCGCGGCGGATAACGCAAGGGAAATTCAGGGTCTTACAGCGTCCCAAAATCTGTTCGACGCACGGAACCGAGCCCCCGTAACCCCCGTTTAGCCGCGAATGCTTCGCTGAGCGGCTCGAAGGAGGGTTTGGGGGAGTCAAGAGGGGGCAAGGGAACCATACGGTGCCCTTGCCCCCTTTTGCTCCTGCCGGTGGGCACCGGCGTCTCCGCCGCCGGGCGGCGGCAATGCCCGGCCTGCCCATCGGCAGTCAGTCTCGCCTCCAGCGGCGCACCGCTGTATCGGCGGAGATCAACCCTCTGCTGAGGGTAAAGAAAAAAGAGCGGCGTATGGCTTGCCGTCCGCAGACGGTAAAAAGAAAAACGCACCGGCTTTCGCCGGTGCGGAGCGGTGTTACGCAAACACCGTTTGAATCAGGATCATATAGGCCGCCGTGCCGACGCCGATGGAGAGCAGGTTGTTGTGCTTCCAGACGTGCAGCACTGCGGTCAGCGCGATGCACAGCAGCTCGGGAACGCCGTGTGTGCCGGTCACCCAGCCGACATTCTTGAGACAGTAAACCACGAGCAGCGCAATGACCGCCGGAGGCAGCGTCGCACCCAGATAACGGATGATCGGCGGAATCGGCTTTTTGCCGTTAAAAAGCAGAAAAGGCGCAACACGGGTGGCAAACGTGCACACCGCCGCGACTGCGATCATCGCGAGAGCATATCCAATCGACATTTATGCCGCCTCCTTCGCAAGCTGCCGGCGCAGCGCCACGAGCATCACGCAGATGGCGAGCATGGCGGGCAGGATGAAATTCTGAGGGCCGAGAAGCGCGAGCGAGAGCGCCGCCGCGCCGAGACCGAGAAACGCCGGAACATGGCTTTTCGACGCCTGCCACTGCTCGACGAAAATGACCGTGAACAGGCTGGTCATCGCAAAGTCGATACCCGTCGTGTCGAACGGCAGTACACCGCCGATGAACGCGCCGATGATCGAGCCGATGATCCAGTAGGCGTGGTCGAGAATGGCGACCAGAAAGCGCATCGCGTCCGGGTCGACGTCCGAGGGCGTTTTCAGCGAGCAGAGCAGCGAATAGGTCTCATCGGTCAGCGAGAAGATCATGTACCACTTGCGCGCGCCCATGCTGTGAAACGTCTCGAGAAAGGAGAGACCGTAGAAAATGTGACGGCAGTTGAGCAACAGCGTCATCACCGCGACCGTCACGAGCGACGCCTTCGCCGCGAGCAGCGAGACGAGCAGGTACTGTCCCGAGCCGGCGTAGATGGTCAGACTGCACAGAAACGCCCACGGGGTGGTGAAGCCGATGTCGCGAAGCATGACGCCGAACGCGAAACCGATGAACAGATAGCCGCAGAGCACGGGAATGGTCGCCGTGAGCGCGGGACGTAATGCCTTGCGCATGGAAAATCACCTTACATACTACAGAATAACGGGCAGAAAAAAAGCACCCTGACGTGCAGAGTGCTTTCAGCATATTCAACGTCACACCGAAAATCAGATAGCGCGGGTTACCTTGCCGGAACGGAGGCACCGAGTACATACGTTGATATGGCGGGGAGTACCTTCGACCAGAGCCTTTACACGACGTACATTCGGCTTCCAGGTTCGATTGGAACGACGATGAGAGTGAGAGACCTGAATACCAAAGGTCACGCCCTTGCCGCAAATATCGCACTTTGCCATTTTTCCTGCACCTCCTTCTTTGTTTCTTGCATAGCAGATATTATATTACCACAGCATAGGGGAAAATGCAAGATTTTTTTTGAAATTTTTTCGATAATTTAAGTTTTGTAGGAGGCGAGTCGGGAATAAGTTGAAACTTTGCATAAAAAGGGGTATAATAAGTAAGAAATATTGCGGAAGGGAGAACCCATATGCAGCTTAAGGAATTTGGCGTAAGCCTGGGAGACTTGATCCACGAATTTAATTTTGAGGTAGTATACGGCCCGGAGGGCTTTGAAAAGATCGAGATCACAAAGGACGACGTAAACCGTCCCGGTCTTCAGCTTGCCGGCTTTTTTGATTATTTTGACCCCAACCGCATTCAGGTGATGGGCAAGGTCGAATCGAGCTATGTTGAACAGATGGAGTCGGAGGAGCGGCGCGCCTGCTTCGACCGGCTGTTTGAAACGCGCATCCCGGTGCTGCTCATCACGCGCAACATTGAGCTGTTCCCGGAGTGCGTCGCGGCGGCGCAGCAGTACGGCGTGCCCATCCTGCGCACGAACGATTTCACCTCCACGACCATCAATGCCCTCGTTGCGTCCCTGCGCGTGCAGCTTGCGCCGCGCGTCACGCTCCACGGCGTTCTTATTGAGATCTACGGCGAGGGCGTTCTGCTGCTCGGCGACTCGGGCGTCGGCAAGTCTGAGACCGCGATCGAGCTGGTCAAGCGCGGTCATCGCCTGATCGCGGACGATGCGGTCGAGATCAAGCGCGTATCCGACAAGACCCTCGTCGGTACTGCGCCGGAGGTCATCCGCCACTTTATCGAGCTGCGCGGCATCGGCATCGTCGACGTCCGCCGCATCTTCGGCATCGGCGCGATCAAGATGACCGAGAAGGTCGAGCTGCTCATCAACCTTGAGCCGTGGGAGGACGGCAAGCAGTACGACCGTCTGGGCATGGACGGTCAGACGACCTCCATCCTTGACATCGCAGTCCCGAGCCTGACCATCCCGGTAAAGCCCGGACGCAACCTCGCCGTTATCATCGAGGTCGCAGCGATGAACGACCGCCAGAAGAAGATGGGCTTCAACGCGGCCAAGGAGCTGCAGGAGCGCATGCTCAAGCAGTACGGCAACTAAGCTGTCGCCAAACTTCGTTTGGCCGACAAGCGGTGTTCTGACAGCGCGGGGCGCCGCAGAACACGGACGGAAAAAAGTTCCTGTTCAGAAACTTTTTTCCCTCTCGGAGTATAAAAAGTCAGGTACACGCCCCGACTTTTTATGAACCTGCCCCGCAG
>ERZ1673722.1366-NODE-1366-length-24811-cov-17.967604_pt1 | contig 24811 bp, 11 predicted proteins | sample MGYA00580222_ERZ1673722 | MGnify/ENA primary metagenome ERZ1673722 (study PRJEB41218, sample SAMN15661750) | gut metagenome | host: Homo sapiens | place: Canada: London | collected 2015-08-20/2019-03-30 | study: EMG produced TPA metagenomics assembly of...
GGTGCCCGAAAGGGGCGGATAGGGTGACTATGGCATGAAAGACAGCTGGGATAAGATTTCCCGGTCACTCTTATGAGAGCTGCAAGTCCCCGCAGCAGATTGAAAGCGAAAATGAGATGATCGTTATTTCACAGCCCCTAAAAGAGAGACAAGGATGTCCCGAGCATCTTTTCTGCATGTGGCATCGGGCGATGCACATCCCTCCTGCTACCGGTTCTTCTCCTCCCAGAGCATCTGATTGTACTGCTTCTGATAGTATTCTGATTTCTTTTTATCCACCCAGAAATCACGGTCACTTTGGATCGCGAGCATTTCATCTACCATATCCTCCGCGCGCTCCGGAGCGACGTGGGTGAGGTAAGTGATCATGCGCGTGATGGTACTCTCCGTGCCTAGCTCGGCTGCCATCAGTGCGCCAAGCTCGGCAGGATAGCCGCGGCGGACAGTGAGTGTGATGAGTTTGTCCTTCAATCGTTCCAGCTGTGTCATGGGAGCTCCTTTCGTGATACCGTTGTTCTCATTATAACAGAAAAAGAAGGGTTCATGGTTCAGGTTGTTGGGTTCAGGGTTGTGGTGCGGCGCAAAGCGCCGATTATAAAATAGCGGCGAAGCCGCCACCTTCCCCGTTGAACCTGCTGAACCCTTTGAATCCGTTAAACCCCTGTCCCCCGACACCCCCCTCACCATTTGTGGTATCATAGATATAAAGAAAGGAGTGACACCGATGGAAGACGTGACAGACCTTTTGAACCGCATCAAAAACCAGATCGGCGGAGAGGAAAGCCTCTCGGATGAAGAGCTGAATCGCCAGCTGAATGCGATCTACAGCATCTATGCCACCGCGATGGGACCCGAGCAGCTGATCGTGCAGGCGAGCCGATTCAATGCCGTGAAATATATTCATGACGAAAATCCCAGAAGCCGCCTCATCGGCATGGAGCGCCTCATTCTGGAGAGCCGCGACTACCACCGCCAGCCGACGGATGAAGAAATCCCCGCCATTTTGGACAAGCTGGAGGATAAAGTCGCCGACATCCTCTCCCGCCAAGCCGTCGAGCGCTCCCTCGAGAAAAAGATCGAAGACCGTCTCGAAGAGCGGCACAAGGAGTATGTCGAAGAAGTCCGCCGCGAAATCATCGAAGAGGAGACAGGCAGCACAGAGACCGCCGAGAGCAAACGCAAGCTGGAAAAGCTGGACGCGATGGAAAAAGTCAGCCTCACCACGACGATCCTTCAGGTCGTCCGCCCGCAGTCACTTTCTGAAATCATCGGACAGGACCAAGCCGTGGAAGCGCTCGCCTCCCGCATTTCCTCGCCCTATCCGCAGCACCTTCTGCTGTACGGCCCGCCCGGCGTCGGCAAGACCACCGCAGCGCGCCTTGTCCTCGAAGAGGCGAAGAAGAAGCCCTACACCGTATTTCAAAAAGACGCCCCCTTCATCGAGTGCGACGGCACGACACTGCGCTGGGACAGCCGCGACATGACGAACCCCCTGATCGGCTCCGTGCATGACCCGCTGTATCAGGGCGCGCGGCAGGAGCTCGCCGATGAAGGAATCCCGGAGCCGAAGCCCGGCCTTGTCACGGACGCTCATGGCGGCATCCTCTTCATCGATGAGATCGGTGAACTGGACCCCATCCTCCTGAACAAGCTGCTGAAAGTCCTCGAAGACAAGCGCGTCCACTTCGACTCTGCCTACTATGACGAAGAAGACCCGCAGATCCCCGCCTACATCAAACAACTCTTCGAAAAAGGCGCCCCCGCCGATTTCATCCTGATCGGTGCCACGACAAGAGCGCCCGAAGAAATCAACCCCGCCATCCGCTCCCGCTGCGGCGAAATCTTCTTCGCCCCCTTAGAGCCCACGCACATCATCGCCATCGTGAAACGCGCCGCCATAAAACTCGGCGCTCATCTCGAAGCCGGCGTCCCCGAGCTCATCAGCCGCTACACCATGGAAGGCCGCAAAGCCGTGAACCTTCTCGCCGATGCCTACGGCCTTGCCATTTACGAATCAGGAAAGGCAGAGAGCGTCACCATCACCAAAGCCATCATGGAGCGCACCGCGCAGACGAGCCGCCTCAGCCCCTGCCTCCGAAAAGAAGCATCGGATACGCCGAAGATCGGACACCTCTACGGCCTTGGCGTCATCGGCTCTTGGGGCAGCACGATAGAAATCGAAGCCGCCGCCTTCCCTGCCGCTGAACCCGGCAAGGGGAGCCTGCGCTTCAATGACACCGCCGGCTCCATGGCGAAGGACTCCGTCAGCGCCTCGGCCGCCGTCGTCCGCCAGCTGACCGACAAGCGCCTCTCCGACTACGACCTGCACATCAACGTCATCGGCGGAGGAAATATTGACGGCCCATCCGCCGGCTGCGCCATCACCTGCGCCATCCTCTCGGCCATCGAAAAGAAGCCGCTCCGTCAGGACATCGCCATCACCGGCGAGATCGCCCTCTCCGGCGAAGTGAAACCCGTCGGCGGCATCCACGAGAAAGCCTTCGGCGCCCGCCAAGCCGGCATGAAGGCCATGATTCTCCCTGAGAAAAACAAGAGCGACATCGATAAAGGGACAGCGGGGATCGAAATTCATCCTGTATCGAATATACAGGAAGTGTGGAGTTTAGTGACTAGTGACTAGGGACTGGGGACTGGGGATTAGTGGTTAGGGATTAGTAGCTAGGGGCTAGTGACTTGAATCCCACTTTCGGGCATCGCCCTTTATAAAAAATCGACGCGAAGCGTCGCTCCTCTTAGCCTTCCCCATCGGGGAAGGGGGACCGCGTCAGCGGTGGATAGGGTGCTTTCGTAAATCGTCGACTTGAGACGCATTTTCCCACCCTCTTTCGCACGTAATCAAAGGGCGGCACACCCCACGAGCTTGCCCCGAATCAACAACTTTCAACCAACAGTCATTACCAAAGGAGCATCTATCATGATCGAAAAAATCGAAAAGAAAATCATCGAACACGCCAACGGCGGCAAAGGCCACCTCATTCTGGAACCCATCGCAGGGCCGGACATTTTGAAAGACAAGTGCCGCCTCTACGTGAAAGCCACCCTCGAAAAAGGCTGCTCCATGGGCATCCACCAGCACAAAGGCGACGGTGAGATCTACTACATCCTCTCCGGCAAAGGCCTCTACACCGACAACGATACCACCTATGAAATGAAACCGGGCGATGCCGCCTTCTGCAAAAACGGCGACTGCCACGGCATCGAAAACATCGGTGACGAAGACCTCGTCTTCATGGGACTCGTCATTTACGACAAGTGATGTAAGTCACTAGTAACTAGTGACTGGTGACTAGGGATTAGGGCCTAGGGATTAGGGATTAGAGATTAGAGGCTAAGGACTAGTGGCTAGTGACTAGTGACTTGAATCCCACTTTCGGGCATCGCCCTTTATAAAAAATCGACGCGAAGCGTCGCTCCTCTAAGCCTTCCCCATCGGGGAAGGGGGACCGCGTCAGCGGCGCTCGGGTGCTTTCATAAATCGCCGACTTGAGACGCTCCTTCCCGCTCTCTTTCATGCCGCCTGTGCCCTATCCGCCCCTTCGGGGCACCTTCCCCTCGAGGGGAAGGCTGACGATACGAGGAATACCATCATCTAAAATGCCGCGAAGCCGCCACCACAAGTTTAAAAGCAGGGATGAGTAGCTAGGGACTGGGGACTAGGGATTAGGAAACTCCCGTATCGTCATTTCGAGCGAAGCGAGAAATCTTTGTCATTCGCGGTCAAGCGGTCAATGTCAGGAAACCCTAAGCGAGAAACCTGCCATCCGCAGACCTTCGGGCATCGCCCCATTTATACTCCGCGGCGCTTCTATATTTTTTTGCGCCGCACCACCATTTCTCATTTCTAATTTCTCATTTCTAATTCCTCATTCGCGCAAAGATTTCATTCGAAATCAAGGGCCAGCACGCCCCATGGGCTAACCTTGAACCTATTTTCATTTCTCTTTTTAGAGATGAAATAAACATAAGTATCGTGTTATAATAGAAAAACAATCTCATCTGATTCGTGATAAGGAGGAACCCTATGGCATTAAAAGAATTTGAATTCGGCTTTGGCAAGACCACCCAGAAAGTTTCCCTGCCGGAAGAACACATCCTCGACGTCCTCGAAGGCGCACCGACCCCGGCCTGCGATGTCGAAGCAGCCACCCTGGAATGCATGCGTCACCCGATCGGCAGCAAGCCGCTCACGGAAGTCGTTTCCAAAGGCGACAAGGTCTGCATCGTCTGCGCTGACGTCACCCGTATCTGGAACCATTCCGATCAGTACGTCATCCACATCGTGAATGAACTGAACCGCGGCGGCATCCCGGATGATGACATCTGCATCCTCTTCGCGCAGGGCACTCACCGCGAACAGACTCCGGAAGAAGATATCGCTGTCGTCGGTGAAGAACTGACCCACCGCGTGAAGCTCTACCAGCACCGCTGCAAGAAGATGGACGAACTCGTCCACGTCGGCGATACCAAGAGAGGCACTCCTGTATGGCTGAATAAACACGCTGTCGAAGCGGATAAGATCATCGTCGTCGATGGCATCACCCCGCACCTCTTCGCAGGCTACGGCGGCGGCCGCAAGCTGATCCTCCCGGGCGTTGCCGGAGATGAGACCATCCAGATCAACCACTGCCACGCTCTCGGTGAAAAATTCGGCTCCGGCATCAATCCGAAGACCCGCTCCACTCTCCTCAATGACAATCCGGTATCTGACGACATGCAGGAAGCCTCCGATATGGTGAAACCGGCTTTCCTCGTTCACTCCGTCATCAATTCCGAAGGCCAGATCTGCCGCATGGTCGGCGGTGACCCCTACGAAGCATGGCTCGAAGGCACCAAGCTCGTCTACAAGACCCAGAAAGTCCCCTACACCGACAAAGCCGACATCGTCTTTGCCTGCGCCGGCGGCTATCCGAAAGACGTTTCCCTCTATCAAGGCAGCAAGTGCTACGACCCGTCCGATGTCGTCACCAAGAAAGGCGGCGTCATCATCGCCATCATGGAAGCCTCCGACATCTATGAACCGGCCGCTTACCTCGACAGCTTCAAGTATGAAACCGAAGCCGATATGGAAAAGGCTCTCCGTGAACACTTCACCATCCCGTTCTTCGTCGCATTCAACCTCTTCTGCATGACCCACCAGTACACCATCATCCTGGTCACCAAGCCGGAGAACTTCGAAGCCATCCGGAAGACCAACCAGATCCCGGTCGCTACCGTCGAGGAAGCATGGGAAATCGCCAAGAAGAAAATGGAAGACGAAGGCAAGAAAGACTACACCATCACCGTCATGGCACACTGCGCTTCCATCGTTCCTTATAAAGACTAATAGAGATTCATGTAAAAAGGCTATCGCTCATCAGGCGATAGCCTTTTTTGTTGTGTTGAAAACACCTTTTCCCCCGCTTCGTCATCCCGAGCGCAGCCGAGGAATCTTTCTTGCACGGCCGCCATAGGCACGCATGCGCCCCACTCAAACGACGCCTTGGTGCTTCCCTTTATCGCCTTTCTCTCACTCACGTTTTACCGCACTGCAAGAAGGATCCCTCTACTTCGGCCCTCATGACACGCAAGAAAGACGGATCGTCTCATATCGTTTTTCATACCGCTGCGTAGAGTTGTGCCTCTTCGAGGCACTCTATCCTGCGCCTTTGGCGCGGGCCGTTTGGCCTCACAGGAAGGCGCCTTAATGGGCAGGCTAGGCGCCTCTTTGGATTAGGCCAAATTCGGAAGTCCCTCTGCGGGACTTCCGTCTCCAAGGACCTACTCGTATCGTTGTTATGACTGGTAACCCATGACTTGAATACCACTTTCGGGCATCGCCCTTTATAAAAATCGACGCGAAGCGTCGCTCCTCTTAGCCTTCCCCATCGGGGAAGGGGGACCGCGGAGCGGTGGATAGGGTACTCTCATAATCGTCGACTTGAGACGCTCCTCCCCCCTCTTTCATACCGCCTGTGCCCTATCCGCCCCTGCGGGGCACCTTCCCCGCAAGGGCGGAAGGCTGCGATACGAGAATCCCCTCTTCTAAAAAGACAGCGCGCCACCCTTGTGAACCCATCCGCTCCCCCCCTTCGTCATCCCGAGTGTAGCCGAGGGATCTTTCTTGCACTGCGGTTGGCATCTCACATGTCCCTGCAGAGAAACGACGCCTTCATCGACGCCTTCATCCTGCGTTTTTCTGGCTTCAAACATACTTCGCCATCGGTCTGCAAAGAAGATTTCTCGACTTCGCTCGAAATGACGATACGAGAGTATCGCTATCCGCACCACCACCCTGAACCCGCTAACCTGAACCATGAACCCAATACAAAAACGAGCCTCTCGAAATGAGAGGCTCGTTTTTAAATGCCAAACTCCTATTTCACGACTTCATATGCTTCCTTGTCATTCGGTACGCCGGAGGCAAGAGACGGACTCTCCTTCTCCGTTTCTTCTTCCTTCTCCCGTCCATCACGGCCAAGCGTACGGTCCTCATAGAGGCTCGCATTCATGACGCCTTCCGCCATCATCGGGAAGCGCTCGCCGTTCACGGTGAGGCCGTCCTTGACGCTCGTCATGACATGGTCGGTCGCAATATCATAGCCACCAAGCGAAAGATTTCCGAAATGCTCCGCCTGGCTGCTGCCCGGATTCTTCTCGATCGTCACGCGGATCTTGTCCGTCGCAAGGAAACTGTCCCCGCCGATCGCGGTATTCGTGAGGCCGAGAGGTTCCCTGCCTGTGAGATGCAGGTGCTCGACCCTGCTATCCTTCACAAGAGTACCACCCGCAGACGTGGAGTGAATGCCTGCGTAGTGCGCCTGGCTCTGGCCATCTGCGCCGTTGATGGTGACATGCTGCGCGCCGACGCCTGCGAGATCATCGATACCGATGTTGTCCGCAGAGATCGTGAGATCCGCCGCATCGCCTTCGCCATTTGCCAGCGTGTCGATTTCCACCTTCTTCGCAGAGAGTGTGACCTTTCCGCCCGCAGACGAGAGCAGCGCGCTGCCCTTTCCACTCGCATCGAAATCATGCGGCTTCGCCTCGCCCGTGACAAGACTGCCCGCCGCGCCGCTGCCGGTGGTCGACCCTGCCGGCGTGCTCGTATCCACACCGTCCAGCTTGCCGACCGGCGAACGATCCGTGATGCGGATGTCTTTCTTCGCCGTCATCTCGATGGCGCTTCCGGAAATCTTCGCATCCGTCCCCTTCACAGAAATGCTGCCGCCTGCGTCCGCAGTGAGCTTGCCGCTTGCCTTTGCCTCATGAAGAACCATATCACTGCCGCTTGCAAGACCCGCATCGCCCGTTGTATGAATCTTCGTCGCATCGAACGTCGTGCCGCCAGCTTCTGCGGTCAGCGTGCCGATCGTCACATCTTTCTTCACGGTGACAGACGCATCGCCTGTCTTAGCCGTGAGCGTGCCGCGTTTACGCTGCCCGCTGTCGATCCTGCGGCAAGCGTTCCCGCGGTCACTTCAGTCACTTCCATCGCACCGCCGCTTGTCAGCGCTGCGTGTTCCTTTGCATGCAGCGTCGTCACACCAAGTTTGCCTGCGGTCGCTTCGATCGTCGCGTTGCCGGCTTCTGCCTTCAGAGTGCCGATCTTCACATCCGTCTTCGCGGTGACTTTCGCATCGCCTGTCGTAGCCGTGAGCATGCCTGCGTTTACACTGCCGCCGGACGAGATAGCAAGCATACCCGCTTCTGCTCGGTGAGCGTGACATCGTGATCGGCCTCGACGGTCGCGCTCTCCTTTGCGCCCAGCTTCTTGAGAGCGAGCTGTCCCTTGGCGGTGACCTTCACGTTTCCTTCTTTCGAAGTGAAATCGCTGCCCGAAAGGGACGCATTTTCGCTGTCCGTGTAGGTGAGGTCACCCTCTGCGGTGTGCACGCCGCCACTCATCTTGCCCGCATTGGTGATGTCTGCGGTTCCGCCGCTAAAGTTGCCGCCGGAAATGGTGTTATTCTGCGCGGTATGGACGCGGAGGGCTTTTCTTGCCTTATAGCTGCCATCCGAGATGTCTCCGCGGCTGGTGAGCGTGAGGTCTTCGGCATCGATATCGATCGCCTCCGATGCCGCTTTTCCGAAGAGGGTGATGTCGGCGTCGCCCTTGGCATGTGCCGTGATGACGCCCGGCGTTTCGCTGCCGTCTTTGGCTTTTGTGCCGGTCACTTTCATGCCGAGGGACGCCCCACCGCTTGCGCCTTTGATATTCTTGGCGTTTGTGATGGTAATATTCTTCCCTTCGACGTTCGTATATGTGGTGCAGGTTTCGTCGCCGCTCGTATCGTGTCCGTCTTCGGCGAGGAGGCTGTTTCCGCCCACATCGAGACGGACGTCTCCTTCGGATGCGTAGATGGTATTGATGACGAGGTCGCCGTCGCTCTTCTTGAGGGAAACACCGACTTTCGCTCTCGCAGTGAGGACGCCCTTCCCTGCCAGCTTCGCCTCATGGATCGCGCCTTCGCCGGATTCGAGAATGATCTGCTTATCCGATGTCAACGTGACGCCGGCGACATTGTCTGCCGCTTTGAGGCGGATTTCATCGCCCGCCTTGAAAGTGCTGTCCCCCGCTATGCTGCCTTCGGTAACGAGATAAATCGCGCCCTTGTCTGCGGTCGCTTGGAGCTTGCCTTTCGCTTCCGCATCAATCGCGCGGATGGAAGACACCTTGACGGTATTTCCATTTACTACGGTGAAATCCCCGCGCTCTGCAGCGGAGAGAGCCAGAAGCTGCTCACGGGTAAGCCTCGTCATGTCAGAGAGGTCGATGGTCATGCCATCCTTCTTCTGTCCGATACTCCCCTGCGCCTCGCCCGCAGTCAGGGTGACAGCCTTGCCGGAGACGTGCGGTGTGCCTTTCAGCGTGGTATTCGTATCTGTGATGCCTTCCTTGATGCTGCCCGGTGCGAAGGTGATGAGGAGATCCTTCGCCGACTTCGCAGAGCCGACGAGGACTTCTGCCTTTTCATCTTTCGAGAGATCGTCTTTGCTCAGTGCGGCATTCCCGTAGATGCTCTCGCTCGACTGCTGGATGCCATCGGTGTAGCGCTTCACTTTTTCGGCGGTCCAGCTGCCGACGCCTTCTGCAAGGAGCATCTCATAGCGCGCCTGCTGTCCTTTGATGTAGGTCTTCACATCCTGTCCATCTGCCTCAAGCTGCCGGCGGGTCACATCATCGAGACTGTACTTGCCGTCTGCATTGATGTGCGTCCGCAAGGACTGGAACTCATTATACTTGCCTTCGACTTTGGCGATGAGGCGACTCTTCTGTTTGGTGACGGTCGCCTCACTGCCTTCGAGGACCGCCGCATTCGCCCAGCCGAGGAGCTTTGCCGTAGCATCCTCGTCATTGAGATCGGTGTAGTTGTTGTCGATGAAGGAACCATTCGTCTTCAGGCTGACATCGCCTTCCTTGGAAATGACACTGTCAAGGTACAGGTCGCCGCTGGTATTTTCGATGGAAATATGTCCTTCCGCGCTGGCTTTGAGCCCATAGTCTTTGCCCTCGCTCTGACCAGCTTCGATGAGGAAGCTGCCATTTGCGCCCTGGATAGCGCCGCCGGAAACGAGCTCGACGCGACCCGCGTGGACTTTCGTCCCGGCCTGCTGCGAGATGTCGCCCTCGGCCTGGATCGCAGCCGCACCTGCGGTGATGCTGCCCGCGGTGACACCATGGTTCACGACCTTGACACCGAAGTCTTTCGCCGCGCTGCCGCTGACGGTCATAGCATTCGTCTTGATGGCCGCATCCCGCGTGCCAGCGCTGCCCGTCGTCGCCGTCATAGTGAGCGTATTCGTATCGATGTAACCGCGTGCGCCCTGCTGGATACCGCCCGCCGAAAGCGTCGCTTCACCAAGGCCATTGGAAATCGTCCCATTCACGATGACGTTTCCCGTGCCGCCATTGACATTGAACTTGCCACCGGTTTCATCGCCGATGAAGCCGATGCCGATGTCGTAGTCCGCCTTCTGCGAATACTGGTGAATGGTGGTATCATATTTCTTTTCCACCAGCTTGTAGTCAAATTTCTTCGCCACTCCCACCGTGTACCAGAGGCGTTTCGATTTCTGCGTAAAGGTCGACTCGGTCTTGTTATTGATGGTCTTCTCCGATGTCTTATACGCCTCGCCGGTCGGTCCGCCATTGAGATCATTCGTCGTCGTGATGATGGCACCACCATTCAGCGTGCGGGTGTACCCTTGCTGGTAGTCTGTGATAGTGCCACCCTGGTCCAGCACCTCCTGGCCGGTCGGTGTCTTATTCTCGATACCCCACCAGTCGACTTTGGTCTTGTGCAGTTCGTAAGTCGTGGTATAGCACCTATCCGTCCCGGTCTGGAGTGTGTAGTAGGAGCCTGCAACCGGCGTATAGGTGCCATCCGTCCCCGCGGTCAGTACCGTATCCTGCGCGTTGCCGGAAGGCGCACCATTCTGATAGTTCTGTACACTCATATGGATCTTGCCGCCATCCCGGGTGTAGGTGGTCTTGCGGGCAATCTTTCCATTTGCGCGGTCGAGGTCAGTGATTTCGATCCGCCCCTCGGTTCCTTCACCCGTGGAGAGCGTCTTGAGCTCGATGTCCTTGCCGCTGTCATTCTGAATGGAAATCTGCCCGTAACCGTCAAGTGCTTCGATACGCGCTTTCAACTTGTCATTCGTCGTATTGATGATAGTGCCGACGATGGAGACTTTGCCGCCGTGGACTTCGATATCATCTACGACGAAGCGATCAGTTTCAAAATCATAGGAGAGCTTCTCTGCCGCTCGTCCCGTTGCGCCTTCGACGCGAACGGTGCGGCCTGCCGGTACTTCACTCTTCGACTGGACATATGTCTTATTTCCGTTGACATCCTCATAGTAGAACCTGCAATTCTTCGGAATCGTCAGATCCCAGTCTGCGATACCGCTCTGGATCTTGGAATTAATATTCACATAGCGAGCAGAAATGAAGATGTTGCCATTCGCAAGGATGCCGGTGCTGCCGGTGCCAAGCTGGCTGTTCTGCTTGCCCGTATCATCGAGTGGCGCGCCGCCGACATGGAAAATGCTGTTCTTCCTGTCCGAGAGGGACTGGATGAAGTCGCCATTCTCCACCTTCATGTCGACCGTGCCTGCGTAGATAGTACCGTCATTGTAGACATCACCATTCTTGCTCTCCACGGTGACAGCGCCGCGCGGATTGTAAATGTAGCCCGCAAGCGTCGTGATCGAAGCTGCGTAGTGCGGCATATCGCCATCCTTGTAGTCCGATGGCTGGAAGGTATACTTCACCGTGATGGAGGGCACCGCTGTATCCTGACGCGTCGTGACAGCAAAACCGACATTCATGCTCTTGTCCTTATTTCCCTTTTTGATCGCTGCCTTCATATCTCCCTTGAGCTCGACGTCATTATAGAAAATCGTGCCGCCCTGCCCGGAGCCATCGATGCCGCCGCGCCCGACGACCTGGATATCGCCGACCGTCAGCGTATTCGGAGACGCATTCGTGATGGAAACCGACGCATCGCCCCCCGCGTGGAGTGTACCGCTGCCAGAGACATTGTCCCCTTCAAAGAGGATGTCACCAAGCTGCGCCGTAATGTCATCGATCTTCATATTGTGCGTCATCTGCTGGTAGACATTTTTGTGAAGAAGATAGTACGATCCCTCTGTGCCTTCTGGAACCGGATTGCCATTGCCATCGACCGTGATGACAGACGCGCCGTCCTTCGTGAAGACGCCATTCGCATCCGTGCCGCCATTCGAGTAGAATTTCTCCGTGGCAGAAATCTGGTTTGCGAGAAGCTCCTGATTCCCCGCGACCTGCTTCTGCCAGTCGATAGAAGCCTGTTTCTTCTGGTCGATCACTTCGCCTTTGGCATCGATGGCCGTATTATCATACTTCGTCACGTCCGTATCGATCGTATCACGGTAGTCTCCATTGTACTTCGTGACCGCATCGCTGTACGTCTTCGCGCTGGCATCGGCTGCCTTCTGACTGTTAGTCGCTGCTTCCTCAGCCGCACGGTACGCAGACGCCGCGGTGTTGTACGTTTGGGCAACCGTCTCGTATGCTTTGCTGCATTCTTTGTAATACTTGACACTCTCATCCGAAGGATGGGTCTGAATGTATGTCTCTACAGTTTGACTTCCCGCCTTCTGCTCGAGCGTCGCATACGCATTGTTCTTATTCCTTTCCGCTATATCTTTCGCATTGCCAGTCTGTTCCATAATGGTCTTCGCGGTATCGGCTTCTGTCTTTTTCGCATCTGCCAACGACTGCAATCCGAGATAATTCGTATGCTCGGTGCCAAGCGCGGTGAGCTCCGTCTTCTGCTGATCCAGCTTCTTCTGATCTGCCTGACAGCTGTCAGTGATCTTCTGGTCCTGGCTCTTTGCATTTTCAAGGACTTTCTTCGCATCCTTGAGTTCTGACGTATCCGACGAGGGGAGCTCGATGAATCGCTTATTTCCTTTGTCATCGGTCTCGAAATATCCCAGCCCCTGCGCAGCCATTTTTTCTTCAAGGAACTGAATCTCTGCCTCATACGCAGCTTTGGTGGAATCATCCGCGCCGAAGTCAGCGAGCTTCTCGCGAAGGGCGGCGAGGCGCTCGGAGAGCTCCTTCCCTACGATGGTAGTGCCACCATAGATATAAGAAATATCGCCATCACTCTTGACCGTCGTCTCCCAGCTGCCCTGCTTGTCCTGTCTGCCGATTGTGATGGACTTGTTTCTATGAATGCCCGTCTCGGCCTTGCCGTCCATAGTGACATCTGCCGACGAGGAGATTTCCTTGCGACCGATGGAGCTGCCGTCTGCCCCGAGCGCATCCGCCACTTTGTTCACCCAGTCCTTCACTTCGCCCGAACCGAGCGCCGTGAGACTGCCCGCTTTCGCTTTCATGTGGATATCGCGGTCGCTTCGCATATTCGCCGCCGCATCCACGGTAAGCGATGCACGGCTGTCAATCTTCGCGACAGGATCCTTCTTGATGGAAATCGGGATTGCCGTCGCATTCAGGATGTCACTGTGCGCACTGGCACGGATGGTGCCTGTCTCGCCCCGGCTGTCGCGTCCAGCCATGGCGGAAATATCGCCCTTCGCCGTTTCCGCGCTGCCAGCAAACGATGTGTTCGACAGACCCGTGTAAGTGACCCGGTTCTCCGAACCGGCATAGCCCGCCGCGCCGTAGACATCGACCAGCGTATCACTGTCAAGCTCGGCATCATTTCTCGTGCCGACCGCGATGGATCCGCCTTTATACGCGCTGCTGTACAGGCTCTGGGCTGCCCCTGTGTAAGACGCGGTCTTGTCCTTCTCTTTTGCTTTCTCTGTCTCGCCCGCCAGAAGCTGGCTGCCTTCTCTGACATGCGCCGTGGTCGTCGCGGCGACGCTATTTGTATTCTTCACATGCGCCGCGCCGACGGCTGCGCCCGTGGAAAGCGTGCTTCTGTCTTTGGAAATCACGCGGCTCGCCGCATCGATCGCGATGGCATTCTTATCGTAGAGCGTCTTTCCTGCTGCCTTTTCTTCCACGGTGAGGTCAGACGCATTCGCCTTAATGGTGACCGCATCCAGATCGACCGTCGTCACGTGCGTGATGGATGTCTCATTCACGACGCCATTCCCGCTCGCAAGCGCTGCACCGATGCTGCTGACGTTCTTCTTGCTGCTACCATCCCGCCATGCCTTTTCGGTGACATTTTCTGCGCGGATAGCCGCCTCTTCCGCTGTCGTGATGGTGCTACCCTGTCCTACACTGACACCTGCATCCGAGACAACCTTGACTTTCGTCTCGCCGCCCGTACCGCTGACACCACCCGCGCTGACAGAGTCCATTTCGACATTTTCTGTATCGCTATGCTCCGCTACGATGGTGGCCTTCTTCGCTATCATCGCGGAAGAAGCCTCGATGGAAACTTTCGTTTCCTGCGCCATATCGACAAAAGCCAGACCGACCGCACCGGAAACGACACCACCCGCGCCAGCGATGGCCTGCGCGTACGCATTGTAACCCTTTGCGTCCGCCGGTTTTTCCATGAGTGCCCGGATCCTGAGCGCTTCATCCGCCGAGAGCTTCGCCCCACCGCCGACACGAACCAGTGCCTTGTCCTTCGAATGCGCTTCAGATACGGTGCTACCGACGCCTGCGATGCCAAGGCCGGCAGAAACCGCCCGCGCCTCCAGGGTAGGGGTATTCTTCGCTGTGATGGAAGTGTTCTTCCCATGAATGGCGGTCTGATTTCCTACATCTGCCTTCGCTGCCACCTCCGAAGAAAACGCCACGCCCGTGCCGGTTCCGGCATAGGTGCCAAGTGCCGCACCGAGTGCTTTCGCGGAGAGCTTCGTATCCGCTTCCGCCTCGATCTTCGCCTCTTCCTCTGCGTCGATGGACGCACCATTCCCCGTGCCTGCTTCCGAAGAGCCGCTGACATCTGCCGTGATAACCGCGCCATTCAGAGCGCCCGACAGCGCAACCGATGCGCCCGTGAGCTTCGCATCGAGGCTTCGTACATTGCTCGAGGTAATAGCCGTCTGTCCGCCGGACGTGATGGACGATCCCGTCCCCGCCAGCGCGCGGACGATGCTCTATGCTCTTGTCCATCCAGGTCTCTTCCGTCCCCTGAGCGGAGATACCGCCGGAGAGGGACGCGCCGACGATGTCACTTTTCATCTGATGGTCAGAGCCCGCAGAAATCTGGACATCTCCCACCGACCGGATAGAAGAGTTCTCTCCCGTCTTCGCCTGCGTCAAGGTATCCGTGCGGACGACATTGACCGAGATGCCCGCCGCGCTGCCGCCTGCGCTGACATTGCCCATGAGGTTCGAGACGGAGAGCTTATCATCCGCCTTGATCCGGACGTTGTCTGCCGTGACAGTGCTGCCGTTCCCGATCTGGGCGAGCGTCCCTTTCTCACCCATATCCGGCGTCTCGCTTTGGAATTTCGTTTCCAGTTTATTTTTCACATCCGTAAGCGCATCTGTCTGGTACACACCCATGGCATTGCCCGTCTGGGACTTGTTGATTTCGCCATTCACCCAGTCGTCCATGGAGCTTTCGCCGCCATCCTTGCTGGTCTTGCCCGAGAGCATGGCAATATCGCTGTCACTCATGATACTGCAGAAGTTGTACACCGAGACGCTGCCCGCGACACCGAATCCACCCACGGCTGCCGCGATGGCATTCGTGGAAATGCCTTCCATGTGATCCGCCGCATCGATCACCAGCGCGCCATCCGTGTGGAGCTTGTTATTTTCCCCCAGGAACGCATTCGTCTGCGTGCGAATCGTACCGATATCTACCGCCGCCCCCAGTGCTCCTGCACCGACCGCCGCGCCTGCGACCGCGCTCGTCATCTTGTCAATATTGTGCTTCGCCTCGACCGTGACATCGCTGCCTTTTTTATCTGCCTGATTGAAAGAAACGTCATCTCCCGTGTACGCCTTGGTGACAGCGGAGAGATTCGTCACATTCACTGCGCCCGCAAGGCCGGCATAGAGCCCGCCGGCAGCCTGCACGGTGACATTCACGAAGCTTTCCTGATTCTTCGCGGAAATCTTCGTCTTCCCCGCGGTATCAATAGCGGCTCTTCCGCCCAGGAAGGCTTCTGTATCTTTGGAAATATTCGTCACGCCGATGGCTGCACCCGCGCTTCCACCGGAAATGCCGATGGACACGCCGCCATTGTCACCTTTGAGCGTTGTCTCATCGCTGGCCGTGACCGCGATCCCTTCTGCGTTTGCTGTCTTCGCCGAGAGCTGGCTGCTGCCTGCAGCATAGGCTTTCGTGGTCATCTTCAGCGCATTGACACCCACGGTGCCGGAGAGAGACGCCGTGCCGCCCACCGCGACCGCGCCCGCGACCGTGCCATAGTCTACCTTCGTCAGCTGGGTTGCGGAAATATTGACTTTTCCCCGCCATCGATAACCGCGTTCTCATCCGCATAAGCGGCGGTGTCTCCCGTGAAGGAAACCGTGGAATTCGTGAGCCCCATGCCGACCGTTCCCGCCGCACCGATGCTGCCCGCCGCCGCGCCCTGCGTAAACTTCGAATCGTCAAGAATCTCCGCGCCCTTCTTGACGGTAACTTTCGCATTCTTGCCGACATGTGCATCGGTTTCCTGCTTCACGAAGGTTTCCGATGCCGCTCCGGCAAGACCTGCCGTACCGCCGGCACCGAGACCGGCAGCACTGGTCACGCTGCTGCTGGTGTTTTCTGCTTTCACGGTGAGGCTGCTGCCTGTCACTTTCACATCGTCACCCACGATCGCACTGGCTTTTTTGTTCACCACTTCGACCGCTGCGGTGAGACCGACACCGGTATTTCCGCTGGCAGCACCACTGCCTGCGACGGTTTTCAGTTCCGTTTCATCCTTGGCGGTGACAGAGACATCACCGGCCTCCGTCACTTCACTCTGGCCCAAATGCGCTTTCGTATCGGTCGAGACGGAGTGTGCGCCAGCTGCCCCTGCGAAAGTACCGGCTCCGCCGGCGAGGGTCGCTGCGACAGAGGTCAGGTGTTCTTTCGAGTCCGCATTCACGGTGACGGAGGACGCATTTTTCAGGGACGCACCGTCGGCGATGCCTGCATAGGTGTGACCGTTGTAGGTCTGGACGTCGACAGCTGCGCCAATACCGCTTCCCGCGGAGAGGGACGCGCCGCCCGCGAGGCCGAAGAGCTTCGCGGTGCTTGTCGCACCTACCTGAGCCGCCTTCCGCCCTGCATCGTACTTGCCCTTGCCGATAGTCGCATCGGTCTTCTAGTCGATGACATTCACCGTGACAGAGCCGGAGCCCGCGAACTGCGAGGTGCCGCCAGCGAAGCCGACAGCGACGGTCCTAGCAGTCTTATCATCTGTATCCGAAGCCGCGCCATTGTACGCATTATCCGCCTGTACAGTGATGCCGTCCGCGGTGATGGTATGATTCTTATCTTTATCGCCGGTAAGCGTAGCTGCGACTTCCGACTGGTTCACCATAACGCCGATGGATGCGCCGGCGGGGTTTCCTCCGACAGCCGCACTGCTGACGCCGAGTGTCGCATTGCTTCCATTCTTCGCCAGGACGGAGAGCGCCCCGGTCTTCATGGTATTGTCATTGGAAATATGGGCATCCGTCTTCGTGTGGATCCAGTTCCCGCTCGCCGAGAAGGCCGCCGCGAGTTTGCCCGAACCTGCGCCTGCCGCCACGATGGACTGGATCTGGCTGGTCTCATCCGCGGTGACGGAGAGGGCTCCGCCGCTGTTCACTGTGGTATCTTCGAGCGAAGAGGTGGTTTCCCCTTCGATGAGGTTTGCTGCGATGGACGCCCCCACCGCCGCTCCATTATTGCCAGCGGAAATCGCCACCGCGCCCGTGTAGGAGTCGATGGTGCCGCGGTCTTTGGCCGCGATGGTCGCCGCTTCATCCGCAGTGAGACGGCCGCCCTTCACATGGGCGTCGGTTTCATTATCCACCCAGTTCAGACTGATCTGGCCCGCGATGGCGCTGCCCTTTGCCGCACCACTGCCGCTCGCTGCGATATTTGTGATCTTCGCCGCGTTGTCCGCTTCGACAGTGAGGGAAGCGTCTTCCTTCTCGCTGCCTTGGAGCGTCAGCACTGCATCTTCGGCATAGGCTTCATTCTTGTCCGTGATGGCGTTGTACATGAAGCTCCCTGCGATGGCACTGCTGTTCTGCGAGAGACCGAGGGCGATCGCACCCGCGCCTGTCGTGATCTTACTGTCATTGCCGGAACGGATGGCGAGCGCATCGGCAGTGACCATATTTCCTTTCGTATACGCCTTCGCCGTATCGGTGATACGATTCACGGAGACATTCGCCGCCGCGGCAAAGCCGCCCTTTGCGGTGCCGACGTTCTCACCCATGGACGCATCTTTTCCTGCGATGGTGTCCAGTGCGGAGTCGCCTTTCTGGATCTCTTTCTTATCTTTGTCCGACTTGCCTGCGTTCAGCAGTTTTTCTGCCAGTTCGCCGATCGAAGAGGTACTCTGGCTGTCCTCACCTTCCTGTGCTTTCAGACCGGTACTGCCTGCGCCGTTCGCCTCGGTGCTATCCATGGTGACACCGCCGGCTGCGGACATGGCGTAGATCACGCCGGTTTTCTTGGCGGTGACGGAGACGTCTTTCGTAGAAGTGACCTTCCCCTGGAGCGATGCTTCTGTCTGGCGGTCGATGTGGTTGTATGCGACGGTGGCGCCGATGCCTGCCTGTTCGGAGACAGCGATCGCACCGCCGATGTTGATGGTCTTGCTATTGTCCTCAGCACTGACGCTGACGTCACCGTCTGCGTTGATGGTCGCTTTGCCGACCGTGGCTTTGGTGGTGTTTTCGAAACGGTTGACATTGACTGTCCCGTCGATGGCAACGGTCTGCCCCTTGCCGCCCGCAGCCGCCATGGAAAGATTCGAGCCTTTGTTTTCCGCCGTGACGCTGACATCCTTCGCCTTCGTCACAGTCACGCCATCTTCCACGGTGGCTTCGGCGGTATTCTTCTGATGCACGGTAAGCGCCGCGCCGCCCAATGCGGCTTTCCCGCTGCCGGAGAAAGGACTTCCTCCAATGTCTTCCCAAAAATCGAGGCTCCCCGGCTGGTCGCCGATCGGCGCTTTGATGTCGCCGCTGAAATTCACAGTGTGGATATCATTCTTCGCGCTGACATCGAGATTGCCATTATCGATGTCTACCTTCGTATCCTTCTTCACCGTTGCTTTCGCGGTGTGGTTGTATTCCATGATGTTCAGCGCCGCTGCGCCGGAGACTTTCTCGCCCGCGCCGCCCGTCTGCGTCCAAGAGTCGGTCAGGTACGACAGTTCAAAACCATTATTCGGGTCGAAAATGGTTGCCAAGTCATCCGCAAGATTTTCACCGAAGCCTTCAAGGTTCGACTGCCAGGGGCGCTTCGTTTCCGCGCTGACCTTCACATCGCCCTTGGACTTGATGTCACCCGCGAGTTCGGCTTCGGCCTTGTCATTCTGGTCGACGTAGTTCACCGCCGCCGCGATGCCGGCGCTCTTGTCCGCACCCTGGCTGACACCTGCCTTCACCTTCGTCCGCGACAAGGTCTCCGCGTGTACATCGACTGCGCTCGCACCGCTTGCTCCATCATAGCCGCGCACTTCACCCGAAAGGGACGCCTTCGCGCTGTTGTCACTGAAGAGGAAAGCCGTCACAGCATTGAGCCCGAGGCCGCCGCCTTCTTCTCCGTCGACTTATCACCCCAAAGCTTCTTGATGCCCGCCATGAGCTGGTTGCCCTTGCCCTTGGTCGTCGCTACGTCCACGATGTCGTGAATGGGATCCGAGCTGGTGCCATCATCGCTTTCGCTCTCGCTCGTGATGTGGAGCGTATCGGGATCATACTTCCCATCTTCGTCCGATACCGTATTCTCTGCACTGACACTGACCTTGCCATTTGCATAGACTTTGCCCTGCACATCGGCCGTTGCCTTCGTCTCGGACTGGATGACGCCGACCGCGAGGCCCAGCGTGCCGTCGCCGCTGCTGTTCTCGACCTCGACGGAGAGATTTCTCTCTGCCTTCGCCGATACGTCTACATTTTCTTTTGCCTTCAGCGTCGCCTCTTTCTCTACATTGACGGATGCATCTGTTTTCGCTTCCGCCCAGCCAAGATCGATCGCGATGGGAAGATCTTCCGCGCTGCCCTGCCGCTGGAGATCGATAGCGTTACTGCCTTCCGCAGAAATCGCGAGATCCTTCCCTGCCGTGAGCGCACTTGTCCCCTGGATCTCTACTTTCGAGGAAACGTCCGCGATGCCGACATTGATCCCGACGCCGAGAGCGCCGCCCGTCTCACTGCCAATTTCCGACTTTACCTTCGAGGAAATCGTAAGGTCTTCCGCCGCGGTGAGCTGCGAATCCTTGACCGTCACGAGAGAGTCTGCGCCCGTCTTCACGACAGACGCCAGATTTCCCACCTGTTCATCAAAGGTCGCATGGAGCAGTCCGAGGATACCATCCTCTTCCGCAGCTGTTTTATACGCATCCGCCGAGCCGACCTTGCCGCTGACTTCCGTCTTCGCCGCAATGCCTACATGCTGCCCTTTGATGGTGGCATTCGAAATATCGACCGACGCCGAAGCCTGGCTGCCCATGAGATTCCCGCCATTCCGTTCCGCGCTAGCGATGACCGACGTGTCACCGCTTACCGCGTCAATGTATGCCTTGTCAATGACGATCGCACCCTTGGTCTCGAAGGATTTCGCTTCCGACGGTACACCGACAGCCGCCAGTGCGACATCGCCCTTGCCGAGAGCAGTGGCGACCGTAGCCGACGGGGTATTGATATTCACCAGCTGATTTCTATATTCATCGGCGGTTTTCTGCGCTGCGTAAGTGCCTGCATTATCCACATGCGTGCGTACAGCCGCACCGTTCAGAGATACATCGCCTGCGCCCACGATCACATCGCCTTGGGCATAGACCTTCCCCTGAAGCGTGATGTCACTGCCGCCGGCGACAGCCTTCGCCTGCGCCGTAGCGGACTGCGCCAAATGCTTCTCCATCCCGCCATTGTACAGCGCTTCGCCATACGCCGCATTCGTCCCCAGCGTCAGCCGTCCCACATTGAATACGCCAGTCTTGCTGACCATAATGCCTGCATTCGAGAAGAAATACACGTCCCCGCCGATCTTATTATCCTTGATCGCATTCACCACGCCATCAATGTTGATGCGGTTCTTGACTAGGTTGATCTGGCGATCGACCGAGGAGCCGAGCTGGAGATTCGCCACGTCCTTTTGTCCGATACCGAAATCCGTGAACTTGTTCAGGGCACTGCCATTGTTGACCTGCTGGTTGTAGATGTCATACTGCGTGCCGCCGCCTGCGAGCGGGGTCTTATCCACCTTGCCAGTGTGAGCCGGATCCGCCACGTTGACATCTGCGTAAATGAAATTGCAAGCCGCGCCCCAGCCTGCGATAGCAAGGAGCAGTGCCGTCCCTGCGCGGGAGAGGATGCTCCCGCCGCGGCGCACGCTCTTCTTCCCCCGGTGCGTCTTCACCAGCTCCGAAGCGACCACATAGCAGCCACGCGTGGCATTCCAGACGACTTTGTAGATTTTATTCATAAGATGGTCCTCCTTTGTGTCGAAAGATCATGAAGATCGGTTGAAGGGTTTAAGGGTTCAGGGTTCAGGGTTCAGGGTTCAGGGTTGTGGTGGCGGCTTCGCCGCGAATATGTATGGGGCGATGCCCGAAAGCAGTATTCAAGTCACCAGTCACTAGTCATCAGTCACTCAAAATTACACATTCCTCTGCAGATAGAAATGCACTCTCGGCGATGCATCTCCGATATTTCCGGAATCCTTGAGCGGGATGCCGAGGACGGCCTTACCATACCAGCCGCCCTTGCTGCACTCCAGACCGAGGCCCGCGCTCGTGAGATAGTCCTTCGTTGTTTTGATGGTGAAATTGTTATATGCGACACCGTGGTCGAGGAAGACGAAGCCTCGCCATGTCTGATGGTCACTGCTGATGGGGAAGCCGTACTCCATACCGGTGAACCAGCCTTTATCGCCCGAAAGGATACTTTCCTGGTATCCGCGGACACTCCCCATGCCGCCCAGCGTGAACTGCTCCGTCGAGGGCAGCGACTCGAAGGCGGTGTATTGGCCGTAGAGGCGGTAGAGCATGTACTGGTCATTTTTGAGATTCTGCCGGCGCATGAGGTAGGCGCTATTGTATGAGCCGTTGTTATCCTTATCATTCACGCGGTCATCGCTTTCGTAGCCGGTGACACTGGTCATGAAGAACCACAGCCCGTTCTCATCGAAGCTCCGCGCTGACAGTCCGGCCTTCACCGTGCGCGTCGCGCTATTCGAAAGCTCCATCCCGGAGTATGTGGTATCCGACCATTTCCGATGGCCTTCCAGGAAGACGTCCACACGGGAAAGCGGCGTGATATTCACAGGATGCGTGATGGAAATCGCCGCGTCATTCGAATTTGCCTTCATGTCATAGTCCTTGAAGGTGCCGTCGATGATATCCACCAGATTTCTGCTATAGGAAATCTGCGCCCGCGTCCCGTGATGCCCCCATGGCGTATCGTACATCACCGAGCCGCCCCAGATGCCTTCCGTCCACACCGGGCTCACTGCGAGGCTCGCATCATGCCCGCCGATCCCGCGGTACTCCGTATACGCGCCGATGCGGTAGCGGCCGCTCTCTTTCTGCCCCGCATTGTCCGTGAAAATGAAGGATGTCAGCGGATTCTCCTTCTCCTCGAGCACCAGATGGAGGTCGGAGGTCCCTTCCTCTTCTCCCGGCACCAGCTCTGCCCGCACCTGATAGGTATTCGTCGAATTATACACGCGGAGCTCATCCTCGAGCCGGTCCACGTCCACCAGTTCGCCCATCCTTCCATGGATGCGCGAGAGGAGCGTCTTCTCGGAAATCCGCTGATTTCCCGTGATGACCGTCTTTCCGAATTTCCCTTCAATGAGACGGATGTAGACCACGCCGTCCTGTACCTTCTGCGGCGGCAGCACGGCCTGCGCCGTCACGATATGCTTCTCCTGATACAGCGCATTCAGGCGGGCCACCATGTCCGTCAGCTCTTTCACAGTGGCAGGCCCTGCGCCTTTGAAATGGATGGCCTTCCGGATCTCCTCTGCGGAAAGAAATTTCGACGGCGTCACACGGATTTCCTTCACTTCAAAGACAAGCCCGCCCTTTTCAGCTTCCGCCTCTGAGGAATGCACCACATCCAGCGTGCGGTAGCGGCTTTTCTGATAGTACGATGCCACCTGCTGGTTCGTCTCACTCATGCGCGACGCCTGATCTGTCACCTTCTGCACCGCCGGACCCTTCGGATCGAGCTGCGGCAGCGCCGGCGCAGCACTCACACTGCCTGAAAAAAGAAGGGCTGTCAAAAGACTAAGAGATAGCGATTGTATGGTACGTTTCATGGCAAGATCCTCCATCGGAAAAAAGGCAGTACGCAGAATACCGTCTGCTTTTTCTAAAAAAGGGTACACTACCCCTATCTTGTACACATTGTATCAAAAATTTTTCCCCCTGACCCTGTCACAAGTGACAGGGTCAGGGGGGTAGAGGAAAGTTTTTTTCGGGGTGAGTGACTGGTGACTAGTGACTAGTGACTGGAGACTGGAGACTAGGAGACGTCAGACTGCCGCCTTCTCATATCGTCATTCCGAGCGCAGCCCTCGATCTTTGTCATTCGCGGTCAAGCGGATAATGTTTGGAAAATTCAAAACGGGAAACCTGCTTTTTGGCAGACCTTCGGGCATCGCCCCATATATATTGCAGCGAAGCCGCCACCACAAGTTTGAAAGCAGGGATAAGTGGCTAGGGATTAGGGATTAGGGATTAGGGATTAGGAGCAAGCGGTGATTGAAATAGCGCAATTGGTACACTAACCGTTCTGCAAGGAAGATCTCTCGGCTACGCTCGAGATGACGACGGCGCGAAGCACTACCATTTCGCATTTCTCATTTCTAATTTCTCATTCAAGCGAAGTTTTCGCACGCAATCAAAGGGCGGCACGCCCCTCGCCTTGCCCCTCATGCTATAATATGATGTAAATCTTCTCACCGCACCCTTGGTGCTTCCATTTTCCAAAGAAAGGACCCACTCATGAACACCCCGTTGGGGGCTGACTACAGAAGCCCCACTTTCTGGCAGCGGCTATTTTTCATCCTGGCTATCACTGTGGTCGGGACATTTCTCTACTCCGTCGGCATCAATGCCTTCTACGTCCCCCATCACTTTCTGGCAGGCGGGCTCACCGGCATCGCGATGATCCTGAACTACCTGACGGGTTTCCCCATCGGTATCGCAAACCTCATCCTGAATATCCCGATCCTTCTTCTTGCCCTGAAATTCATGGGGAAATTCTACACCCTGATCACCATCATAGGCACCGTGCTCTGCTCCGTCTTCATCGACCTCACCGCGCCGCTTGCCACCATGTCCTCCGTGAAAGAGCCGCTCGTCTCCGCCATCGCAGGCGGCGTCATCCTTGGCCTTGGCATGGGGCTTCTCTACCGCTACAACAGCAACACCGGCGGCCTCGATGTCATCGGCGCGATCCTGAAGAAATACTACAATCTGGAAATCGGCTACGTCGTCTTTGCGCTGAACTTCCTGATCGTCATGGCCAGTGCATGGATCTTTGCCCTGGAGCTCGCCATCTGCACCCTGATCGCGATGTACATCAATGCGAATCTATCGAGCCGTCTCGTCATCGGCTTCGCCCAGCGGAAAGCCGCCTTCATCGTTTCTGACAAGCCACTTGAGATCGCAGACGCCATCCTCCGCAACATTCACCACGGTGCGACCCTCCTCTATGGGCAGGGCGCCTTCTCCGGCATGGATAAGCGCATCGTCTTCGCCATCGTCGACCTGACGCAGATCACGAAGCTCCGTCACTACATCGAGAAAATCGACCCGCACGCCTTTCTCTTCATCATGAATACCACCGACGTCATCGGCCGCGGCTTTACGAGCCCGCTCTCCACCGTGAAGACCATGCCGAAGTCCATGCGCTACACCAGCAGCCCCGAGGGCGAAATGGTCCCCACGCGCATGTGGCAGTATGAAATGGACGAGGAAGCCCATCCGAATCAGGGCGAGGCCGCCCGCGAAGCAGAAAAAATCGCAAGAAAACGCATGAGCTATCGGAAATAAAAAAGGGGCTGTGAAGAAATGAATCCTCATTTCTTCACAGCCCCTTTTTTATTTTCTTTCATTTGGTTCAGGGTTCAAGGTTCAGGGCTCTCGTGGCTCTCGTGGCGGCTTCGCCGCCTTTTTTAGAAGATGGTATTCTCGTATCGCAGCCTTC
>ERZ1673722.1409-NODE-1409-length-24101-cov-4.509440_pt1 | contig 24101 bp, 16 predicted proteins | sample MGYA00580222_ERZ1673722 | MGnify/ENA primary metagenome ERZ1673722 (study PRJEB41218, sample SAMN15661750) | gut metagenome | host: Homo sapiens | place: Canada: London | collected 2015-08-20/2019-03-30 | study: EMG produced TPA metagenomics assembly of...
CGGCAAGAGCCCGGCTGCGCCCGGCTTCGAGGCGTCCGACATCTTCAACTCCAAGCTCTTCGTCATGTGGGGCATGGATCCGGTGGTGGCCTGGTTCGGCCCGACGAGCTACTACATGCAGCTTGCACACGAGTACGGCTGCAAGACCATCATCATCGATCCGCGTTACACCCAATCCGCCGAGATTCTCGCCGATCAGTGGATTCCCATTCGCCCTGGTACCGACCTTGCCATGATGCTGGCGATCGCCCAGGTTCTTTATGAGGAGGACCTGATCGATCATGAGTTCGTGAACGAGTGGGTCGAACCCGTCGGTTTCGAGCGCTGGCGCGCCTACGTGATGGGCGAAGGTGACGACGGCGTCAAGAAGACGCCCGAGTGGGCGGCTCCCATCTGCGCCGTTCCTGCTGAGACCATCCGCGAGTTCGCTCGTCTGTACGGCACCACCAAGCCCGTGCACCTGCAGTACTTCTACAGCTGCGCCAAGCGCCATTTGGGCGATTACAGCGCCGCCGCCGCAATGCTGCTGCAGTCGATGACCGGCAACGTGGCGTGCGCGGGCGGCTGCGAGAGCGGCGCGTGCCTGCCGACCCCTGGCCGCGTTCCTGCGCCGCGTGCTGATTTCGGCCGCGATCCCGGGGATTACGAGGTGCCGGTCCTGTTCAACAACAACTGTCTGACCGAGATCCTGGCCTGCCAGAAGGACTATTGGGAAGGTCGCATGAGCGAGGAGGAGTTCCGCCGTCGCATCGGCTCTCCTTCCGATGACGCGCCGCTGCCCAACATCCAGATGATCGTCTTCGAGAACAACTATGCGAACAACCACTCCAACGTCAACAAGCGTTTCGCGGGCATGGCCGACACCGAGTTCAACTGGGGTTTCCAGTGGCACATTAACCAGCCTACCGCCGAGTTATGCGACATCATCTTGCCTGCCCCGGTGTGGCAGTTCGAGGGTCTCGACGAGTATATGTACGGCCACCAGCGCTTCGTGAGCGGCCCGAACGGCATGCGCAACTACTTCACGTTCTGCGCCCGCGGCGCCGAGATGCCAGGTGAGGTTCGTTCCAAGGAATGGGTATGGACGCAGATTGCCAAGCGTTTGGGCGACGAGGTCGTCGAAGGCTACAATCCGCGTCTCAAAGACGTCGAGTGGGAGAACTGGATTGACGCTCAGGAGGAGATCTACAAGGAGGCCGTCGACAAGTGGGCCGACAACGAGACCCTCATGGCGTATCTGGGCTATGACCACAAGATGACGTGGGAGGAGATCAACGAGAGTCCCGTCATTCGCACCGAGATCGACGTGCCGTTCCATCCCTTCAAGAACGTGCTCGATCGTGGTGAGAGCCCCTTCCTCACGCCGACTGGAAAGATCGAATTCGAGTCGACCTTCGTCAAGAACAACGATCTCACCAAGACGCGCTTCCGCGGCCAGTTCGAGGCGATGCCGGTGTGGAAACCGAGCTATCTGGACGCCGACATTTCCGTCGCCTCAAACGATGGTTTCTACAACCCGAAGGTGAAGCAACACCCGCTGTCGATGGTGTCGCCCGTGTCCATCTACCGCCAGCACTCCTCCAACGACAACAACCCCTTCTTGCGTGAGGACTGCTACCGCCATGCGGTGTGGATTTCAGGTGTCGACGCTCAAGCTCGCGGCATCAAAGACGGTGACATCTGCCGCGTGTACAGCGATCGCGGTGAGGTTCAGCTGACCGCCTACGTCACCAACCGCATGACGCCCGGCACCGCCGCCGTTCACCATGGTGCGTGGTTCCAGACCGATGGCTCCCAAGCCGAGATGAACAAATTCGGCACCGACCTGCGCGGCACGCCGAACATCCTGCTCGATGACGGTCATCTGCCGCACTTGCTGGGCGCGTTGATCACGTCCGGTTTGGTCGAGGTGGAGAAGATCGCCGATGGCGATGCCGAGGGATACGGCCACGAGGCCGAGCGCGGTGGCATGCGAGGCGCGAGCGTGGCCTTGGGCCTGCGCCGTTCGATGGGCGAAGAGGAGTAGAAGATGACGCAGTACGGATTTTTCTTCGATATGAATCGCTGCTACGCCTGCCAGGCGTGCAGCGTGGCTTGCAAGGATTGGAACGGCATCGAACCCGGCGCCGAGAAATGGATGACGGTGTATGAGTGGGAGCGCGGGACGTTCCCCAACGTGCGCCTGAGCTCGCTGGCTTTCCCCTGCGCCCATTGCGAGGACCCTGCATGCGTGAAGGTGTGCGAATCCGGCGCGCTGTACAAAGAGGACGAGTTCGGCGCCGTCTTGGTCGACCAGGACATGTGCACGGGTTGTCGCAAGTGCTACGACGCGTGCCCCTATGGTGCGCCGAAGTTCGCCACCGACGAGCCCGATTGCAAGATGAGCAAGTGCACCATGTGCGTCGATCGCCTGGCGGAGGGCAAGCAGCCCGCCTGCACGCTGTCCTGCCCGCTGCGCGCGTTCGATTTCGGCCCGCTCGACGAACTCATCGCGAAGTACGGCGATGTGCGCTACTGCGAAGGCATGCCTTCGCCCGATGCGACGAAGCCTGCTTACCTCATTTGGAACCCGCGCGAGAAGAAACAGCTTCTTCCGTATGACGCGCAAGAGGCCATCAGGCTCAACCAGCAGCGCGGTGACTTGGGGACCATGTTCGAGAGCGAAGAGGATCTCAAGACCTTCGACGAGGGCACGATTCGCCGCAACGAGCTTCGCATGAAGCACGGCTCGAACATCGAGCTCATGCGCGCGACGCGCAACGACATGGCGTAGGGCCTTCGAGCGTCGCCGCCCTTGCTTTGGCGGCGCGTTGCGTCCTCGCAGAAGAGGGATCGACGTCTTTTGGGTTGCGTTCGATCGAGGTGATCGGGGGCAACGCCGCCAGACGCTTCCGATAAGCAAATTATAGGAGGAGGAAAAAGGAAATGGAGTGGATTGGGGTTATCGGCATCGTAGCCGGTCTGGTCTTCTTCGTCATCGCAGCCATGAAGGGCTGGAACGTGCTCGTCACGTCGCTCGTGACCGCGGTGATCATCGCCGCCACCAACGGCATGGACATCATGAACGCGATGGTGGGATCTGAGAAATCGTACGTGACGGGCCTTGCAGGCTTCGTCCAGAAGAACCTGCTCATTTTCATGGGCGGTGCCATCATGGGCGAGTTCATGGATAAGTCGGGTGCGGCGAAATCCATCGCCAAGGCCATTATGGGTAAGGTCGGCACGAAAAGCCCGTATCTGGTGCTGCTTGGCATTGCGGCAATCGGCGCCATCCTCACCTACGCGGGCATCTCCATGTTCGTCGCCATGTTCGCGCTCATCCCGCTGGCGCGCCCCATGTTCAAGGAATGCAATATTCCGTGGCATTTGTTCTGTGCCGCGTGGACGCTCGGTGCTTGCTCGTTCACCATGGCGATGATTCCCGGCGTTCCCGCCGTGGCGTGGATCAACGCCGCCAACGGCTGCGGCGTCTCGATGACGGCGGCTCCCATCATGGGTATCGTCGGCTCGGTTATCGCGATCGCCGTGTCCTGCCTCTACATTAAGTTCGCGCTGAAGCGCGCTCAGGCCAAGGGCGAGGTTTACGTTGCGGACGAGAACGAGACCGCTGAAGCCGGCGAGGAGAAGGCCATCCCGAGCTTGGGCGTTTCCTTGCTGCCGCTCGTTTTGCTGATCGCGATCATCATCATCGGTTCACAGCTCGGCGTTGCGAACATCGTCTATATCGCCATGGTCGCCGCCATCATCGTCAGCATGATCGTGTTCAACAAGTACATCTCCAGCCAGCGCGACGTGCTGGGCAACGGCGCGAAGAGCGCTCTTGGGCCTGCGGTGTTCACCTCTGCCGCCGTCGGCGTCGGCACCGTCGCCGCTGCTGCCGTCGGCTTCCAGATCATCCAGGGCGCTATCTTCAACATGCCCGGCGGCACCTACGTCTCCGCTGCGACTCTTGCGGCGGCGCTCGGCGGAATCATGGGCTCCGGCTCGGGTGCGGTGGGCATCATCGCCACGAACTTCCTGGACCCCTATCTGGCAACCGGCGTCGATCCTGCGGCTCTCGCGAAGATCATCGCCACCTCCGCGACCATCGGAGGTGCCCTGCCGAACTCCGGCGCGATGTTCGGCATGCTGGCGGCAATGGGTTTGAACCACGCCAATTCGTACAAGCACATCGCCGCCATCTCCATTGGCGCGGGCCTGTGCGCTCTCGTCGTCATGATCATCATGGCGATGGTTGGGATCGCTTAGCGATCCCGTGTTCGGCCGGGGCGCGAACAGGGCGCGCCCCGGCTTCGCTCCCTTCCGCTGCTTTGCGATGCTTCGCGGCGGAGGGGCGTTCGATCGGGAGATGCCGGCTTCGGCACCTCCCTCGAAGGGCTTTCCACGACGCTGGCGGTTTGCCACAACGCCGCCGTCCCTCCACGTGAAAGCCCCTCGAGAGGGGTAAACCGATCTACTAAGGGGGAGAAATGCTCAAAGAGGGGAAAGAGTCTTCGTCGAAATCGACGCCTGCAGTTAAAACCGCGCAGGATCGAGCGCCGAGCACCAGCGCATCGGTGGCCCGGGCTGCGCGCAAATCGGGGAAGGGGTCGGCTACCGAGCAGGTCTCGTTGTTCGAGCGCGTGCCCGATGACAAGCGGTTGGCGTGGCCCGACATCGCGTCCATCTTGTCGGGTGTTGTGTCGAGCCTGTCGAAGCTCATGGGCGGTGGCATCGTCGCTTTCTATGCGGGGTGTCAGCTCGGCGGTTTGGCCGTGGCCATCACGTTCGCCCTCTCGTTCGTGCTCACGTACTTCGTCGGAAAGATCTGCTTTCGCGAAGGTCTCCCCAACAACGTCGTCTCCCGCTTCTACATTTTCGGCAAAACAGGCTCCGCTGCGGGTTCTCTGATTTGGATCTTCCTTTTGGTGGGCGTTCTTGCCGTCGGCACGGTGCAGCTGGGCAACGCCATCTTGTTCGCATTCGGCTGGACGAGCGAATTCGCTCGCTGGGGCCTGTTCATCGGCATCTCGTGTTTGTGGGTGCTCATGGCTCTTTTCGGTACGAAGATCATCGCGCGTATGAACGCGGTGTTCGTGGTGGCTCTGTTCTGCGTCATGGGGTACGTGGTGTATCTCATTGCTGCTCAGGGGCAGCTCGGTGACGCGGTGACCCACGGCATCCTCATTCCGGGCGTCGGTGCGGGAGAGGGTTTCGCTTACAGCGTCAACTACGCCATCATGACAAGCGGCCTGCTCGCGCTGTTCGCCGCGGACTTCACGCGATTCGCCCGCAGGGAACGCGACTTGGTCCCTATCGCCGGCGTCGGTAGCCTGTTCGCCATCATCACCTATATCTTCGGCGCCCTCATCACGTATTACGGGTTCTCGAAGTCGGTTGAGTACTTCTCGGGTCTCGGCTATGACGCTACGGGTGCGGCACATGCTGCCATCACGAATCCCGGCGTGTCGTTGGTGCTGGCGGCGGGAGGCATCGGCCTTGCCATTATCTGCCTGTCTCAGATGAAGGTGGAGACGTCGAATTCAATTGGTGGCGCCAACGCCGTTTCTAACTTGGTCCACAGCCTAACGGGTCGAAAGATTCCCTGGGCGGCGGCGGTTCTTGTGGCCAACGCAATCGGCCTTGCGTTCATCCTCGGCGGGATTCTGGATCAGGTGAACGCGTTCATGAGCTACGGCTCCATTCTCACCACCTCTTGGTGCGTGCTTCTCATCACCGACTACTACATCGTGCGTGGCAAGATGGGCATCGGGAGCCGGGGCATCAAGGTGGGCGTCTCGGAGAGGGCGGTGAACTGGCGTGGCGTCGGCACGCTCGCCGCCGTGACCATCGTCGGCAGCGTGCTGTACGCGACAGGCGTGCTCAGCGTTCCCTTCGTGCTGGTGGCTCCGGCGACCATGGTCGTCTACATCGCGGTCAGCTGGATCGCGCGAGACAAGGTTCGCGCCGAGGAAGCCGCCCGCTTGGGTGTGCAGGCATAGGGGGTCGGGGGCTTCGGTTTCGTAGCTTATTTCGCGTCTAAAAGCTTTTCGCACCCCCGACGCTCCAGCTGGCCCGAGCGTTGGGGGTGTTCTGCTTTACGGTTTTCGTCCGCGTCTCACGCGCACGCTTAGAGAACCGATGCGCCGTCTTGCGCGGCGACCGACTTGGCGAACACCTCGGCGGCGTTAAAGCCTTCTCCATTCGGCCAGGTCACGCCATTGCCCGTAGGGGTGATTTTCGCTTGCGCAACATAGGCCGAGTCGGAGAGGGCGTCGATGAAGCTGCCCGCATGCGCCCATGCGTCGAACAACCTGCGCGAGCCGTCGCTCCAGTCGATGAGGATGGTGCCGTCCTTGCGAGCCTCCAGTGCGCGCATCGCGGGCGCATTTTCTTCGCCTGCGTCGATGCCGTGGGCTCGGTTGAGCTCGAAGCCGATAAGGCGCGATTCTTCGAACAGCGTCTCGGGGGCGAAGTCTTGCCCGTTCGGCCACTCGACGGTTTCTCCGTGCGAGGCTATGCGAAGCTTCGCGAAGTAAAGGGGATCGCCTAGCTCGTCGAAGTAATCGCCGTGCATATGCGGGGCCGCGTCGAACAACCTGCGCGAGCCGTCGCTCCAGTCGATGAGGATGGTGGATTCCGATGCGGGAGTTGCTGATACGATGCGAATATCGTTTGTCCACTTCATAGGAGCCTCCAGGATGGGTCGGGTCATGGACTAAAGGGGTTCGATTCGAAAGCACGCCCCCCGGCTTTGCGCGAGATACCAGTTTTCCTCGAGCTCTTGCCTGCGAAGAGCCGCCCATGCGACGACGAGCTTTGTTTGCTTGGGAGGCAGCGATCCCGCAAGAAGATCTCCCTCGAGTCTGAAAGATGCGGAATCCGTTCCGTATCGTGCGTGAAAATGTGGCGTGTTGTGCTGTCCCGCATCTTCGAAGAACATGGTTACGACCACTCCGTAGAATCGGCAAAGTTCGGGCATGTCCTCTCCTTTCGCATTCTAGCACCATGAAGGCAGTCTAGACGGCGGGTCTTGCGCATTGTTAGCGGCGATCCGGCAGCGATTGCGCAGCAAGTAGGCGGCGGTCCGGCAGCGGGCGAGAGTCGGCCTAACGGCGATCGAGAGCCTCCCTGACGGTAATCGTTCGCGGCTCTGTCGCACGGCGTACCTGCGTACATCACCCAACGCGACATGCTCTGGCATGAGCCTCGTTCCCTCCGCTGCCCCCGTTGCTCACAGCTATCGGCAACTCTGCGTAAAGAAAAGTAACGGCTCGTTGACAGATAAACTAGATATCGTTAACTTGATGACGTTTGAGGGCGATTCGCCTTCCGAAGCGCCTCCTCTTTGAGGAAAGCGCGTGCTGTCCCAGATGAACGAGGGTGAGATATGAAAGAACAATCGAAACGAGGCAAGGCGCTCTCGCTGGCGTTGACCGCATCGCTCGTCGCGACGCTCAACGTTCCCGCCGTCGCCTTTGCCGAAGAGGCGGGGAACTCCGCCACGCAAGATGTCGAGCAGCAGCTCGATGCGACGGCCGCAACGGCGGCTGAAGATGCTGCGCTGGATGCGGTTTCGGCGGTTGAAACCACGACCGAGAGCGTGCCTGCAACCGCGTTGCTTTCGGATGAGGCGGACGCCAACGGATCGCAGGATGTGACGACGGTGGTTGCGGTCGTCGGCGACGTTGAGTACGCGTCGCTTTCCGAGGCGCTCGGCGCTGCGACGAACGGCCAGACCGTCAAGGTTTTGGCTGATACGGCGATGGAGATGACGGGCCGCGTCGACGGCAAGTCCATCACGCTCGACCTGAACGGCTGCACGGTTCAGGTCGATAATCGTGCGTTCAACGTCGTCAACGGCGGAAGGCTGACGCTCGACGATGCGAAGGGCGCGGGCACGCTCAAGGTCAACAAGATCGGCAGCACGCTCTCTCTCGGCGTCGTGACCGGGTCTAAGGGCTCCGTGGTCATGAAGGGCGGCACGCTCGAGGCTCCCGACTACGGCATCTACACCACCAGTGACGATACGGGCGCGTACGTTTCCTTCCAGGGCGGTCTGATCAAAGCTACGTACGGCATCTGCGCCCTCGGCAACGGCACCGAGCATAGCGCGAAGGTCGAGGTTTCCGGCGGTGAGATTCAGGCCGAGGTCTTCGGCTTCGGCACTAACGGCTCGAAGGGCTTGGGTGGCGTGGACTTCGCCATGACCGGCGGCACCGTCAAATCTCTCGCCGAAGATGCTCCTGCGCTTTACCTTCCCGCTTACTACAGCACGGCCACCATCACCGGCGGCACCATCACCGGTGGCGCCGGCATCGAGATTCGCGCCGGCAAGCTGACCGTTTCCGGCGATGCGCAGATCTCCGGCACCGGTCCGTTGCAATCCAACCCCAACGGCAGCGGCTCCACGTCGTCGGGCGCGGCCATCGCCGTGGCTCAGCACACCACCAAGCAGCCCATCAGCGTCATCGTTTCCGGCGACGCGAAGCTCTCCGGGACTGTCGCTGTGCACGAGAGCAACCCTCAGAAGAACGACGCTGCGGCCATCAAGCATGTGAGCCTCGCGCTTGAGGGCGGCACCTTCGAGTCCACGGCGAAGGATGCCGAGGGCGTTAGCGCCGTCTACAGCGAGGACTGCACGAGCTTCGTCTCCGGCGGCACTTTCAACACCGAGCTGCCGAACTCCCTTGTGGCTGAAAACTGCGCCATGCTCGTCGACGAGAACGGCGCGGCTGCCGTGAAGAGCGAAGCCGACGCCGCCAAGGATGCCGGCGCCTATGTCGAGAAGGACGGCAAGAAGGTTTACTACACCACCTCTGAAGCTGCGCAGAACGCCAACCCCGATGTTCCGGGCGACGTCAAAACGTACTGCGTGACCGTTGACGGCGTGAAATACGCCTCGCTTTCCGAGGCTATCGCGGTGGCGGGCGAAGGCGCCGAGATGTCGCTGATCGCCGACGTCGCCGAGAGCGTTACCGTTCCGGCCGGCAAGAGCATCGTCCTCGATTTGGCGGGCTTCACGCTTGCGGGCGGCGACAACGGCAAGGGCGGTGTGAACAACACCATCACCAATAAGGGCGTTCTCACCATCAAGGACTCCAGCGCCGCTAAAACCGGCGCCGTCATGGGCGGCGCCGACGCCGGCAGCGGAACTGCGGGCCGCTCCGGCATTGCGCTGGTCAACGAGGGCACATGCACCATCGAGAGCGGCACGGTCAAGCGCGGCGACGACGGCACGTTCGGCAATTACACCGTCTACAACAAGGAAGCCGGCACCATGATCATCAAAGGCGGTGCGGTGACCAACAATTCCAATACCAGCTCGCTCATCCGCAACGACGGCGTGATGGAGATTGCCGGCGGCGAGATCACCCAAATGAAATTCAACGCGGTGAAAAACGACGTGGGCAAGCTGACCATCACCGACGGCGTCATCACCTCCGGCGATCAGGCGCTCCAGAACTGGTCGCAGGCCACCGTCAAGGGCGGCACGCTCAACGGCGGCGTGTATACGTGGGCGATGCAGGGTGCGCCCGATGGCTATGAGTTCCTCACCGTCATCGAGGGAGGTACCATCAACGGAAACGTCGTGGCCGTGAACTACGACGGCTCCGATGCGACGGCTCAGATCGTCGTTTCCGGCCCCGCTCAGATCAACGGCGACGTGGTGGCCTACGATCGTAGCAGCGGTAGCTTGCAGCCCGTCGAAAACGGCGACGGCGTGCTGATCCAGATCTCCGACGGCACCTTCGCGGGTAGCGTGGACGCCGATTTCGTCGTTCCCGGCGCGGGTTTCGAGGTTGACGAGAACGGCAACCTCGTGGCCGTCGAGGCGAAGCTGGTTGCAGCTTCCGACAAGGTGGTCGACGGCGTGTACACCCTCGATGTGACTAACGCCCAGGCGGTCACCGAGGCCGACCTGCTCGCTCTTGTGGGCATGAACGTCGATCCCGAGAAGAGCGGTTACACCATCGGGGTTGATGCCACCAACCTGCCGGCGTTGAACAAGGCCATCGGCGCGAAGGACACGTCGGCCACGTTCTCCTTCACGTACACGGCGACGAAGGACGGCGTCCAGACTTATGCGGCTGACGGCTCCGTCGATCCTCTGACCGTCACCGTCAAGCTGGTCGATCCTTCGACGACGGGCGGCTCCGGCACCGAGGTCCCCGGCGGCACGGCGGGATCTGCGGGCGAGGACCAGGCGTCAAAGGACAAGGCGGCCCTGGCTGCCACCGGTGACGATGCGGCTTCCGCTGCAGGCGTCGCGGGCGCTGCGGCTTTCGCCGGCGCTGCGATGGCAGCGGCGGGTGCGGTTGCGCTCTCTCGTCGCAAGCAGCGCTAGGCGCAGGGCGAATCGAGTGAGATAGGCCTGCGGCTTGGGTACGGGTCGCAGGCCTGTTTTCATGGGTGGCCGTTCGCCGCGTGGGACGATCGCCGTGCGCGGGGACGATCGCCGCGCGAAACCCCGTGCGTTCGAGGCGGCTTCGCCACGGAGACGCTGCTCCTGCAGGCGATGGTTCTCGCGCGTTGCGTTGCGCCGATTGTAAAACGCGGCATGGGGAAGTCGCTCGCATCACCCTTTTCTGCGCGCTGACTTACGGCGCCGACGGTGAGCAACCATGCTGTTCGCTACATTCAGATCAACGAAAGTTACATTTTGTTGACAAATTTCATAGAGGGCTCTATTTTTAGACAGCTTGAAGGAGATCGACCCGTTCAGCGGGTCTTTTTCATTTGTCCGAAAGCCTCTTTTCATCGTACGTTGAAAAGCGGGGAAGGCGGCATGCTCGTCGGGGCGCATTGATTTTTTTCGCGATGTGCGCGGGCGGCTGCGGGCGAAGGGGTCGTCTTTTTTCAGCGGGATCTAGATATATTAAGTAAGTGAAGGGGAGGATCGGGATATGCGACAGTTGTCTTTCGCCTCGCGTACCGCTCGCTTGGCCTTGGCCTTTCTGCTGGCGATCGTCATGTGCGCGCCGGTGAGCGCTCATGCCGAAGAGTCTGCGGAGGGCGCGTCGGGTAGTGCTGCGGCGGGCCAGGTGAACTCGCAAGTTGACCAGGCTAGCTCATCCGAAGATGCGGGCGTGAGCTCCGGGCAGGTGGCCGATGCGGCGGACGGCGTCGACGCCGGGGAGGCGAACGCAGCTTCGGGCGCTGCGTCGGGCGAGGAGGACTCCTCCGCTCAAGCTTTGGCGTCTGCTCCTGTTGCCGCAGGCGCGGTGACCATGCAGCAGGGCGCGGGTGAAGCGAAGGAGTATGACAGCCTCGCCGCAGCGCTGGCCGATGCGGCCGACTACGACTACAAGACCAACAAGGACACCTACGTCATCACGCTGAACGAGAACGTGTCCGAGAGCGTGGTCGTCGACGGTAAGAAGCGCGTCACCATCGATTTGAACGGCAAGACGCTTTCACCGGTTAGCGCCGGCGGCGTCGCGCTGATGGTGATCAGCACTCAGACGGTGACGGTGAAGGATACCGTCGGCGGCGGTGAAATCGTCGGCGACGGCGCCGTTGCCGTGCGGGTCGGGGATGCAGGCAAGCTCACCGTTGCAGGCGCGGCGGTAAAGGCGGGCGTTTCGAGCTCGGCCATCTTCAACCAGGGCACGTTGACGGTGACGGGAGGCTCCGTTACCTCGCAAAACGGCACATACCCGGCGATTGTCAATGAGAAGACCATGACGATTTCCGACGGATCCGTGGAGGGCTCCGACGTGGCCGTCAGCAACCTTGGAACGCTGACCGTCAAAGGCGGCTCCGTGTCCAACGCGAACACCGGGGCGGACGCCTGCGCGATCTATGCGCAAGGTTCGGGTAAGGTGACGGTCTCCAACGGCGAGATCACTTCTCCCGGCACCGCTGTTTCGGCGTGTCACAGCGCATCCGTGACGGTTACCGGCGGAGCTGTTTCCGGCGGCGAGTGCGGCGTGAGGGCGGCTGAATCCGCGACCGTCGCCATCTCGGGCGGTTCGTTGGCGTCGTCGGGGGGCTACGCGTTGTCCGCGAGCGATTCGGCTGCAGCGACGATCTCCGGCGGCGAGTTCACCAGCGCAGCCGGCAAGAAGGCCGTCGACCGCACGTCGACCGCCGCGGTGGCGCTCTCCGGCGGCGTCTTCGGCGTGGCGTCTGTTGCCGATGTCTGCGATTCGCCCACGTTCGTCGACCGCTACGGCGCGGTCGAGAAGGACGGCCGGGTCGTCGTGGAGATGATCAGGCCCGCAGCCGTGGTCGTCAACGAAGACGGCACTCAGACCGCGTACGATACCTTCACCAAGGCCTGCAGCAACGCGCCCGCCTACAGCACCGTCAAGCTCATGGAAGACGCGGTGCTGGGCAAGTACTCCGCCGAGGTGAAGCAGTTCGGCGTGACGGTCGATCTCAACGGGTTCAGCATCGATGGCACCGCCTACACCGGCAGCAACGCCGCCCTGACGCTCGGGACGAAGTACGGCGCCAAGCCCGTCGATGGCAAGGACTCTACGTTGCGTTTGATCAACAGCAAGCCCGAAGCGGGCGGCAAGGTGACGGCGAAGCTTCCTGTCGCGGGTAAGTCGGGAGACAGCAGCCTCGAGGTTCCCGTTCTCATCGGCGAGGAAGTCGAGCTTGCGGTGGCGAACGGCGGTGCCGACAAGGTTAAGCTCGCTTCGAGCGCCTATCTGGTTTACACGGAGAAGACCTCTTCCTTCTTCAGCAACGGCGGTTTCAAGGTCAACGCGGCCGATGGCACCCAGCGCGTCTACGGCGCGTATTCCAGCGCGGCCAAATATGCGGCCGAAGGCAGCACGGTGACCATGCTCAATGACTTCACGGGCGACGAGACCATCTACTCGGGAAATAAGGTCGCGACCCTTGACCTGGGCGAGCACACGTACACCTACACCGGCACGCAGCAGGTGCTCTACATCAACTACGACAATGCCGGCATCGTCCTCAAGAACGGCACGGTCGTCGCCACCCAGGCGCTCAGCCAGGCGGGCGTGGCCATGCTTTACAACAACGGCACGTTGACCATGGATCATGTCGTGATGAACATTGCCGGCGACTCCTGGGGCATCGGCACCAACGGCACCAACGTGGGCAACGTCATCGCGCTGAAGGACTCCACTCTCAACGTACCCGAGGGTCTGGGCATCTACTTCCCCAGCACCGGCTCGGTGACCATCGATAACAGCGTCATCAACGCCAAGCACTTCGGCATCCAGGTGTGCGCGGGCGATCTGACCGTCACCGGTGACAAGACCGTCGTTACCGCAACGGGCGCACCTCAGGCTAAGACCGACGGCGATGGCCCCATCATCGACGGCGCCGCCATTTCCGTTGTAGAGCGCGAGGGGTACCGGGATCTTGGCGCTGTCGTCATCGAGGGCGGTACGTTCAAGGCATCGGATGCCTCTAAGGCTGTGAAGGCTTATGCGTTCAGCAACGCCGACCGTGTTGAAGGCGAATGGCCCGATGCCGGCTCTGTCGTCGCCGTTTCGGGCGGCAGCTTCTCCGATCCTGTCGACGAGGGGATTTGCGCTGATGGTTTCGCTCCTCAGCAGAACGCCGACGGCACGTTCGGCGTGCATGAACACCAGTTCACCATTTCCCATTCGGATGCCGACTCTCATTGGGCCGAGTGCGCGATCTGCGGTGCGGTGAGCAGTAAGCAAGCGCATAGCTTCACCGTGGTTCAGCATGACGGCGAAAACCACTGGATGAAATGCGAGGGCTGCGACGCCGTCTCCGCCAAGACGGCGCACGCCTTCACCGTGGTGGAGCATGACGGCGAGGGCCATTGGGCGAAGTGCGAGGTCTGCGGTATGACGACCGAGAAGGCCCCTCACGTGTCCGACGCGTGGAGCTCCGACGCCGAGGGCCATTGGGGCACGTGCTCTGAGTGCGGCGCGACGGTCGATAAGACGGCGCATAGCTTCGAGTGGGTCATCGACAAGGAGGCTACCGAAGCCGAACCTGGGAGCAAGCACGAGCAGTGCACGACCTGCGGCTTTGGCAAGGAGCCGGTGGTCATCCCCGCAACCGGCGCGGGCGATTCCGCCGACGCGTCCGGCGCCGACCGGAGCGCTGCGCTCGCTCGCACCGGCGATTCCTCCGCGATTCTGATCGGCTCGCTGGCGTTGGCGCCCATCGCTGCTGCGGCGTTGTTGCTCCTGGCTCGCCGCAGGGTCATCGGCTAGCGTCTTCCTTCGCGAGTGGGACCCCGACGATGTGCCGCGGGGCTCTGCTCGCCTGAGGCATCGTCTTTAACTGAAAACCGAAGGGCCTGCGGCTCGATTGCGAGCTGCAGGCCCTTCGGCGTAAGCGCGGGCGTAAGCTCTTTGCATTGTACGGAAATAATACGTGCAAATATGCTGAGAGGACCGGTGGAAAGGATGGAACCATACCGGTTGTCGAAGAAAAAAAGAGAAGCTTTCTCGTATGGATATGCGCCTTTCCCGGGCGCAGCGCATGCAGTACGAAAAAGCCGCCGAGCTCAGAGGTCTTACTTTGACCAAGTGGGCATCTGGGCATCTTGACGAATACGCGGCGAGAGATATTGCTGAGGCGTCGACGACATGTTTAGCCGGTGAGGATTTCGAGACGTTCTGCGAGATGCTGAACGAGCCCATGCCCGATGCGACGAAGGAGCTTCTTGCCCGAAAGCCGATATGGTCATGATGGCGTTTTCGAAGCCGGCTCAGCTACCGGAGGGTTGCGGAATCGAGGGTTTCAAGTGCGGCGATCCGATCATGGATTTATGGGTCGAGAGGCACTCCTCGTCATCCCGAAAACGGGGAACTGCAGTGGTCTATGTTAGCTATGCTGACGGGAGGGTCGCGGGGTTCTGCACGCTGAGCACCCATTCCGTTGTTCGACTTCCTGTATCGGGCGGGTGGTTCGTTCGGAACGCGCCCGATACAGTGCCGGCTATACTCCTGAGGATGATGGGCGTCGACCAATCGTTCAAAGGGCAAGGGTTCGGTGCCGCGCTGCTGCAAGATGCCATCGCGAACGCTCTAAAGGTTGCGGAACTCGCCGGCGCGAAAGCGCTGGTCGTCGACGCGACCGGCCCCGAGGCGGAGGCGTTTTACCGGCGCTTCGGGTTTCGCGTGCTGCCCGGAGCGAATCGCATGGCCATTCCCCTGAACGGAAGATAGCCTGGGCGGCGGAGCTTACCTCGGAATAATCGAGTCGCTTCCTGTCTGGCCGCCGCTTTTGCGCGGTAGGATTTTCATGCTGATGGCATGCGCGGGGCACGCCTCGACGCACGCGCCGCATTTCGTGCATTCGGGAATAAGCGGGCTGTGAGGGTCGAGCTTTTCCGGGCAGGCCTCTACGCAGGAGCGGCAGTCGATGCCGGAGGATCTGAGGCACGCGTTCGGATCGACCGAAGGTTTGAGCGTTTTGTTGGGTATGGAGAAAAGCGACAGCAAGGCGCCGATCGGGCAGATCTTCGAGCACCATTTACGGAAAAAAACGACTTCGACGAGGATTACGGCAGGGAAGATGATGAGACCCCAGGACGTCTCGTTGAACTGGAAGAGATGCCACAGGCCGACTACCGTAGCCGCCGTCAACCCGACGGGGCAGATGAGGCAGAACACGGGGAACCCGAAAACCGCCGCGCTGCCGAGCGCGCCGATGAGCGCGAAGTGCCGCGTGTCGAGTTGGATCCCGTCGCGTTTTCCGCCGACCGGTTCGAGCGCGGCAGCGGATGGACACCCGCTGCATGCCGAGATGCCCGTCCCGCAGGTCTTTTCGCCCGCCGCCTCGCAGGGCGCATGGTCCAGGTGCCGCTCTTCGTCGGATGCCCTGTTCGCGTCGGGCCTCTTGTCCTCATGCGCTTCGCGACGCCTCTCGCCGGGGTGGAGGAATCGCCTTATCCAAGGGATGGGGCACGCCCATGAGCAAAGGGCTTTCCCCACGAGCACGACGGCGATTATCGTCGCCAGAAGAAGGACGAGCGGGTGCAGCATGATCTCGTGGGATCCAAGCGAGACTTCAAGGGCGCCGAGCGGGCAGACGGCGGCTATGGCATCGAGCCCCATCGCCGACCACGTCCCCGTTCCCGCGTGAGTTGCAAGGCCCACGATCATCACGCCGAAAATGAGGGCGGCGACGATGGCCCGCGCTTTCGATATCTTCAAAACACTCGCTCCTTTCTTGAAATTCCGGTGAGCGATATGGGATCTCATGCTTGCAAATGCTCGACGTTGACGCCGCGTTTCGTTCCTCCGGCGAAGGAGCGGTAGCTGTTGGAGGGGCAGTTGCGCTCGCACGCGCCGCAGCCGTTGCAGAGAGCGTCTTCGATCACGGGTCTTCCCGATGCGTCGGCGGTGATGGCGCTGGTGGGGCATGCGTCTACGCAAGCGAGGCAGCTGGACCCCGCTGTCCAGGCGAGGCATCTCTCGGGATCTATCTTCGCGAGGCCGATGCGGTTTTTCTCGGCATCTGTTTCGGTGATGGCGCCCGTCGGGCATACGAGGGCGCATTTACCGCAATAGTCGCAGTACCCTCTTTTGAAGCTCATGATCGGAGTTCGCCAGCTGAGGAGACCGTCTTCCAGGACGCCTGTGCGAATGCAGGATTGCGGGCAGGCGCTTTGGCATCTCCCGCATTTCATACATGTTGCGAGAAACGAATCTTCGTCTTGGGCGGACGGGGGCCTGAGGTGCTTTTTATCGCCTTCGAGGGCGAGTGCCGTTCCGCCAAGGGCGAACTGGGCTGCGATAAGGGCGCTTCCCGCGATGAGCGTGCGCCGTGTGAACGTGGAGGGCATGGCTCCTCTCCTTACGTCTGCATTTTCGAGGATGAGGCCGCGTGCTGCTCGCGCGGCTCGATTGTGTAGAGGGGGCGCCGGCACGGTAAGAAAGCCGTGCCGGCGGAAAGAGGTTACGTGGAGCGGGTGCCGGCGCGGCGAAGGGGCCGCGCCGGCGAGAGAGGCTAGATGAGGCCGAAGAACCCGTAGAGGTTGGCGCCGATGACCCACATGCAGCAGCGGTAGGAGACCGCGCCGATGAAAGCGCATGCAAACGCGATGGCCGCTAACGTCTGGATGTTCGCGGGTTTCTTCATGCCGAGGTACCCGCAGATGGCGGGTGCTGCGCCGCCGAAGATCAGCGTGCAGATGGTGAGCGCTGCGCCCACCGGCTCCGTGAAGGCTCCGCTTGCGATGCCGTAAAGAAGTCCGGTGACGAGAGAGACGCATCCCGCCCCTGCGAGCACGGTCGAGTAGAACTTGAGCGAGTCGGCTTCAGCCTTCCTCAAAACGATGAGCAGCAGGTAAGCGGCGGCTCCTTCCGCTGCGGCCGTTCCAAGGTATCCGAGGGGCAAAAGCTCGGTGTTCCACGCGGGGATAGCCGCCATGATGTAGCTTTGCCCCGCCATGAACGCCATGAGGATGCCGAGGATGATGCCGATGACGGAGATGGCCTTAAGAGCTCCGCCGCTAATGCCCCGCTTCACCATGAGGGCGAAGACGATGGCGCATACGGCGAGCAGTCCGACGAGCACCGCTTCGGTGAAGATTCCCGATGTGGGGTGCTGAAGCGCGTTGAGCATACGGTCGGGGTGGGACAGGTGGGTGACCGAAGCCAAGCCGCCGACTGCCAGCAGGACGACGGAGATGATAGAACCTTCGAATTCGCCCTTGTCCGTCTTCCCGAGGAGCGCGTTGAGGCAAATGAGCAGAAACATCATGCCGCCAAGGCCCGTGAGGGCGGTGAACAGAACCAAAGACCACTGGATGTCCATGAGCTACTCCTTCCACGCAGCGTATTTCGGGGACAGGATATAGGCGGTTGAGGGGTGGTTTCCCACATCCTTCAGGTAGTGGATCGAGTCGGAGGATGCCTGAGCGAGCGCCTTGGCCGCATCCGAGGTGGGATCGTCGAGATCGCCGTAGAAGCGCGCGCTTCCGCAGCATGCCGATACGCACTTCGGAAGCTCGCCGGCTGCGGTCAGGTGTCCGCAGAGCGTGCATTTCTCGACGACGTGCTCGACAGGGTTCCATGAGCGCACGTCGTAAGGGCATGCCATCATGCAGTACTTGCAGCCGATGCACTTCTCCTTGTCGATGAGGACTTTGCCCTCATCGTCGCGGTAGCTTGCGCCCGTGGGGCACACGTGCGTGCAGGGCGAGTCGGTGCACTGCTGGCACATGACGGGCAGGAAGTACTGCTCAAGATGCGGATACTCGCCGAAAGGCCCGCGCTGAACCACTTTGTTCCAGAACGAGCCGAGTTCGACCTCGTTCTCGTTTTTGCACGCGATCTCGCAGCCATGACAGCCGATGCAGCGATCGAGATCGACGACGATTGCGTAACGTGACATTATGCTGCACCTCCTCCGGTGTTCTCAGACGGCTGCGGGAGCCAGGGCGCGAAGTCGGTCGGTTCGTACCAAATGCCCTCGGGGCGTGTGGCTTTCTCGATCTTCACGTTGATTCCTCGCAGCGTGTACGTTCCAAATTCCGGGTTGTAGTAGCCGGTGTTCTTCGTGAGCACGTTCATGTTGCAGGTCGTCCAGCTCTTGCGCGGATCGGCCCCTTCTTCGAGGAACTCGGGGTTCCAGAAGCGCTCCATGTAGACGCAGCCCTTCGCGATGCCCTCCGTGACCTTCGCCACGCCGAAGATGCCGTCTTTGACGATCGCCTGGCCTTCGGCGGTGAGCTCTTCTCCGGTCTCCAGGTTGGAGAACACGTCGACTCCGTCGGTGCGGGGGGATTTGACGTTGACCCAGTCGCCGTCCTCGATGCCGAGCTCCGCCGCGCTTTCGGGGGAGATCCACACTTCAGGTGCGGGATAGATCTCGCGGATGTAGGGGTTGTTGCGCAGGGTGCCGTGATGGAAGTACGGGATGCGTCCCTCGGTGAGAACGAGCGGGTACTCATCGGCGTACTGCGTGTAATCCTCGGGCTCGCGGTAATAGGGCATGGGCATGTACTCGACGGAGGCGGCGGGCATGTCGAAGCTCTCGTTGCCGTGACGTCCCAGGTAGATCATGGTGTCGCCATAAGGGCCGCACTTCTTCGGGTTATCCTTGATGTCCTTCGCGGCGCAGCCTGAGAAGCCGCTGTAGGTTCCGTCGCTCGGGCTTCCGTCGCGTCCGGGACCGCTGATGCCCGCATAGGTCTGCTGGTACGTGGCGTTCCAGTACTCCTCGGGCTCGATCTGATTGTAGGGGGCCTTCTCCTTGAGCTCGTCCCATGTCATGTTGACGTTGGAGGCGACCCACTCGTAGTACTCCTCCATGGAGTCCCAGTAAGTGGGGGTCGCTCCGCAAGCGTCTTTGTCGAAAGCCTTCTGCATGCCTTCGTGGCCTCGGTCGGCCAGCGCACGGGCGAGCATCGACCAGATGAAGGTCTCGTCGATGCATTCGAAGAGGTTGGTCACCGGCTGACGCAGCAAGACGGCGTAGAGGCGGCCCTGAACGAAGGCCGTCTCGAGCCACTCTGCCGTGGGGAGCAGGATGTCGGCGGCTTCCGTCGAGAACGACGTGGGGTACATGTACATATGAACGATGAGATCGAGCTTGGGGAAGGCATCGACCCACGAAGCTGCGTTGCCGAGCATCGCCATCTTGTTGCCCGAACGCTCGATCCAGATGTGCGGCTGGTACGGCTCGCCGGTGAGTATGGCGTTCAGGATGGTGGGGATGTGGCTGTGCATCCAGCCGCCGAGACCCTTGTGCTCGACATAGCCGAGACGGTTCTGTATGTTCTCGTTGGTTTGGAATTGATAGGGGGATTCGCCCATGAAGCCGGTGGGGAAAACGGTCGATTCAGCCGAGCGCGCGAAAGAGTTCGCCGGCGAGCCCGGCTTGTCGATATAGCCCATCATGCAGTCGAGCGCGGCGACGCCGATGGCCGCTTGCGTGGACTGAGGATACTGGTCGGTCGCCACGCCGAGGGAGATGCCGCCCGATTCGCAGTTCGCGTAGAGCTTGATGCCCTCTTCCAGATCGGCCTCGTCTACATGGCAGATGGAGGCTACCTTCTCGAGCGTGTATTCGGAGGACTGGTCCTTGTACGCCTCGAAGGCCGTCTTGCACTTGATGGTGGAGCCGTCCTTGAGAGTGACCTCGTAGGTGCCGAACAGGGCGGGGGAGTAAGACGCCTCGTTGTCAGGAGAAAGCGCGAAGGCCTTCGTGGCGTTTCCCGTTGCGGTGTCGTAGTAGACGTAGCCCTCGTTTTCCTCGGTGACGTCGTCGAACACGCGGCTCGCGCGCAGCAAGGCGCCTGCCGGATCGTCGGGGTCGACGAGGAAGGGGAGGTTCGACCACTTCGAACAGAACTCCTGGTCGTAAAGGTCGTTTTCGATGATGTAGCGAATCCAGCCGAGCATCATGGCGATGTCGGTGCCGGGGCGAATGGGCAGCCAAACGTCGGCACGCGCCGCATCGGGCGTGAAACGGGGGTCGATGACGACGGTCTTCGTGCCCGCAGCGCGCAGCTCGACGACGGCGCGGCCTGCCGAAGAGGGCGCGTGCTGCGCCGGTCCCGTGCCCCACATGACGTAAGTGTCGATGGAGACGGTGGGGTTGTACAGCTCCGAGCAGCCCGAGTCGGCGATGGAGGTGTCGCCCGTGCCGTTTATGAGCGGCATGGTGAAGTTGCGCGGCAGATAGCACTGAGCGCAGCCGGGCTCGAACACGTTGCCCGCGCCCCAGAAGTTGCGGAACCTCGGGGGGCTGAAGAACTGCGGGTTTCCGCCGCCGCCGGTGGAGCACAGGAGACCTTCGAGGCCCGTCTTCTCCTTCATCTCCATAAGCGCATCGGCGATGGTGTCGATCGCCTCTTCCCACGAAATGCGCTCCCACTGGTTTCCGCCGCGTTCCCCAACGCGCTTCATGGGGTACTTGTTGCGGTTCGGATGGTAGAGCGCCTGAATGCCGGACAACCCTTTCGGGCATACGCGGCCTTCGGACATGGGGTCGGCGGGATCGCCTTCAAGTTTGATGACGCGTCCGTTTTGGACGTGCGCGATTATGCCGCAGTTGGAGATGCATGCACGGCACGAAGTGTGCACGAGCTTGATTTCATCCGCAGCGTAGGCCTTCTCGGAATGAACGAGATTGTTCATCGTCGAAGTTCCTGCTACGGCTGCTGCCGTCGCGGTGAGCGCTGCTGCCTTGGCGAAGCTGCGGCGCGTCATGTTTTTCGCTGCCATCTTCCCTTCCTCTCTGTCTCTTTCGTCGTCTTTCGTTGCTCTATGTCAACCGAGGAGGCTTTCCTCGGAGTTGACCTGATTGGGTCGACCGGTTTTCCCGCTTAGGAAAGCTCTGCCGCGGTGGTTCCCGCAGGGGTCGTTCGCCATCCTCCGTCCCAGCAAAGCCCGCCTGCCTCTTTCATGCGATCGATGAGGTAGCTCGCATGAACGCGCTGCCAGCTTGTTCTCTCGCGTGGGGTGAGCGCGGGGTCGCCGTCGAACAGCTCGTTGATTTCCTCGAGCGTTCGGGGCGTCGAGCAGAACGCGAGCAGTTTCAGAAGCGCTTCCGTGCGGGAGGGGTCGGATGCCAGGTAGGAGCGGACCCTTTTGACCGGATCGAGCAGGTTGGTTACCGCTCGGCCTTCCTCGGTGGCACGGACACATCGACGTTCGATTGCGTCGTAGATCTCGTCTTCGCTTAGACCTTGCTCTCGAAAACCCTCGATGCGCGCTTCGGTGAGCTTTTCGCCGGTTTCGTCGTATTCCTCGTATTCCAAACCGCCGTGGTCGATGAGGACGTTGACGAGCACGGTTGAGGTTTGCAGCGCGTCGGCGTATTCGGGTTGCGCTTCGAGGAAGATCTCCGCCTCGTCGACGGTTCTCTCTTCGGTGCAAAACCCCAGCAGCTTCAAATAGAGCTCGCGGTGCAGAGGATGGCGGCATACGACGTCGACGAGCTCGCTGAGAGACTCCTCGGACAAGGCTGCTTTCGTAGATGGTCTGCTTGCGTTGTTTTGCGGCTTCATCTTTCCTCCCCCGTTGTTCGCTGCCGGCTATTCGAGAATATGTCCGGGCGCGGAGGGTCGCATCGTTTGCGATGTTCTAAAACGCTTGAGGGGACGGTTTATTCCATCTAGTCAACTTTTGACTAGATGCGTGGTGTTCAATCCTCTGACCAGGCATTATTCGAATAGGCAACGATTGACGATGCGCCGGGGCCATCTGGTGCGTAGCATGATCGTCCATAGGCTGCGACCCCGTTTTCGAGCGAAGCGGGCTTACCGAGCGCGGCCGTTGGGATATCGCTACGGGAGGTTGGACTGATGGGTGACGGGGTCGTTGTTTCGGACATGATCGATATGGCGCGTGCTCGCGCGTCTTTTTACCGCATGCTCGGCGGGCTGTATCTTAATGAGCTGAGCGAGGAGGACGTCGAACGTCTTTCCCAGGGCTCTTTCGCATCTTCGGATCTCGGTAACGCCGAGGCGAACGAGGGGCTTTCCGATATGGCGTCTTATCTCCGCCGTGCTCCTCGAAACGTGCGCCAGGAGCTTGCCGTCGATTTCGCCGGCTCGATCCTCGCCGCCGGGGTTTACGAAGAACGCCGGGCGACTCCGTACGAGAGCGTGTTCACTTCCGCTACGGGCCTGCTCATGCAGGAGGCGCGAGACGATGTGTATCGATACTACTGCGAGTCGGGGGTTGAAGTAGACGAATCGCTGAGGATGCCGGAGGATCATTTTTCGTTCGAATGCGAGTTCATGGCGCTTTTAGCCGATCGGAGCGCCGACAAGCTCGCCGTAGGCGATACGGCGGGCTGCCTTGATGACGTGAACCTCCAGGCTTCGTTTTACGCCGATCATCTCGCGAACTGGGTCGATTCGCTTTGCGCATGCTTGGAGGGTTGCGCCCGGACCCGTTTCTACCGAGGGGTCGCCAAGTTGACGCGAGGGTTCGTGGTGGAAGACGGGCAACTCATCGAGGAGATGAAGGGCGAGCTCGAGGGGATGCTGTCCTAGGACAGGGGCTGTCGCTTGGATTCGGTGGCGCGGCGCCCGGGGCCGTCGCCCGCTAATTAGCCGGCAGATCCGGCACGCGACGACTTGGCGGCGTCGTTCGTCGGACGACCGGCGCGCGGCTTGCTTGCCTGCGGCGCGGAGGCGGCAGGGCGCGATAAACGATTCCGGTATATTCTTCTCGGAATTGTTCAAATTGCTATGCCGTGGTTTTACTTGGGGGAGCGAGACCGCGGGGGAGGGGCGCTTGAACGTGGGATCATGGTTCGCTCGCATTGATGAGAGGATGCCGTTCGTCAAGTTTCTCGGCATCTCGTTTTGGGTTGCGTGGTTTGGCGTTGCATACGGGTCGGCGGTTTGGGTCCAGCCTACTTCGGGCACGTCGGATCCCGTCATGGTCATGTTCAACGTTTCCACGGCGGCTCATATGGTTTCCCTTATCGCGATGGCCGTTGCGTCGAACAAGCTCCCTCGGTTCTTTCGGGAGTCTTGGGGCATGGTCTCCTCGGGTTTCGTCGCGGTGATCGGGAGTGCTCTCATTATTTTTGCCGCGCCTCCCTACCTCGACTCGGGAACCGTTTTCTTCGTCGGGTGCGCCTTGACGGGTGTGGGCACGGCGGGGCTGAGCCTGAACGCGGGTTTGCTCTTATGCTCGGTTCGCCCTGCGGATGCCATAGCGTATCTCATGTTCGCCGAGATCATGGCGGCCCTGTTCCAGTTCGCCGTTCAAGGCCTGCCCGCTCCCGTCGCGCTGATCGTTTTCTCCTTGCTGCCGCTTGTCTCTGCGCTGTGCTTCGTCGTCGGGGCCTCGTCGCCTCTTCCCGAGGCGGTGACGGAATCGAGCCGGCTGCGGCCCGACGCCCGCTTTGTCTCGTTGCTTGCGGTCGTGTTCGTTTTGAGCGTGGTTGCCAACGTGAGCAAGGGCGGGCATACATCGGTAATCCCGCCCGGCCAGCTCTATGTCGACGGAAGCGTGACGAATCTCATCACCGTTTTGGTCATCGCGGCGCTTGCGCTTTTCGCTTTGACGTCGCGCAAAGCGCTCAACTTCTCGCACTGGTTTTATCCGATGGTGGTCGTCATAATCGTGTCGCTTTTGACGACGTATCTTTTCCCCGAAAGCGGCTCTTTGGGGTTTGTGATCTCGGGGGGTGCCTACCAGCTCTTCGATATGATCGTGTGGTACACGCTT
>ERZ1673722.1415-NODE-1415-length-24035-cov-10.792244_pt1 | contig 24035 bp, 19 predicted proteins | sample MGYA00580222_ERZ1673722 | MGnify/ENA primary metagenome ERZ1673722 (study PRJEB41218, sample SAMN15661750) | gut metagenome | host: Homo sapiens | place: Canada: London | collected 2015-08-20/2019-03-30 | study: EMG produced TPA metagenomics assembly of...
ACCATTGTCCGAGTGCGTCCGCCTTGAACAACTTTCAACACACTAAATAGCAATTTATTCTGAATATCTTTCCCTAAGAAGTGCAATTTCTCTTGTCCAACCCTCATCATCATTAGGCGTTTCCAGAATAAAAGGCTTCCCCTCCAATTCCGGGTGCCGGATGACACGGACAAGGGCATCAAGACCAATCTGGCCTTCCCCGATTCTGGCGTGGCGGTCTTTGTGACTGCCAAGAGGATTGAGGCTGTCGTTTAGGTGGATGGCTTTTAAGTGGTCGAGACCGATGATGCGGTCGAATTCAGTTAAGACACCGTCCAGGTCGTTTACAATATCGTAGCCACCATCCCACACATGGCAGGTATCCAGGCAGATTCCAAGTTTATCGCGTTTTTCTACAAGGTCCATGATGGCACGAAGCTCCTGGAAATGGCTTCCCACCTCAGAGCCTTTTCCAGCCATGGTTTCAAGAAGAACTGTAGTGGTCTGTTCTTCAGTAAGAACTGCATTCAGCACTTCTGCAATCTTCTGAATTCCAACCTCTATTCCCTGTCCCACATGGCTGCCTGGATGGAAATTATAATAATTTCCTGGTGTGGCTTCCATGCGTTTCAGATCATCCGAAAAAGTATTTCTGGCAAAATCCCGCAGATTTTCTTTGGCCGCGCAGGCATTTAAGGTATAAGGCGCATGCGCCACGATTTTGCCGAATTCATGCTCCCTGGCAATCTCCTGAAACTTCGCCACATCTGCAGGGTCAATAGCTTTGGCATTCCCTCCTCTTGGATTTCTGGTAAAAAATGCAAACGTGTTGCCGCCATTTTTTACAATCTGGCGTCCCATGGCTGCGTAGCCTTTGGATGATGAAGTATGATTTCCTATATATAACATGTCGTTTTCCCTTCTTATTTACTATTTTATTATGAAAATCCCGTACGGTAGCCAAAAATGAGCCATGCTTGCACGAGCGAACTCTTGGATATCGAACGGGCTAGACCGTATGAGTAAGTAGGACGATGGCCCGGATTACGAATGCGGTCGGAAGCTGCGGGAGCGCCATAGGCGCGAAACAGCTGACTCTCAGGCACTCCTTAAGTACATCCTATATATTTTAGCATTTCCCCCTTCTTTTTCAAGATATTTATTGACGAAAACCCATTTTATTCTTATACTGTTAAAAGGTGTGCTCTTCTGTAAAAAAGACTTTTGTCCCATACTTTTCCACAGAATTCATACATAGAAAAAAGGAAGGAAATCAACATGAAAGAACGTGAAAAGTTTTCATCCCGGCTTGGATTTATTCTCATTTCAGCCGGCTGCGCCATTGGAATCGGCAATGTATGGCGCTTCCCTTATATAACAGGTCAGTACGGCGGTGCTGCTTTTGTACTGATTTATCTTCTGTTCCTTGTAATTCTTGGACTGCCTATTATGGTTATGGAATTTGCTGTCGGACGCGCAAGCCGCAAGTCCGCTGCCAGAAGCTTCCATCTCCTTGAGCCAAAGGGCACCAAATGGCACCTTTACAGCTATGGAGCCATGCTTGGCAACTATATGCTGATGATGTTTTACACCACTGTAGGCGGCTGGATGCTGGCTTACTTCTTTAAAATAGCAAGCGGCACCTTCACAGGTCTTGATACAGAAGCGGTAGGAAACGTATTTAACACCATGCTCTCCAATCCTAGAGAAATGACCTTCTGGATGGTAATCGTAACTGCATTCGGTTTTGGTACCTGCTGCATGGGACTGCAGAAAGGTGTTGAACGTATCACAAAGGTTATGATGGTATGTCTTCTTACTATTATGGTAGTTCTTTGCGTTAAGAGCTGTACGCTTCCAGGCGCCATCGAGGGTATTAAGTTCTATCTTCTCCCGGATTTTGGCCGTCTGAAAGAGAACGGACTGCTTTCCGGTATTTATGCCGCTATGGGACAGGCATTCTTCACCTTGAGCCTTGGGATCGGCGCAATGGCAATCTTTGGAAGTTATATCGACAAAGACCGCAGCCTTATGGGCGAATCCATCCAGATTGGTATTCTGGATACTTTCGTGGCACTAATGGCCGGACTTATTATTTTCCCGGCATGCTTTGCTTACAATGTAAGCCCTACACAGGGTGTTGGACTTGTATTCGTAACACTGCCGAACATGTTTAACCAGATGATGGGCGGTCGTTTCTGGGGTGCACTGTTCTTCATCTTTATGACATTCGCAGCTCTCTCCACCATCATTGCAGTATTTGAGAATATCTTAAGCTTTGCCATGGATCTGTGGGGCTGGAGCCGTAAGAAGGCAGTTCTGGTAAACGGAATTGCAATCTTTGTTTTATCCATGCCATGCGTACTTGGTTTCAACGTATGGAGCGGATTTCAGCCACTGGGCGCAGGAAGCACCATCCAGGATCTGGAGGACTTCATCATCTCCAATAACCTGCTTCCGCTTGGAAGCCTAGTTTACCTGCTGTTCTGCGTAACCCGCTACGGATGGGGATGGGACAATTTCATCAAAGAAGCGGATACAGGAAACGGCATTAAATTCCCGAAGTGGGCACGTCCATATCTTACCTATGTACTGCCGCTTATTGTACTGTTGATTTTCGTAATGGGTTATTACGATAAATTCTTCAGATAAATATTATTGTAATGTAAATCAAAGGCAAAAGTTCACAGGGCTATTCACTCAAAACATGACCTATGGATTTTTGCCTCAATGTTTATACGGAACAAACACGTCGCCTGTCGGCGACATCATATACAAAAGCCATATGAGGACAGACGTATGCAAAAGAAAAAGAATTTATACAAAAAATCCAAATATTACCGCCGGCGCCAGAAAAAAATCCGGCAGATCTGTATGACCGCAGGTGGTGTCCTGCTGCTGGTGGTACTGCTCCTGATCGTCCGGGGATGTGCAGGAAAGACAAAGAGTGTAAACTCTTCGAATATAATCAACGCAACCGACGAAAATACAACTGGTTCTGCTCTTTCTTCTGACAGCGAAAAGAACGATTCTTCATTTGCCGATGGAGCTAAGCAGACTGCAGAATCTTCCAGTGACAGCTCAGATTCATCTTCTGATTCCGAAAGCAGCGATACTGTTTCAACAAAATCGAAGCACGACACCCCAGTCACCCTTACTATAAGCGTTGTGGGAGACTGTACCCTTGGTACAGATGAGGCCTTCGATTACAGTACCAGCCTGAATGCATATTTTGAAAATTATGGAAAAGAATACTTTTTACAGAATGTAAAGAGCATTTTTGAAGCAGATGACCTGACTATCGCCAACAATGAAGGAACCTTCACAGACAGCAGCAGCCGCGAGGATAAAACCTTCGCATTCAAAGCACCCGCATCTTTTGCAGGAATTTACTCCAGCAGTTCTGTGGAAGCAGTGAACACAGCTAACAACCACAGCCATGATTACGGCGAGCAGAGCTTTCAGGATACCATGGACGCCCTGGATGCCCAGGGAATTGTTCATTTCGGCTATGATGAGACGGCTGTAATGGATATAAAAGGGGTAAAAGTAGGTCTTGTGGGAATCTATGAGTTATACGATCATCTAGAGCGTGAACAGCAGCTGAAAGACAACATTGCCAAGGTAAAAGAAGATGGTGCAGAGCTGATCATCGTTATCTTTCACTGGGGAAACGAAAAAGAAACCGTTCCAGACTCCAATCAGACCACACTTGGACATCTTGCCATTGACCTTGGCGCTGACCTGGTGTGCGGACATCATCCTCATGTACTTCAGGGAATTGAAGAATATAAAGGAAAGAATATTGTATACAGCCTTGGAAACTTCTGCTTCGGCGGAAACAGCGCCCCAAGTGACATGGACAGTATGATTTTCCAGCAGACCTTTACCATCTCAAATGACGGCGTAAAAGCAGATAATGTAACAAATATCATCCCATGTTCCATCTCCTCCGCTTACGGCTATAACAATTACCAGCCAACGCCTGCTGAAGGGGATGAAAAGACCAGAATTATGGAAAAAATCCAGGAAAGAAGCTCCTGGATCGGATAGAAAAAAATATGTTGTTCAGCACCCCCAGAGCGAAAGCTCCGGGGGTATTTTTTGATTATAATATCAGCATCGCATCTCCAAATGAAAAGAACCGATACTTCTCCTGCACTGCCACCTCATAGGCATGCAGAATATTCTCTTTTCCAGCCAGTGCAGACACCAGCATAACCAGTGTGGATTCCGGCAGATGGAAGTTGGTGATCAGACCGTCGATCATCTTAAATTTATAGCCTGGATAAATAAAAATCTCTGTCCAGCCGCTTCCAGACTTCAGAACACCATCAGCGCCAGTTGCAGACTCCAGTGTACGGCAGCTGGTAGTTCCAACTGCGATCACACGGCCGCCATTTTTCTTGGTATCGTTGATCAGCTTCGCCTGGTCTTCTTCCACAATGTAAAATTCAGAATGCATGTGATGCTGTTCTACATCATCTACTTTAACCGGACGGAAAGTTCCAAGACCTACGTGAAGAGTTACATGGGCAATATTTACGCCCTTGGCTTTCACCTGTTCCAGAAGTTCTTTGGTGAAATGCAGACCTGCTGTAGGAGCTGCTGCGGAACCCTCATTCTTTGCATAAACAGTCTGGTAGCGATTCTTATCCTTTAATTTATGAGTGATATATGGCGGCAGCGGCATCTCTCCCAGCTGGTCCAAAATCTCCTCAAAAATGCCTTCATAATGGAACTGGATTAGACGGTTGCCTTCGTCCACCACGTCGATGATCTCGCCCTCTAAAATGCCATCACCAAATGTGATTTTGGCACCTGGACGAGCCTTTTTGCCAGGCTTTACCAGGCATTCCCAGATATCGTTCTCTCTTCTTTTCAGAAGAAGGATTTCGATCACTGCGCCAGTCTCTTCCTTGTGACCGTAAAGCCTTGCCGGAATAACCTTGGTATCATTGATAACCAAAGTATCACCTTCATTCAGATAGTCCAGTATATCCCTAAAATGGCGATGCTCAATACTGCCATCTGCCATAGAAAGATGCATCAGTCTGGAAGAACTTCTGTCCTCCAGCGGATCCTGGGCGATCAGCTCCTGAGGGAGCTCATAGTAAAAATCAGATGTTCTCATCTTTGGATTCCTCCTCTTTCCACTGCTTTTTCAGCTGCCGCACAAAATTCCATTCTTTGTTGGTGAGATCTGCCTTTTTCAGCAGATCCGGGCGCCTTCTGGCTGTACGAATGATAGACTGCTCTCTGCGCCACTTCTCTATATTTGCATGATGACCGGACATAAGAACCTCCGGAACCTTTTTACCATGCCACTCTTCCGGGCGGCTGTACTGGGGATATTCCAGAAGGTTTCCTGCAAAGGACTCGGTCTCGCCAGACTCCTGATTGCTGAGCACGCCTGGAACCATGCGGGAAATAGAGTCCATCATAACCATGGCCGGAAGCTCGCCGCCTGTAAGCACATAGTCTCCGATAGACACATAATCCGTCACAATTTCTTCCAGAACACGCTCATCAATTCCCTCATAGTGACCGCAAAGGAAAACCAGGTCTTCCTCTTTCGCCATGTCTCTTGCCATCTGCTGATTAAACACCTGTCCCTGCGGGGTGAGATAAACCACACGGGGGCGCTTCCCGGCTTTCTCGGCAATCGCTTCATAAGCCAGGTAAACCGGTTCTGCCTGCATCAGCATTCCAGCACCGCCGCCGTAAGTATAATCATCTACTTTCTGGTGCTTGTTAAAAGCATAGTCGCGGATATTTATGGCCTCCACAGAAAGGATTCCTGCATTAATGGCACGTCCTGTAATGCTGGTGTTCATTCCATTCCGGATCATTTCTGGAAAAAGGGTCAAAACATGGAAATTCATTTACAAAAGTCCTTTCATCAAATGTACCGTCATCACATTCTCCTCCAGATCAACGTCAAGGATGCATTCCTTGATTGCCGGGAGAAGTACTTCCTGATGATCTGGAAGCTCTACTACGTAAACATCATTGGCTCCTGTTTCCATAACATCTTTCAGGGTTCCGAAATGGGTGTTATCCTCCAGAACCACTTCCATGCCAATCAAGTCGCCGATGTAATATTCATCTTCATCCAGTTCCTGGGCTTCTTCTCTGGGAACCCACAGGTCTCTGCCTTTGTACATTTCAATATCATTTATATTATCAATCCCGTCAAATTTCAGGATCACAAGATTCTTAAAAAATTTCACGTTACGGATTTCCAGCTTTTTCATCTCTCTGCCAGCATCCAGAATCACGTATTCAAGATCCAGGAAACGCTCCGGATCTGTGGTAGGGAATACTTTTACTTCTCCCCGCACGCCATGAGTGGTGGTAATTACTCCAACCTTTAATAAATCTTCCATTCAAAACTCCTCTACAAAAAACGAATATGTCTGCCGTCCAGGACTTTCATAAGTAAAAACAGGAGCCATGTCTCCACAGCTCCTGCATCCATATATCTTGCTTATCATTGCAGAATATCTACAATCACTTTTTTGCTGCTTTTGGAAGAAGCCGCTTTTACTACGGTACGGATGGCCTTGGCGATTCTGCCCTGACGTCCGATCACCTTACCCATATCAGATGGTCCTACCTTCAGTTCGATAACAACAGCGTCATCCTTTTCTGTTTCGGTAACGACTACTTCGTCCGGATTTTCAACAAGAGATTTTGCAATTACTTCTACTAATTCTTTCATTACACACCTCCCTGATCCCGCCCCGGAGCATATTCAAAAAATGCCCTCATCTGGACGTCACAGAAATACCCCCTGAAAATTGCCGGTTACAGTTCACGACTTTCACAGGAAATACTGTGCAGTCTGAACCGTTCTGGCAACCTCTAAGATACTCCTTAAATTATTTCTCGATTCCGGCCTGTTTGAGGATCTTAGCAACAACTTCTGTAGGCTGAGCACCGTTTGCAAGCCATTTCTTAGCTGCTTCTTCGTCAACCTTGCATACACTTGGCTCCTGGTTTGGATCATATGTTCCGATCTCTTCGATACATCTTCCATCACGTTTGCTGCGGGAATCTGCAACAACGATTCTATAGTAAGGTGCTTTCTTCTGTCCCATTCTTCTTAATCTGATCTTAACTGCCATTTTAATTTTCCTCCAATTTACTTTCTCTTTATTAGTTAATTTAATTATTTTATGTTAAAAAGGGAGCTTAAAGCCGCCTCTTTTACCACCCATTTTGCCGCCGCCCATGAGACCCGGCATCTGCTTCATCATCTTCTTGCTCTGCTCAAACTGTTTCACAAGGCGATTGACTTCTGCAACCTCCACACCTGCGCCTCTGGCAATTCTGTTCTTGCGGGAAAGGTTCAGGATTCCCGGATTAGAACGCTCCTGTGGAGTCATGGAAAGAATAATGGACTTGGTTCTGTCCATTGCTTTCTCATCAATCATACTCTCCACATCTTTCATCTTGCTTCCCACACCTGGGAGCATATTCAGGATACTAGAGATTCCGCCCATCTTATTCATCTGTTCAAGGCTGGTAAGATAGTCATTGAAATCAAAATCCATCTTCTTCAGCTTCTTGGACATCTCCTGGGCTGCTTCCTGATCTACGGCTGCTTCTGCCTTCTCGATCAGGCTCATTACATCTCCCATACCAAGGATACGGGATGCCATTCTCTCCGGATAAAACTGTTCCAGATCAGATAACTTCTCTCCCATACCTACATACAGGATAGGCTTGCCAGTTACGGACTTAATGGAAAGAGCTGCACCACCTCGGGTATCACCATCCATCTTGGTCAGGATCACTCCATCGATTCCAACCTTCTCTGCAAAGGTCTGGGCTACATTGACTGCATCCTGTCCGGTCATGGCATCTACTACAAGGACTGTAGCATCTACCTCAATATTAGACTTAATATCAGCAAGCTCCTGCATCATATCCTCATCGACATGAAGACGACCTGCTGTATCAATGATCACTACATTCTGCTGATTCGTCTTGGCATGTGCAACAGCCGCCTTGGCTATGTCTACCGGGCTCTGTTTATCACCCATGGTAAAGACTTCCACACCTTGTTTCTCACCGTTTACCTGCAGCTGAGTGATCGCTGCGGGTCTGTAAACGTCACAGGCTACCAGAAGAGGGCTCTTACCTTTCGACTTGATCTTACCTGCAAGCTTGGCTGCCGTAGTGGTCTTACCAGCTCCCTGAAGACCTGCCATCATAATGACAGTCAGATCATTGCCAGGCTTGATCGGAAGCTCTGTAGTCTCGCTTCCCATAAGATTAACCAGCTCTTCATTTACAATCTTGATGACCATCTGGCCTGGGTTCAGTCCGTTCATAACGTCCTGTCCAACTGCACGTTCCTGTACAGATTTCGTGAACTGTTTCACGACTCTGAAGTTAACGTCTGCTTCAAGGAGTGCCATCTTAACTTCTTTAAGAGCAATCTTAACATCCTCTTCGGTCAGACGGCCTTTGCTTCTCAGCTTCTTGAATACATTCTGAAGTTTATCTGTTAAGCTTTCAAATGCCATGAATTATAACTCCTCTAAAATCACATTGGATATTGCCTCAATATCATCAGCGTGATATCCGGATGCAAGCTCATGTATCTTCTGTACCTGTCCCCGGATATTCACAAACTTCTCCACCAGATGCAGCTTCTCTTCATATCCTTCCAGTGCTTTGTCACAGCGTCTGATCATATCATGTACGCCCTGACGGCTGATATTCAGTTCCTCTGCAACCTCACTTAAAGAATAATCCTCCAGAACTACACTCTCGTAGATCTGCTGCTGTCTCTTCGTAAGAAGCTCTCCGTAAAAATCATAGAGCAAAGTACGTTCTACAAACTTTTCCATTCGTTATCACCTTGGGTATCATACCGTATTTTGTGGTGTGTGTCAAGTATTTTTTCTTTACACGCAATATTTTTTATATGTCCAAATTTATTATACGCTATTTCTAATTGTCTGCCCTTATGTTATACTATAAAAGCTGCCGAGCCTCCAGCAGAAAGGAGGTGAATTCGATGGATAATATTATTGCTCTAATCCTTGTCCCTGTCGCAGTAAATGTAATTAGCTACTGCATTTACAAATGGCTGGACAGAAAAGACAAATAGGCAGCATAACAGCCTAAGGCATAAGCCACCTACATAAACGGAATAGAAAACCCCGGAAGTCTCGCACACCTCCGGGGTTTTCGTTTGCTTTCGATGGACTATTGCTCTAATCCTTAGCTACTATTAGGATATGCCATAACCAACGAAATGTCAACTTAAAATTCACATATTTTACTGACACTTAAAATCCACATATTTTACTGAATCAAACTATCATCATCAAAATAATTAATTCTCATAGAAGCCTTTACATCCTTCAGAGTCTCAGCTGCCTTTGCCTCAGCCACCTTACTGCCCTCTCTTAAAATATCATAGACATCCGGAATACGCTGCTCCCACATTTTACGGCGCTCTCGAATCGGGCCAAGTTCAGCCTGAAGAACGTTGTTCAGGAACTTCTTAACCTTAACATCTCCAAGTCCGCCTCTCTTATAATGGTCTTTCAGCTCGTCCAGGTTCTGATAATCCGGAAGAAATTCCGGGAAGTATTCTGGTTTGCAGAAAGCATCCAGATAAATAAATACCGGGTTGCCATCAACATTTCCCGGATCCTGAACACGAAGATGATTCGGATCCGTGAACATGGACATAACCTTCTTCTTAACCTCATCTGCCTCATCGGAAAGATAAATGCAGTTTCCAAGAGATTTACTCATTTTTGCCTTACCGTCAATACCTGGCAGACGCAGGCACGCCTTGTTGGAAGGAAGTACGATTTCCGGCTCTGTAAGTGTCTCACCATATACTGTGTTAAACTTGTGTACGATCTCTTTGCACTGCTCCAGCATAGGAAGCTGATCCTCGCCAACCGGAACTGCTGTTGCACGGAAGGCTGTAATATCAGCTGCCTGGCTGATCGGATAGCAGAAGAATCCAACCGGAATGCTAGCTTCGAAATTACGCATCTGGATCTCAGATTTCACAGTAGGGTTACGCTGAACACGGGCTACTGTAACCAGATTCATATAATAGAAAGTAAGCTCTGTAAGCTCCGGAACCATAGACTGGATGAAAATTGTGGATTTCTCCGGATCAATCCCGCAAGCCAGATAATCAAGTGCTACCTGGATAATATTCTGACGAACCTTCTCCGGGTGCTCTGCGTTATCAGTAAGCGCCTGGGCATCCGCGATCATAATATAAATCTCGTCATAATTTCCGGAATTCTGAAGCTTTACACGCTCAGATAAAGAGCCTACATAATGTCCCACATGAAGACGTCCTGTAGGACGGTCTCCTGTTAAAATTACTTTTTTCATAGTTTGCTACTCCTTATATTCACCGCCATGCCGATCCTTTTTTTACCAACACAGTTGTACTTATTTATAATCATTTCAGCAAACACTCCCCATTTTTTTACATGAATATGCAAAACGTCCAAAGCACATAGATTAACTTTAGTTACTATTCACTGGTAACATTCCGCGAGGTGTTTTTTGTGAACGGAGTGAACAGTAACTAACTTTATTCATACCATTTGTAATGTTGCTTCAGTTATTAACTGCAAGCTGGGGAAATGCTTCTATTTTTCAATTACAGACTTGCGCGAATTACTTTCGGTCTGCATCCGGCAGTCTCCAGCGCTTTCACGATCTGATTCTTATGGTCTGTACCAAACGCCTCCAGAGTGATCTTCAATTCTACAGCGGCATTACGGTTTGTGCTTACAAACTGGTTATGATCCAGCTTGATAACATTTCCCTGATTCTCTGCAATAATAGAAGCCACACGTACCAGTTCACCAGGCTTATCCGGGATAAGAACAGATACGGTAAAGATTCTGTCACGCTGGATCAAGCCATGCTGTACTACAGAAGACATGGTAATCACATCCATATTTCCACCACTTAAAATGGACACAACCTTTTTATTCTTGAAATCAAGATGACGAAGCGCAGCCACTGTCAGAAGTCCTGAATTCTCAACGATCATCTTATGATTTTCTACCATATCCAGGAATGCAACGATCAGCTCATCATCCTCAACCGTGATGATTTCATCCAGATTCTCCTGGATATATGGGAAAATATGAGAGCCCGGAGTCTGAACTGCAGTACCATCTGCAATGGTGTTTACATGGGGCAGTGTAACAACCTCCCCTTTCTCAAGAGAAGCCTTCATGCAGGCTGCACCTGCCGGCTCTACACCGATTACTTTAATATGAGGATTAAGAAGCTTGGCAAGTGTGGATACACCTGTTGCAAGTCCGCCTCCACCGATTGGCACCAGAATATAATCTACAAGAGGAAGCTCCTGAATGATCTCCATGGCAATGGTTCCCTGTCCGGTAGCAACTGCAGGATCGTCAAAAGGATGAATAAAGGTATAGCCCTTTTCTTCAGCAAGCTCCAGCGCATAAGCACAGGCCTCATCATAAACATCACCATGAAGAATAACCTCTGCGCCATAACCTTTTGTACGCTCTACTTTAATAAGCGGTGTAGTGGTCGGCATTACGATCACGGCCTTCACACCGTACTTGTGTGCTGCATATGCCACACCCTGTGCATGGTTTCCAGCGGAAGCTGTGATCAGGCCTTTGCCCCTCTCCTCGTCGGAAAGAGTACTGATCTTATAATAAGCTCCACGCACCTTATATGCACCTGTTCTCTGCATGTTCTCTGGTTTGAAGAAGACCTTGTTTCCAGTGAGTTCAGAGAAATAACTGCTCTTCACCAGCTTGGTCTCCTGGGTTACCTGCTTAACTATTTCTGCCGCTTCTTCAAAACTCTCTAATGTAAGCATTTTTATTTTTCCTCCTGTAGTCTGTGGGGTTAGTTTTCATCCGGACGAATATCAAACAACGCATCCACAAAAGAATTTGCATCGAATTTCTGTAAATCGTCAATGCTCTCACCAACGCCGATATATTTCACCGGAATATCAAGCTCAGACTGGATTGCCACCGCAATACCACCCTTGGCTGTACCATCAAGCTTGGTAAGAATGATACCGGTTACATTCGCCACCTCTGCAAACTGTCTTGCCTGCACAAGTGCGTTCTGTCCTGTCGTTCCATCCAGAACCACCAGAGTTTCCAGATACGCTTCCGGATATTCCTTCTCCAGAATGCGGTAAATCTTGCGAAGCTCTTCCATAAGATTCTTCTTATTATGAAGTCTTCCTGCGGTATCACAGATCAGAACGTCTGCATTGCGGGCCTTGGCTGCTGCCACTGCATCATAGACAACTGATGCCGGGTCTGCTCCATCCTGACCGCCAATGATCTCCACTCCTGCCCGGTTCGCCCACTGGGTCAGCTGTTCCCCTGCCGCTGCACGGAAAGTATCCGCAGCACCAAGAATAACCTTTTTGCCCTGGTCCTTCAGCTTGCCAGCAAGTTTTCCAACGGAAGTTGTTTTTCCAACACCATTGACACCAATCACAAGAATAACGGATTTACGGTTTTCAAACTCGTACTCTGTGCTGTCTACCGTCATCTGCTCCTTGATGGTATCAATAAGAAGCTGCTTGCACTCCTTGGGATCCCTGATATTCCGGATCTCCACCTGGTCTTTTAATTTGTCCAGAAGGGCTGTGGTGGCATTGATTCCAACGTCACCCATGATCAGGATTTCTTCCAGTTCCTCATAAAAATCATCATCTATTGTTGAATAGCCGGTGAAAAGAGAATCAAATCCTGCCACGATGTTGTCTCTTGTTTTTGTCAGGCCACTGACAAGTCTTTTAAAAAAGCCTTTCTTTTCCTCTGCCATTTCCTCTCCTCCTTTTACTGCGTAAGCTGGTTTTCCACAAGATCAACGGAAACCAGCGTGGAGACGCCTTTCTCCTGCATGGTAATACCATAAAGTCTGTCTGCGGCATTCATAGTACCACGCCTGTGTGTTATTATAATGAATTGAGTGTTCTTCGTCAACTTCTGAAGATAGCCTGCGAAACGACCTACATTCGAATCGTCAAGTGCCGCCTCGATCTCATCAAGAAGACAGAATGGCGACGGCTTCAGATTCTGGATTGCAAACAAAAGTGCGATTGCAGTAAGTGCCTTCTCACCACCGGAAAGCTGCATCATATTCTGAAGCTTTTTGCCCGGCGGCTGGGAAATAATGCGAATTCCTGCTTCCAGAATGTCCACGTCTTCCTCAAGCTCCAGAGTGCCCTTACCGCCTCCAAACAATTCCTTGAAAGCCTTGTCAAACTCTCTCTGGATATCCTGGAATTTCTCCGTAAACTGTTTACGCATTCCCTCATCCAGTTCCTGGATAATGTTCTCCAGCTGTGCCTCTGCGGTTTTCAGATCCTCATACTGTCCGGAAAGGAAAGCATGACGTTCTGAAATCTCCTTATATTCCTCAATTGCATTTACATTAACGTTACCAAGCTTACGGATTTCATCCTTCACCTGGGCAATTTCTTTCTTCATGGCTTTCAGATCGTTCAGCTCTTCTTTTTTGTACTGAAGGGCATTGTTCGGGGTGATCTCATACTCATTCCACATATAGGAAATCTGAGATTCCCTGTGCTCTTCCAGCTTCTCGATCTGACTTTTCAGACGGTAACACTCTTTGTCCAGAAGTGAAATCCTACCGGACAGCTGATCCCGCTTCTCAAAAAATGCCTTATGGCTGGCATTTTTTTCATCCTTCACACTCTGCCAGCTCTCCATCTGAGCCTTCGCCTTGGTTTCATCCTCTTCCAAAGTCCGGATTACTGCCTCCAGGTTCTCTACAGACTGGCGCTTTCTCTCATTCTCTTCGCCGCCAAGCTCCAGCGTTTCATGAATATCTGCTTCCTCCTGGCGAAGAGCTTCCATCTCATGGGTCAGACGGCCCAGAGTCTCTGCTGCGAAGCTTTCTTTCTGCTGGGCTGTACTTGCTTCCAGACGAAGAGCCTCCAGTTTCCTGGAAACCTCCTGCTCCTCAGCCCTCCAGGTCTCTAATTCTTCCTGTTTATTCTGGATAAAAGTCTCCAGTTCTTTCTCATCCTGCTCAGAAGCCTTCAATTCTTCGGCAATCTTGCTGTGATCAGCCTCTGCCTCCTCGATCTGACGGCGGATTTCCATCTGCTCTCTCTGAATCTCTCCGTAGCCAGCCTGGATTTCCTTTGTCTTGGCTTCTACCTGGTTAATGTTCATCTTCGCCGTGTTCTGGGCAACATACTGCTGACGCAGTTTTTCCTGCAGATCTGCAATGGTGTCACGCATAACATTGCGCTTGCTTCGATTATCATTAATAGCAGTCTGCATGTCATCCATGTCTTTTCGAAGAGCCTTCACACTGGATTCCAGTTCTTCGATCTCACGGCGGCGGCCAAGAAGGTTGCTGTTATTCTTAAAAGAACCGCCTGACATAGAACCGCCCGGACTGAAGGATTCACCCTCCACAGTTACCATGCGAAGACTGTGCCGGTACTTTCGCGCAATGGCAATGGCATTGTCAATGTGATCCACCACAAGCACACGACCCAGAAGATAAGTAGCAAGTCCAACATACTCCGGACCTGTAGTTACCAGTTCACTGGCAAGCCCGATCACTCCCGGCTCCTGCAGCGCATCCCTCTGGGTAAAACCACTTCTGGTATTGATACTGTTAAGCGGAAGGAACGTAGCACGGCCGAAACGGTTTTTCTTCAGAAATTCAATCATGTGCTTGGCAGTCTGTTCATTGTCTGTGACAATGTTCTGAATACTTCCGCCAAGAGCCGTCTCAATGGCGATCTCATACTCCTTATTTACCTGGATCAGATCTGCTACAACACCCTTAATTCCCGGTACTCGGTCCTTCTGTTCCATTACACGGCGGATACTGTTTCCGTATCCGTCATAGCGCTCTGTAATATTTTTCAAAGATTCCAGCCTGGAAGCCTCACGGTGATATGCGCTCTGGCCGATTTCCATCTGGCCGTTCTGTTTCTTTAATTCATCTGTAATTTTATGTACTTCATTATCCAGGCGCTGACACTCTGCATTCATGTCCTGGATAAGTGTGGTAATTCCCTGAAACTTCTCCTTTGCCCTCTCCAGCTCACTCTGCTGCTGGGCTTCCTCTGTTTTCAAATGAAGCTGTCTCTGACTGATTCCCGCTTTACGGATATCGATCTGCTCCATCATGGTATCGAAACGCTGGGCTTTTCCTTTGGTAGTGGCACGGGTATTGAGAAGCTCGATAATCTCGTTCTTGCCATTCTCCACTGCCTGGGAGCACTCTTCGATCTGTGCCTGAATATTGGAAATCCGGTCCTCTTCTGCCTCCTGGCGCTTCCTTGCTTCCAGAAGAGCTGCATGGAGCTGGGATTTCTCCGCCTCCTGCCTCTCCAGAGACTCCTGGCGTTCCTTCAGATCCGCCTCAATGGACTGCAGACGGCTCTTGTAATGTTCTTCACTCTGCACTCCGGACAAAATCTGTTCCCGAAGTACCTTGGTCTCGCCATCCAGCTGCTGCCTGCGGATTGCCTTATTCTGCGTCTCTTCACGCAGCTGATCCATCTGGGAATTCAACTGTTCCAGTTCCTCTTCCAGACGATCATATTCCACTTTCGTCTGCTCGTAGGCCTTCTGATTCTCCTCCAGCTCCTCAGCAGCCCGGGTATTCTTGGTATCCAGCTCTTTTAATTCACGGCTGGTCTCCTCGTTTTCCAGAAGAAAACTGTTCACATCCAGTTCCCGCAAAGTGTCTCTTTTGGCAAGATAAATTCTGGCTGTCTCGGACTGGCGCTCCAAAGGGCCCAATTGTCTGGTAAGCTCACTTAAAATATCGGTAACACGCACCAGGTTCGCCTGCTCGTCCTGCAGCTTCTTAATGGTAGTTGCCTTTCTTCGCTTAAACTTTACGATTCCGGCAGCTTCGTCAAAAAGCTCACGGCGCTCTTCCGGCTTACCACTTAAGATCTTATCGATCTGTCCCTGCCCGATGATGGAATAGCCCTCTTTCCCAATACCGGTATCGTAAAACATCTCATTAATATCCTTCAGACGACAGGCACTTCCATTAATAAGATATTCACTTTCACCGGAGCGGTAAAGTCTTCGGGTAACCGTAACCTCATTAAAATCAACCGGAAGCTTGTGATCGCTGTTATCCAGAGTAATGGCAACAGAAGCAAAGCTAAGGGGCTTTCTGGTCTCCGTGCCGGAAAAAATAACGTCCTGCATGTTTCCGCCTCGAAGCTGCTTGGCACTCTGTTCTCCAAGAACCCAGCGGACCGCATCACCTACGTTACTTTTCCCACTGCCGTTGGGGCCAACGATTCCCGTAATTCCATTATGAAATTCGAAATTGATTTTCTGTGCAAAGGACTTAAACCCGTGCACTTCAATATTTTTTAAATACATGTATTCGAATCCTTGTTATTATTTTCTCATCTTCCGGATTGCCTGGTAAGCAGCTTCCTGTTCGGCAGCTTTCTTGGTATGTCCTACTCCGGTACCCATCACATGACCGCTGACAAGCACATCCACGGTAAAGCTTTTATTGTGATCCGGGCCTTCTTCTTTTATCAGATGGTACTCCACAAGATGGGTTCCCTTCTCCTGTACGATTTCCTGCAGGATGGTCTTGCTATCATAAAAGAGCTGTTTATTCTCAAGATCGTTCAGAATGAATTTCAGAACAAACTCCTTTGCGCTAGCAAAACCACCGTCCAGATAGATAGCTCCAAGCAGAGCCTCTGTTGCATCGGAAACAATAGAGTCACGGTTTCTTCCACCAGTCATGTCCTCACCTTTTCCAAGGAGCAGATACTGCGGCAGTCCGAAATCTCTTGCACAATAAGCAAGACTGGGTTCGCAAACCAGGCTGGCTCTCTTCTTGGTCAATTCGCCCTCTGGAATCTGGGTGAACTTCTTATAGAGAAAATCACTGCTGATCAGCTCCAGAACTGCATCTCCAAGAAACTCCAGACGCTCGTTGCAGCCTGCCTTACCAAGCTTCTTCTCGTTTGCATAGGAACTATGTGTCAGTGCAAGGATCAGAAGGTTTCTGTTCCTGAACTCATAACCGATCCGGTTCTCCAATGCTTTTAACTTTTTTTCCATGATAAACTTCCTTCCCTCTGACTAGCTGGCAGACCCCCGGCAGGTCTTTGCCGAAGAGTCTGCTGCAATGCATGGATGATCATGCTTTTTCTGGTGTCTCTTCCACCATATGGGCAGCGATTTTCTCATTGATCTTCTGCTGTCTGAACTGAACACACTGAAAAATAGCGTGGCGGATCTCAACCGCCCTGGCACTGCCGTGTGTCTTCACAACCAGTCCCTTAAGACCCAGAAGAGGAGCTCCGCCGTACTCACTTGCATCAAATGCCTTCATGGTTTCTTTGACGGCCGGTTTCACCAGAAGAGCTCCAACCTTGCTGCGGGTGTCTTTCATAAGGCCGGTTTTAAGCATCTTCATAAAGGTACTTCCAAGTCCTTCATAAAGCTTCAGGATCACGTTCCCGACAAAAGCCTCGCAGACAATCACATCTGCATAACCAGCCGGAATATCCCTTGCTTCAATACTTCCAATAAAATTGATCCCCGGGCATTCCTTCAAAAGAGGGAACGTCTCCTTCACAAGGGCATTTCCCTTCTCCTCCTCTGCACCAATGTTTACAATGGCAACACGAGGGTTCTTGATTCCAACCACGTCTTCCATATAGATGGAACCCATCTTCGCAAACTGCACCAGATGCTCTGGTCTGGCATCTACGTTCGCACCGCAGTCAATAAGAAGTGACACACCATTCTGGGTAGGAATCAAGGGTGCCAGCGGCGGACGCTGTACTCCTTTGCTTCTTCCTACGATCACCTGACCACCTACTAAAATAGCGCCTGAGCTTCCAGAGGAAACAAATGCTTCTGCTTCCTGCTTCTTCACAAGATTCAGTCCTACCACAATGGAAGAATCTTTCTTCTTACGGATTGCCAGAACCGGAGGCTCTGCTGTCTCGATCACCTCTGTGGTATTCACGATCTGGATTCTTTCCTTGGGGTAATTCTGAAATTTACTCAGCTCTTTCTCAATTACATCCTGCCTGCCGGTAAGGATCACATCAATGTCTTCCCTCTCGGCAACAGCCTCTACGGCTGCTTTCACTGGTTCTGCCGGAGCGTTGTCTCCGCCCATGGCATCTACTACAACTCTAACTGTCTCTGCCATATTTTTCTCCTCTTCGGATATTCTTCAATACTGTAATCTGGTAATGTGAAAACATCCATTATAATCGGGATATGCAAAACACAGCCCAATTCAACAGCTCCTCCATACCATAGCATGTTTGAAAAAGGCTACAAGGTACACTATCCCGAATAATACTATTCTACTTTATCTGCCCCCTCTTAGTCAATAGGGAATCAAAGAAAGGTTTCTGACCCAAAGACTGTAGTTGACGAAGCTTCCAATCTCCGCTATACTCTCACTGGGAGCAGATAGGTGCCGGTGTACCTCCTGGTCTTCAAAACCAGTGTGGGGCGCTAATCCCGTCCCGGATGGGTTCGATTCCCATATGTTCCCGCCAAAAAACGTACCCAGCTTTCCATTCTTACTCTTCTCATTGAGACCGATCTGCCTGCTGCAAGTTTCGTTTTAACACTCTTCCTCCATTTTCCATAACTGTAATCCGCTCTCTGTCAAACCCCTCCAGCAGTATGATCGCACATTTACGGGATATTCCCAGACGGTCACGAAATTCTCCAGTCTGGATCATACCCCTTTCTTTAAATAACTGATATACCATATCCAGGGCTTTCTGCCGTATTTCCCGGTGCATATAATGCTTCTCGTCAAACCGTACAAGAACACCGTCCCGCACCATGGCAAAAAACACTTCTGAAAAATCCCGCTCGCCGGAAAATACTTTCTTCACTTCATCTGTCAGCGGAGGCATAAAGCCCGATTTCAGATATAATTCCTGCAGCTGCAGAAAGACAGAATTCCCACACATTTCTTCTGTTATTTTTCCTGCAGCATGTGCTTTTTTTCTTTCCCTTCCGGTACATGCGCAATGAACAGCAGCATCTGCATTCTGTCTTTTTTTCCTTTTTACCCCATTGGGATTCAGCACAACACCACCACCGATGGTTTCTACCGGCGAATAAAATCTTATAACAAAATGATCCCCTGCTTTCATTGCCGTCACCTGCTCCATCCGAAGCTGGACTATGGCCTCTTCACCGGGCTTCAGCACTGCTCTGTCAAACAGGATTATTTTACACACCAGTTCTGCTGCCCCATGATAAAGATGAACACGGGTACCGCTTTTTAAAGTACGCTGTCCTGACTTCAACAGCTGCAGCCGTACATCTGCTATCATGGTACCTTCCATACTTCCTGCTGCTGCCAGAATTTCTCCCCGGGAGATCTGCTCTTTTCCAATTCCCGGAAGGTTCACTGCCACCCGCTGTCCCGGAACAGCTTCGGATACTTCCTGTCCATGCACCTGAATCCCTCGGATTTTTACCCTTTCAGCTCTGGGATAAAGCATGGCGTCATAATTCAAGCCTAAACTGCCATCAAGCAGCGTCCCGGTCACTACAGTTCCAAAACCCTTTAAAGAAAATACACGATCTATGGGCAGGCGAAACGCAGATGCTTTCGTACCCATTCTGCCTGTGCAGCTGTCACTTTCATTTCGGGAAAGATTCTGATTTTCCGTGGTTTTTCCGGCTGTGCACAGTTTCCACAACACCCTGCGCAGTTCCTCAATCCCACGCCCATCCACAGCACTGGTCACTACCACATCCGCATTTTCCAGAAACGTTCCCTCTGCAAATTCCCTGATTTCCTGGTCAAGTCCCTTTTTCCATTCCAGGTCACCTTTGGTGAGCACAAGCACACCCTTTCGAATACCAAGCAGGGAAAGTATTGCCAGATGTTCCCTGGTCTGAGGCATAACTCCCTCATCTACTGCGATCACTACCATGGCAATATCAATTCCGCCAGCTCCAGCCAGCATATTCTTTATAAACCTTTCATGGCCTGGCACATCAATAATCCCGGCTTCCCTGCCATCCGGAAATTTCAGAAACGCAAAACCATTTTCAATTGTAATCCCCCGCCTTTTTTCCTCTGCCAGGCGATCCGTATCCGTGCCTGTCAGCGCCTTGACCAGCCAGGTTTTACCATGATCAATATGTCCGGCAGTACCTATGATCCTGTACCTTTTTTCTTCCATATCTTTTTCACGCCCCATTTTGTTCGAACAATCCCACTATTTCCTTTCCAAATAAACAGCGCGAAGAAGCCACTTCTCCGCGCCATGTTTACGTTTATAACAATATTGTCTTTTTTCTGTTGTTTAGAAATATAATTCAGTAATTTAATAACATTATTCTACAGTAACAGATTTCGCCAGGTTTCTCGGCTTGTCCACATCCAGGCCCTTCGCTACGCTGACATAATATCCCATCAGCTGCAGCGGAACAATTGCAAGGCTGGTTGTGAAATACTTCTCCGTCTTGGGAACATATACGGAGAAATCAGCGGTATCCTCAATACTGTAATTGCCATAGCTGGTCAGTCCCATCAGATAAGCACCACGGCTCTTTACCTCAACCATATTGCTCAGTGTCTTCTCAAAAAGATCCTTCTGGGTCATCACACCGATCACCAGAGTACCATCCTCTACAAGGCTGATCGTTCCGTGCTTCAGCTCACCTGCTGCGTAAGCCTCAGAATGAATATAACTGATTTCCTTCATCTTCAGGCTTCCTTCCATGCTGATAGCATAGTCAATTCCTCGTCCGATGAAGAAAATATCATGGGCATTTGCATACTTGCTTGCAAACCACTGGATACGCTCCTTATCATCCAGAACACGGCTGATCTTGTCCGGCAGGGTCTCCATCTCAGCAAGCAGACGGGTCACTTTTCCCTCCTCAAGCTTTCCCTGGACAAAAGCACTCTGGATAGCCAACAGATACATGGCGATCAGCTGGGTGCTGTAAGCCTTGGTGGTGGCAACAGAAATCTCAGGTCCTGCATAAGTATATAACGTATAATCGCTCTCTCTTGCAATGCTGGAGCCTACAACATTGACTACACTAAGTACCGGAACATTTCTATCCTTGGCAAGACGAAGGGCAGCCAGGCTGTCTGCGGTCTCTCCGGACTGGGAAATAATAACCACCATGGAATCCTCCACAAGGATCGGATCACGGTAACGGAACTCAGAAGCCACATCCACCTCAACCGGGATTTTCGCCATGGATTCGATCACATATTTGCCAACCATACCAACATGGTAGGCAGAACCGCAGGCGATGATATAGATTCTCTTAAGAGAAGCCAGCTTCTCATCTGTAAGCCCTGTCTCAGAAAAATCAATGTGTCCCTCTTTTACATAAGCGCCAATGGTGTCCTGAACGGCCTTCGGCTGCTCATGGATCTCTTTCAGCATAAAATGCTCATAGCCGCCCTTCTCAGCAGCAGCTGCATCCCACTGGATCTCCACAACGTCTTTCTCAATCTCTTCACGGTCGATATTGTAGAAATGGATCTCATCACGGGAAAGCTCCGCAATTTCAAGATTGCCGATATAATAAACTCTTCTGGTCTGATCCAGGATCGCAGGAACATCAGAAGCGATAAGGCTTCCGTTCTCGCTCTTTCCAATGATCAGCGGACTGTCCTTGCGGGCTGCAAACAGTTTGCCCGGATAGTCCTTGAAAATAACACCAAATGCATAAGAACCGCGGATACGGAGCATTGCTCTGGAGATTGCTTCCAACGGGGTTCCGGTTTTCTTATAGTAGTAATCTACCAGCTTCACAGCCACTTCTGTATCTGTCTGTGAATAGAACGTATAACCGGAACGAAGAAGCTTCGCCTTCAGCTCCTGATAATTCTCGATAATTCCATTATGAACAAGTACTACGGACTTATCATCTGTACAATGAGGATGGGCATTTGTCTCAGAAGGCTCTCCATGAGTCGCCCAGCGGGTATGACCGATACCGCAGGTACCCGGTACGGCTGAACCGCCGTCTGTCTTCTCGATCAAAGTTTTCAGACGCCCTTTCGCCTTTACGATTGCGATCTTATCAGTTGCCTCGTTTCGAACTGCGATACCTGCTGAATCATAGCCTCTGTATTCCAGCTTGGAAAGGCCTGTCAGCAAAATCGGTGCCGCCTGTTCATCTCCTACATAACCAACAATTCCACACATAAAATTTCCTCCTCAGTCTCAGTCTTAATCATTCTCCTCGTTTTTCTCCTGGCCAGCTGTCTTCTGCCATGCCTCAACCCCTTCTGTATTTTCCTTCTGGAAAAGGATTTTGAAGGTAAGCATCAAAAGCTTCAGATCCAGCTTCAGAGAATAGGTCTCAATATAGGTGAGATCCAGTTTCAGCTTATCATAAGGTGTCGTGTTGTATTTACCATAAACCTGGGCATAACCGGTAAGTCCGGCCTTCACTTTCAGGCGGTAATCAAATTCAGGGATCCTCTCGCTATACAGTGCAGCAATTTCCGGCCGCTCCGGTCTTGGGCCTACCAGAGACATATCACCTTTCAGGATATTAAAAATCTGTGGCAGCTCATCGAAATGGATCCGGCGGATAAGCTTCCCGACCGGTGTGATCCTGTCATCCTCTTTCTTCGCCAGCTGGGCACCCTTCACTTCAGAGTCCATTTTCATGCTTCTGAATTTCAGGATCATAAAGATCTGCTTATCCTTCGTAAGACGCGGCTGCTTATAAAAAACAGGACCGCCATCATAAAGCTTAATAGCAAGTGCGATCAGAATCATAAACGGAGATGCGATCACCAGCCCTGCCAGGGAAAATATAATATCCACAATTCTTTTGAAAAACAGCTGCTCTGCTGTCAGACGCAGGTTTCTGGAAAGAAGAAGCGTGGTATCAAATAAATGAATATCGTCTGCATTCCGGAGCATAATATCAGAAAGCTTCGGAATAGAATAACAGCGGATATCCTTCTCAAAGCAGTATTTCAGGAGAAGATTTCGTTCGTGGGACGGGATATCCCCGATCACAACTGCTTTATATCCGTTGATCTTCTCCTTGATCACGTCAAGGCCAAGGGAAAGGGATGCCATCTCTTTAATGGCATATTTATCCTCTCTGGTCTCAAACTTATTCCTTAAATCTCCCGGATTACGTCCGCCATAAATCATCAGCATCTGTCTGGGCGGATACAGTCTGGTGTACACATAACGCATACCAACCACCCATATGACAACGATCACCAGGTCAATCCCCGTCATAGCCAGCATAGGTGTCAGATGCTCTCCCAGACGCCAGCGGCCGATCAGGCACAACTGTAAATAGGTAATAAAATTCACGCAGCACACAGACAGGATCTGGGAATAGATTACTTCAAATACCCGCAGATAACCCACCTTAAAACCACCGTAAATTTTATAAAAGAAGTATATCATCAGCACATACAGGCCAATGACTACCTGATTGCCTCTGTCAAAGCGTCTGCCGATGACCTCCTTGTGGGCATAAAATTTATACCAGATATAGGCGAAAAGCAATGTTTCAATAGCTATGATCACCGCAGACGCCAAAAACATGATCAGTCTCTTATATCGTTCGCGATTTTCCATTTTTTCCTCCAGTAAATTTCCTCTGAAATCTATACGTTGTATAAGTATAGCACAAAAAATCCCAGAGGAAAACGATTTTTTTCGTCACCTTATTTTGCCAAAAAATGACAGAGCGGGTTGATATCCAAATCAAACCGTGATAAAATCAGTACATATTGTAGTAAAGCAATATAATATTTATACAATATGATATTTTATAATGTGAAGTAAATAACAGATTCTAAGTTTTGTCAATATGTAATTTTCAGAGTGACGGTTTACAGGTACTGTTCCGTTACTGTTCACAGGGAATGTTCCGCGAGGTGTTTTTTGTGAGCAAGGCTCACAGAAAGCCCGAGAATTGCGGCGCGAAATCATGCAAAAGCATGATTTCTGTGCATCGCGGAGCGTGTTGCTGTGAACGGAGTGAACAGCTGCG
>ERZ1673722.1431-NODE-1431-length-23823-cov-30.397888_pt1 | contig 23823 bp, 16 predicted proteins | sample MGYA00580222_ERZ1673722 | MGnify/ENA primary metagenome ERZ1673722 (study PRJEB41218, sample SAMN15661750) | gut metagenome | host: Homo sapiens | place: Canada: London | collected 2015-08-20/2019-03-30 | study: EMG produced TPA metagenomics assembly of...
GTTCCTAATGTAGAGCAAAACAGACTAAAGGTGGAAGTTAGTTTTTCATTTAAGGTTTGCAAAAAAATTCTCAAAAAATTAGCACTCACCTCTTGACAGTGCTAACAATACGTGTTATATTACAGCTAGAACAAAGGAAGAGGGATAAAGAGATAAGAAGATTGAAGAAAATCTCTCAGATATCTCTCATACCAACCGGGTTCCGAACTAAAACTTATTTCAATATAGATTATTAAAAAGGGAGAGATGACTTATGTTAATGCCTAGTATTTTTGGAGAAAACTTATTTGATGATTTCTTTACACCGTTCTATTACGATGACAAAGATGAGAAGAAAGCAGAGAAGAAACTGTACGGACACAGAGCACAGAACCTTCTGAGAACAGATATTAAAGAAACCAAAGAAGGTTATGAACTGGTGGTTGATGTGCCTGGATTCAAGAAAGACGAAGTTAAGGTAGCTCTGAAAGATGGTTATCTGACCGTCAGCGCAGCCAAAGGTCTTGATGAAGAAGAGGATGACAAGAAGACAGGACGTTACATCAGACGTGAACGTTATGCAGGAGCATGCGAGAGAAGCTTTTATGTTGGTGAAGATGTTACACAGGAAGACATCAAGGGTGAATACAAACACGGTATCCTGAAACTGTTTGTTCCGAAGAAAGAAGCAAAACCGGTTTCCAACGATCCGAAATATATTACCATTGAATAATGAAAGAATTGTTCGATTAAGATTCCCGCCAGACAATATCTGGCTGCTAAAAAGCTCGTGGTACTGCCCGGAGACTTCGGGCAGTATCCTTTAAATAGATTTGTAAGTAACAGTCAAAAGACTTAAATATAGATTTGTTTGTCATGAAAAGGAGAGATGACTTATGTTAATGCCTAGTATTTTTGGAGAAAACTTATTTGATGATGATTGGATGAACTTCCCGTTTAACGATGAGTTTTGGGGCAAGAAGAATCCACTTTATGGTAAACATGCACAAAATATGATGAAAACAGATATCCGTGAGACAGATGGCAGCTATGAACTGGATATTGATCTTCCGGGATTTAAGAAAGATGAGATTAAAGTTCAGCTGAAAGATGGTTATCTGACACTGTCAGCAGCCAAAGGACTTGATAAGGATGCTAAGGACAAAGATGGAAACTACATCAGACGTGAACGTTATGCAGGTTCCATGAGTCGAAGCTTCTATGTAGGTGATGGAGTAAATGAAGAAGATATTCATGCAAAATATGAAGATGGTATTTTGAAACTTTCTCTGCCAAAGAAAGCACCGAAAGCTGTTGAAGAAAAAGATGGTTACATCGCAATCGAAGGTTAAACTTCCATTGCTTATTCTCCCTCTTATATATGGCCGGGATCCGAAAGGATTCCGGTTTTTTTAATGTAAAAAAGAAACGGAATATTCATCTTGGATTGAAAAATCAGATGGTCAGAAACCCATTCCTAATATTAATATAAACTAAAAGTACAAGAGATGCAAGTTTGTACCGAATAATAATCAAAAGCAATTGTAAATTACGCATAAAATGATAATTCGCAATATATAATTAATTATAATAAAAAAACGAAAAAAAATATTGCGTTTTATATAAAGTGATGATATGTTATGAATATGACAGAAGAGAAGGCAGGTGCTGGTATGAAGATTCAAGCTGTTTTGATTGATGGCTATAAGAATTTGTCGAATGTAAAAATCTCTTTTGATAATATTACTGTGCTTGTTGCACTTAACAATTTTGGTAAATCAAATGTACTTTCAGGTATTGATTTTGGGCTAACATTTATTAAGGCAACGATTAAGAGAAAAAAAGAAATGATGGCAAATTCTAATTTAATTCCGATTAATCGTAACATGGTTGGAAGAAATTACAAATATGAAATGGTGGTGTCTACTGATATTCGCGACCGAGAGTATATTATCGAGTATGGATTTGAATTTGCATGGAAAAATTGCGAAGATATGGAACCTCAAATTGTATCTGAGACTTTGAAAATTAAACTTAATGATAAAGGACAAAAATTCACACAGTTAATTAATCGAAAATGTGACATTGCTTTGTATAAAAGTTCTGAGACTGGAAGATGTTCCTCAAAATTAAAGGTTGATTCGGCTGAACTTGTAGTTAATAAACTGAAAGCATATGATGAACTGTATTATGCAGAGATTATTACCAAGTTAAATGAAATGAGAATATATATGGAGAATAATCTGGATGCTAAAAGTTTTTATCAGCCAGATCCAATTATCCGTAAGGGATTTGAAGATGAAATGATTAATGCGGATAATCTTCCACGTATTATCTTTAATTTGAAGAAAAAAAATCCAGATAAATTTGAGCTACTCAAAGATGTGTATTTTCAGCTGTTCCCAGATATTGAAGATATTATTGTAGAAAATATTCAGATTGATTCTGTTGGGGATGAGCAGTTTCCAGAAGATGTGCCATTTATATTTACAAATTCTATTTATGTATTATTTGTTAGGGATAAAAATCTGGTGAAACCAGTTAATTTTTCTACAATGTCAGATGGGGCAAAGAGAGTTTTTATGATACTGACAAAGATTATAGTTTCGGGTGTTAGTAACATTTCATTGATAGCAATTGAGGAACCAGAGAATTCAGTTCATCCAGGACTCTTTCAGGCATATATACAAATTATTAGTCAGTTATTGGATGATTGTAAAGTGATTATTACAAGTCATTCGCCATATGTTATCAGTTACTTGAATCCTTCATGGATTCATGTTGGGGTGAATAGAGAACCTGGCATGGCTGAGTTTTTTGTTTTAAAAAAATCAGGCCAGAAGCAATTGGAGAAGGATGCGGATAGTTTTAACATGAGTATAGGAGATTATCTGTTTTCGTTGCTTTCTGATGCTGAGAGTCCTATAAGCGATTATTTGGAGTGTGATGTGGATGAATAAATGCCTTGTACTTTTTGTAGAGGGGGATAAGGCTGGAACTACATTAGCAAATCATAAAGTTAAATGTCATTGATGGTTATTGCAGACCTGAGCAAGTCTTAAAAAGGCTTTAATAATGATTTTATATGTATTTGGAATCCGAAAGGATCATAGTTTTTTTAGTAAAATGGTATTTTGGCAGGATTATTGTATTATGTGGTGGTTTCATGTATTGGAAAAAATACAAGAAAATATTATGGTCATTACTAATGAAGTTGAAAGTACCGAACGAGGAAGCCAGTAATATCATAGGCGAGATTGGAGGTCATGGTATGGGATATCTGTTTGAAAATATGGATGAAATGGACATACAGGCTGAAAGAAGAAATACTGAAAGAGAGAAACAGCGAGCAGATACCGCAGAAGAGCGAACAAATGCGCTTGAAGAAGAAGTTCAGCGTCTCAGGAAGCTGTTAGAAAGCCAGAAACAGAAGTAATATAGAAATACCGTAGCACATCAACAAAACTAAAAATGGAAACAAATTGAATCAAAAGATTTGAGTAAGAAAATGTCGTTTTACTGTCTGAGTGATGGTAAGACGATATTTTTATTTTACTTTATTTTATGGTTGTTTTACAAAGAACAATACGGAACTATATGGGCTTTAAAATGCTTGACAAAAACATACTCGGGGGGGGTATTATGAGACTACAGACAACATAACCAGGCGGGGTCTGATTGTGGCACGGTCAGTTTAAGAAAATCCGGTGAGAATCCGGAACTGTTTTGCTGTGTAAAATATGTACGCGGAAATATTTTAAGTCAGCAGAAGAACTCGTTGTATAGGGCAGAGACTCATCTATAAATGAGGCTCTGTTTTTGTTGTTTAGCACAGAGCATACAAGGAGGAAAAAGAAGAAATGAAGAAAAAATATCTTGCATACTGTCTGGCATTATCTATGGCACTGACAGCAGCGGCACCGGTAGCGGCAGCAGAACCAGTGGACATCGTAGTAGAGGACGACAGCGAAGATACGGCAGTAGATTTTGCAGAAGACAATGAGGAAGCAAATGTAGCAGAAGAAGACACAGAAGATGTTGAGGATGCTTCAGAAGATGTGGCTGAGACAGCTGATTTTGGTGATGGTGAAGATGTAGCACCGGCTGTTGGAGATACAACAGAGGGAGCAACAGAAGATGGCTGGGTAAAAATGAGTGCATACAAAACAAGCTATGCAGACAGTACTATGGAAGCAAAGTATGATGAGCAAACCCAGACTTTATACCTTAAAGTTTCTAAACCGGAAGAAATGCAGGACGTAGGAAACTGTATTGGAACTCCATGGTATAAATATCTGAAGGAGCTGGATGCAGTAACAGAAGTGAAAAAAATTGTAGTTGGAGAGGGAATCACAAAAGTAGGTAACAAAAATTTTAATACCTTCAATGCCGGTGGAACAGATTTTTATACTTCACTTGAAGAAGTGGAACTTCCGTTAACAGTTACAGAAATTGGAACTCAGGCATTTTCTGGTGATAAAGCGTTGAAAAAAATCAATCTGGAAAATGTAAGTAAAATTGGTCGTGCTGCATTGACAAGCACAGCATTGGACAGTGTAACATTTAATGTAGATGAGATTACATTAGGTGGAAACGTATTTGCGGGAAGTTCACTGACCTCTTTTAAAGCGAAAAAAGTGAATTTTACTAGTGATAATATGTTTTATAACTGTAAATCACTGAAGAACTTTGAAGTTGAAAGCGGTCTTGAAGAAGTACCAGATTATACATTTGATGGTTGCGATGCACTGACCTCTTTTGATTTTAGCGGTGTCAAGAAAGTAGGATTTTTCTCATTTGATTGTGCTAATTTGAAGAATGGATGTTACGACGGCACACGAGAAGAATGGAAAGCACTTTTGGAAACGGAAATGTCTGGACTTCCGGATGATATAAAGGTTCATTGTAAAGGGGATGCAGTAGAGGTAAAAGATGCTACCTGTACCGAGGATGGATATAAAGAAGTTGGCACATGTGAAGTATGTGGAGAGCAGTATTCTTATAAAGACGATGAAAACGTAATCCCTGCACTCGGACATGACTATGAAGCGGAATTCACAGTAGACAAGGCGGCTACCTGTACAGAAGCAGGTGTGAAGAGTAAGCATTGTACAAGATGTGATGCCAAGACAGATGAACAGGCGATCCCGGCAGCCGGACATAAGTGGAGCGCATGGAAGAAGACAGCAGATGCTACAGTCAATGCACCGGAGCAGCAGGTAAGAAAGTGCAGCGTATGCGGCAAAGAAGAGACACAGGCTGCCGGAGCAAAACTGGCTCCGAAGATGACGGTAAATGCAGCTACTGTTACCCTGAAGGTAAAACAGTCTACTTCCGGACTGAAAGTTACAGGCCTTGCAAAAGGAGATTCTGTAAAATCCTGGAAATCCTCTAACAGGAAAGTATTCACTGTAAGCGGAAAAGCGAATGGAACCTGCAAGATCACAGGTAAGAAAAAAGGCACAGCAAAACTGGAGATCACACTTGCAAGCGGTCTGAAGAAAACGGTCAAAGTCAAAGTACAGAAAACAGCGGTAAAGACAACAAAGATCAGCGGACTGAAAAAGAATGTTTCCTTAAAGAAAGGCAAAAAAACAACCCTGAAACCAGTGATCGCTCCGTTCACATCCCGTGAGAAAGTGACTTACAGAAGCTCCAACAAGAAAGTTGCAACGGTATCCTCCAAGGGTGTTGTAACAGCTAAGAAAAAAGGAACGGCAAAGATCACAGTAAGATCCGGTAAGAAATCTTACACTGTAAAGATCAAAGTAAAATAAGGGATCAGTGAACAAAAACTGAATCTACAGGTATTGCAGGAAACAAGATAACCGATAAAAGGTCGGATCCCGGAAAGGGTCCGGCCTTTTTCTAAAAAGCAGAGAGGAGTGAGCAGGTGAAGAAAAAAGAGATACTGAAACGGCTGTCAGCCGTATGCATGTCAGCAGTGATGAGCGTATCCTTACTTTCATCCAGTGTCTATGCATCCGAAGAATTGTTTGCTGACGGTGGCGCCAGTACGGAAGCAGAGCTTACCGATGAGCAGGCTAATGAGACCGAAGATACGAATGCAGGAGATACAGATGACAGTGCAGATCCGGATATCACAGATGATGAGGATACTGCATCTGATGTGGAAGTTACGGAGGAAAATACAGAAGACGAATCTGGTGAGGTCTCAGATGAGACTGATATCGGTGAAACATTCAGTGACGGGACAGATGGTACAGCAGAGTTTTCATCCGGAGAGGCGGTAGGAGACACAGAGCCGGCGAAAGATGCCACTGTCCATATGACTATCGGCATCCGTGGAAGCCTTGCAAAGGCAAAAGACGGCAGTGTAATGGCAGAACGAGAGGTCACGGTAAAAGACCTGAACAGTGACGGGATCCTGACATATGATGAAGCCCTGACGGCAGTACATGACGAGTATTATGAGGGTGGAAGTGCAGGATATGAGACAGGGAAAGCAGAAGATACCGGCAGTCTGTACATCGGTAAACTTTGGGGAATCTCTGAGGATGCTTATGGCTGGTGGAAAGATGATGAGCTGTGTACAGACCTTGAGGAAGCGGTTCATACAGGCGATGAGCTGACCGCCTTTGTCTATAAGGATATAGAGAAACGCAGCGACAGCTATACGAAGTTTGCGAGAACTGCCTATACAATCCCGGTCGGGACATCAAAATATGTGGACTGCTATAAGGCAGCCTATGAAGATATCCTGGACGAGTATCAGTTCAGCCTTTTCCGTAGTGGAAAGCTCACGGTTTACGACAGTAATTTTCAGCCTGTTTCGGAAGATTCGTATACGATAACGATGAAAGACAGCGGGCCTGTCAGCTATTACATCAGTATTCAGGATACAGGAACCTATTATCTGGCAGTGGAATCCGGGGAAAATGAGAATATCGTTCCTTGTGCAGTGAAGGTAACGGTATGTGTGAAGCCTTCTTTTTCAGATGTCAGGTTTTATGATTCCGAGGAAGACTATAAGAACGGGGCAGCACCACTGGAGATGACACCGGAGTTCAAAGAGGATGTGTACAAAGGGTATTCCATAGAAGCTCCGGATTATATGGACCATTTTTACACAATCGCGACACTTTCGGAAGCTGCAGCGGCCAGCGGAAACTATGACTCCGTTATGTATACGAACCGTACTGGTGGAATGTCGGGAGCCGGTGTGACGGATGGAAAAGCAACACCGGATACTTACGTTCTTTCTGATGGAGAGATGCAGCTGAGCTTTTTTAATGATTTTTCAGTTGTGTACCGGGTTAATGTAAAGCGACATGCCACGCTGAAAGATCTGGAAGTGGAAGGGCTGATGGACCAGACGTTCAATCGGGATCAGAAGATTTACCATGCCTATGTGGAGAATGGGGCAGAGAGTGTCAGAATCACTCCTTCCGCTTATCTGAACAGCTATACGATCCGGATAAACGGAACAGAAGTAAAGAGTGATGAAGGATATGACCTTCCATGCGTCTGGGATGTGGATGGAAAGATGACTGCAGAAGTGGAGGTCAGCACAGAGGACAGGATCGCTTCGGTCTACAGTATCCAGCTGGAACGTTCGCCGAGTGAAAGCACACCGGTGATCCTGGGAGAGCCAGAGGGCGCAGAGTATATCGTGGGAGATACTGCAAAAGCCCTGACAGTGAAAGCTAGTGCCTCGGGAACCCTTTCCTATCAGTGGTATGTGAATGAAAAGAATGCAGCTTCCGGCGGGACAGCCATAGAGGGAGCAGACCAGGCATCTTACACACCATCAGCGGATCAGGCAGGTGAGGACTGGTACTACTGTGTGGTAACGAACACGGATCAGACAGGTTCTTATCAGGCAGTGTCTGCGACTGCCCGTGTTCAGACAGAAGAAGCGCCGACTGTGACGGCCTCCTTTGTGGATGCAGGCGGAGCAATGCCGGAGAACGGGCATACCTATGACTGGGATAAAGGATTTTATTATTCTGTTGATGAACAGGCGGAACCGATCCAGGTAGAGGCAAAGGTATCAGCAGAAGGCGGTGAGCTTTCCTACTACTGGCGCCAGGTCAAGTCTTCCTATAATTCGGAAGCCGGAGGTTATTATTATGGAAAGCAGACGTCTGGTTATGTACCGTCAACGAATCTGGCAGCTGTGAATGATAGAGGAAGTTATTATGCCTGTGAGGTACACTACAATTATAGGGGCCACGAGTACAAGACCTGGGCGACAACCGGGGAAAAATATACGGTAACGGAAGGAACAGATGCCGGAAAGACCTATGATATTATCGGTGTGTATGTGTTTGTCGGAGTGGATGGACCGATCGTACCGAAAATCTCGGAACAGCCAAAGAGTGCAGCTTATAAACTTACCAAAAAGATTGAAAATCTAAAAATAGACACCTATCTGGAGGATCCGAATGAATGGCTGCCGGGAGTTTCTTATGTGACCTACCAGTGGTATGTGAATGACAAGAAATCACAAGAAGGGGCAGAACCAATCAAACGGGGCACGGAGCGTTATCTGGATGTGGAAGAGCTCGGCATTCAGGATTCCAAAACCCCTGGCAGTAAGTACTATTACTGCGTGGTGACCAGTTCCGTGCAGGGTTACACAGCCAGTGTGACCAGCAACTTTGCCCGGATCGTGGTCCGCAGGAGCGACAGCCAGCTGCGGAATCTGTTCAGTGGCTCCGGTACACAGGAAGATCCATACCTTATTAAGGAGGCTTCTGATTACCAGAAACTCTATGAGGCCGTAGCGCAGGGAGAGGCTTTTGAAGGCTGTTACTTCCGTCAGGAAGCGGACATCACACTCCCGGAAGACTGGAAGCCGATCGGTGTGACAAAGGATGGCACGGCAAACCTTCAGAACGGAAACAATCTCTATGCATTCAGCGGTATCCTGGACGGAAATAATAAGACTCTCACCATTCCGGAGGGAGGACGTCCGCTCCTGGGATATGTGCAGAATACTGAAGTGCGGAATCTGAACATTTATGGAAAGAAGATCGCCGGATACGGTCTGGTCAATAACTTTGAGGGTGTGGGCCTTTCCGGCAGTGCCATCATCATTGATAATGTAACATTGAAGAGCGGTTCCAGCACGCTGAAAGCCGGACTGATCGGAGCCAATAAGACAGCAAGCCCGTATGCGGGAGTTTCTTCCGGCTTTTTGGCAACGATCCGCAACTGTACGATCGAGAAAGATGTCATCATCGGTTACAACAAAGATCAGGACAGAATCGGTTCAATCGCAGGCCGCATGCAGGGAACGATCGAGAACTGTGTGAGCTATGCGACAGTCTATGGCACGGATTATGTTGGTGGTATCAGTGGCACCCGTGACAATGCGATGGGCGAGTGTGCGGTCATCGGCTGTGAATTCTACGGAACAGTGGAGGCATCCGGACAGCACGCGGGCGGCATCGTCGGCGGCGGTTACGGGGATGATGCATCAGCTCCGAATGGAAGAAGGATCACGATCAAAGGCTGCTCCGTGACAGGAAGCATCACCGGCGTGGACAAGGTCGGAGGCATCCTCGGTGCAGATACCTATATCGTCCAGTCCTGGAATAACTGTGTCTATTCCCTAAAGGGCAATTCGTTTACCGGAACAGTGAAGGCGACCGGGGAAAAGGCATCTTATATTGGCGGCATCATCGGATATTATGCCAGCCTGAACCGGATCGATGATATCTCCAACAATTATTATAAAGCGGGTTGCGGTGCAGAGAAGGGCATCGGTTTTGTGCGGTATGTGGATACAAACTGCACAGAGCATGAGTCATCCAGCGGTGCAGTCTACATGAACACGGAAAAAGATGTTTCCGGCTGTCCTCCTGTTACCGGATGCAGCTGGCAGATTGGTTATAACCGTACCGATGACCCTCTGGGAGCGGATGCATCGAAACTCACCACAACAAATGAGATAAAACCATACGAGGAATCTGTTGAGATCTCTGGAACCTACCGGACAGAGTATGAGCCGGGCGAGGACCTGGACCTGACCGGAATGGTCATCAAAGTCCGTATGAATGTTGGAAGCGAGAAGACCGTTTCCCTGTCTGATGTAAAAATCGAGGGATACAACAAAGATCGCCGCGGGGAGCAGAAAGTAAGGATCGTCTGCGGCGCGGCATATGCGGAGATTACGGTAAAAGTCCTGAAAAAGGATCCGGAAGATATCCATGTGTCTTTCGAGCTCCTTGGTGATAAGAAGCATGACAGCGATGCAGATAAGGAGTACCACAGCCTCCGCGCAGGTAACCTTGAGACCTGGATTCCAAATGCGGAGTATGAAGTCGGCGGCAATGCAACGGTGTTGGATGTGTTTGAGGAAGTCCTGACAAAATACGGATACAGCTGGGACAATACAAAAGGCAATTATATTGCCGGCATTACAAAACCGGATGGAACGAGCCTTGCCGAAGTCGATAACGGAGCGAACAGCGGCTGGATGTATACGCTGAACGGGATCCATTCTGACCTGAGTGTGACCGAACAGTATCTGGAAGACGGGGATATCATCGTGTTCCATTATACAGATAATTATCAGCAGGAACATGACCATATATGGGGCAGTACATGGAGCTCTAATGCAGATGCGCACTGGCATGAGTGTACCTATCAGTGGAGTAAATGCGACATCACAGATAACACTAAAAAGAATGGTTATGCGGCACATACCTTCGATGCAGGAAAAGTGACAAAGACGGCGACCTGCAGGGAAGCGGGAGAGAAGACCTATACCTGTACCGTCTGCGGCTATCAGAAGAAAGTGAAATACACAGCAGACCATAATTATGTATGGAAGACAATTTCCAAAGCAACCGTCTTTGAACCTGAGAAACAGCAGGGCAGATGTTCGATGTGCGGCACAGTTGTAAATAAAGACAATGGAAAGAAGCTTACCGCAACGATCAAACTGAATGCAACTTCGATCAAGCTTCAGAAGAAACAGACAACTAAGAAGATCAAAGTGACCATGGCAAACGGAGATTCCGTGAAGTCCTGGACTTCCAGCAATAAGAAGATTGCAACTGTTGATAAGAAAGGCGTGATCAAAGCCGGTAAGAAGACAGGAACAGCCAGGATCACAGTAACACTCAAGAGCGGTAAGAAAGCAAATCTGAAAGTTAAAGTTCAGACTTCCAAGGTAAAGACGACCAAGATCAGCGGTCTCAAGAAGAATGTAATTCTGAAGAAAGGCCAGAAACTGGCACTGAAACCAGTGATCAGCCCGCTTACTTCTCAGGAGAAAGTAATTTACACTTCTTCCAACAAGAAAGTGGCGACCGTAAGTAAGCGTGGTACTATTACAGCAAAAAAGAAAGGAACAGTTAAGATCACAGTAAGATCTGGTAGAAAATCTTACGTGGTCAAAGTAAAAGTAAGATAAAGATATGCGGACTTATACAAAGCTGATGGCGGATCAGCACAGGAATGAACTGGTTCAGATGATCCCGGAACGGTATAATTCGATTGGTGATGTCTGTTTCAAAAATAACGGAAAGATGAAAGAGATATGGCTTCCACTTGGCTGTAAGGTCATTGGAAGGGAGGCTTTTTATGGCTGTCATATACGTAAAGAAGTCATTTTACCGGGAAGGCTTACAGAGATCCGGGCGGGAGCATTTGCCGGGAACTGTAATCTTCCACGGACAGACTTTCCTGCTTCTCTGGAAAAGCTTGGAAAACAGTGTTACAAAGACTGTAATAATCTGAAATCAGTAAGATTTGCATCCGGTTCCAGATGTACGGAGATCCCGGAAGGTGCTTTTGAAGGATGTGTGAAACTGAGCGAACTGATACTTCCAGATGGAGCAGAGACGATAGGAAACCGGGCATTTTATAAATGTAAGGAATTGAAGAAGGTTCGGATTCCTGACTCGGTCATCCGGATCGGAGAGCAGGCGTTTTATTTCTGTAAACTGGAAGAACTGCAGCTGCCAGATGTTTTGCAGGAATTGGGTGACAAGGCATTCTTCAAGTGTAATGGACTGAAAAGTGTTCTTATTCCTAAGAGCGTACAAAAGATCGGGGAAGGGGTCTTCCACGGCTGTAACCGTCTGGAATATCTGGAAATCCATCACGACCCGGAAGAAATCGGTCCAGGTATCGTAAACAAGAGCTGCACGATCCGATGCCGAAAGGGAAGTCGGATGGATGCTTACTGCGAAGAGAATGGATTAAAGACAGAATATATAGACGAAAGATGACTACGTAAGTAGCAAGTCAATTGCAAGTCCCGCATATATCAGCTTTGTTTGATATGTGCGGGATTTTGTGCTAAGATGATTTCCGGAAGGTGAGTGAATAAAAAATGAAAAAAGTTCGACTTCACGGGTTAGCTTTGGAGTATTAATAAGGAGAAAGAAGATGAATCAGAAAGACTTCAAGAATAAAAGTGAGATGCAGATTTTTCTGTCATATTTTAAACCACACAGGAAGCTGTTTTTCCTGGACATGGCATGTGCGTTGTTGATCGCAATGATCGATCTGGCATTTCCCTTTATTTCCAGATGGTGTATGTATAAACTTTTACCGGACAATGCGTGGAGAACATTCTGGACGGTTATGGCAGTTGTGTTCTGTGCTTATATTCTGAGATCGATTTTTACTTATATTATTACTTACTGGGGTCATACGTTTGGCGTGCGTATAGAAACGGATTTTCGGCGTGATCTGTTCCAGCATATTCAGGAACTGAGTTATGCATATTTTGATAATGCCCGTGTGGGACAGCTGATGAGTCAGCTTACATCGGAACTTTTTGATATCACAGAGTTCGCGCATCATGCACCAGAAGATATTTTTATCTCTACCGTGACAATTATTGGTGCACTGATCATCATGTTTACGATTCAGTGGAAACTGGCACTTGTGATTGCGATAACGATTCCGATTTTTCTGATTGTTGTGTGGAAATGCCGATTTTCTATGCAGAATGCATCACGTAATGTAAAAAAAGAAATGGCAGCAATCAACACGGATTTTGAATCTGGACTTTCTGGACTTCGTACAGCCAAAGCTTTTGCAAATGAGGATAAAGAGCTCGATAAATTTGATTCTGCAAACCTGAGTTATCGTGATTCTAAGGCGGATTTCTACAGAGCGATGGGACGTTTTAATGCAGTGATGGAATTTTTTATGTGTATTCTTTCTGCGATTGTGATCGCAGTTGGTGGTGCACTGATCATGTCGAATCAGCTGAATATTATTGATCTGATCACTTTCAGCCTGTATGTTTCTACTTTTGTAAATCCGGTAAGAAAGCTTTCGACAACGGTAGAGCTGATCGCAAATGGAACGGCCAGCCTGCACAGATATGTACAGCTGATGCGGACAGAGGCAACACTGAAGGATGCTCCGGATGCGATAGAACTTCAGAATGTAGAAGGAAAGATTGACATTGACCATGTTGGATTTGCCTATGACGGGGAGCATGATGTGCTTCAGGATGTTTCGCTGCATATTGTACCAGGCGAGACGATCGCATTTGTCGGATCATCTGGTGGAGGTAAGACGACGCTGAGTCAGTTGATTCCGAGATTTTATGATGTGACATCCGGAAGTATTTCTATCGATAGAACAGATGTGCGAAAAGCAACACAGGAATCACTGCATAAGAACATTGGGGTTGTGCAGCAGGAAGTATTTCTTTTTGCAGACAGTATTGCGGAAAATATCCGCTATGGAAAACTGGATGCAACGATGGATGAAATTATCCGTGCGGCAAAAATGGCTGAAATTTATGATGATATCATGGAAATGCCAAAAGGATTTGATACCAATGTTGGTGAACGTGGAGCACTTCTTTCCGGAGGACAGAAGCAGAGAATTTCCATTGCACGTATTTTCCTGAAAAATCCACCAATCCTGATTCTGGATGAAGCAACATCAGCACTGGACAGTGTAACAGAAGCAAGGATTCAGGAAACTTTTGAGAAGCTGGCAGTCGGAAGGACAACCATTATCATTGCACACAGGCTTTCTACAGTGAAGAATGCAGATGAGATTGCCGTGATCGAGCAGGGACAGATCGTTGAAAAGGGAACTCATGAGGAACTGATGCAGAAAAAAGGAATTTATGCTTCTCTGGTTCACACGCAGGAATTAAAAGAGTAATATGACAGCAATGAGCATCATGCACCGGGGCTTACATATGTTCAACATAAGAACAATGGACCGTTGGTCTGAATTATATATATAAACACAAAAATATAAAAAAATAAAAATTCTGCTTGCATTTTCTGTAAAATATGATATTATAATTAATGCATTGCAGATGCGGGTGTAGTTCAATGGTAGAACACCAGCCTTCCAAGCTGGATACGTGGGTTCGATTCCCATCACCCGCTTTTTTTGTTACAAAAAAGAACTGGCTTTTCTTTGGGTTCATTGGTTACATTTCATTATCATATAGAAACATAAATGTCTGATTCTGGCTCTTGTTTATTTTTATGAACTTCTATTTTTTTCAATTATCCACTATTATTTTACTAATTAAATTGTTGTTTTTAATATAAATGTTAGCTTTACTGGGCTGAAAATTAATGATAAACTGATTTTATATGAAGAATTTAAGTTCTAAAATAAAAGAATCAGCATAAAATAACATATATGTGCATAATAAAAAATATGATAGATTTTCAGGTAAATCAGCAGAGAAGAGAGATGAGAACGAAATGGAAATATATATTAATGTGAAAAATTTTGGAAAGATAAAAGAAGCACGAGTAAATATTGGCAATTTTACAGTGTTTGTGGGGAATAATAACAGTGGAAAAACTCAACTGATGGAATTAATTTATGGAATTATTAAATTTGCATCAGAGAGGTCTCCAAGAGTTACATTGCAGAATATGGAGCATATTGATGGGTATCATGTTGGAGAAGAAGAAATTCGAGAATTAAATGAATGGCTGAACGAATGTCTGAGAAAGAATAAGGAAAATATAGTTGAAAATACTTTTAGTACACAAATTCCGATAAAAGATATCTTTGTTGAGTTTGAAGAAATAGAAGATATTTCATATGATATATATTTTTTTACAGAAAGAACAGTGGAATATTTTTCTAAAGAAAAATTATTAGATCAGGATGAGCTGACAGAGCTGTTTAGGGATCATGAAAGAATGTATCAGGGAATTGTTTCTCAAAATGGTATAAAAGGGATAAAAAATGCTAAAATCAATACAGGATTTTCTAATGGAATTCCATTAGATATGGCAAAACCGTTAGTAATGGGGCATATACTGGCAGATATTATGGGGGGAACCCGTTTTAAAACGTCTAATATGTTATTTTTGCCGGCCTCGAGAATGGGATTATTGCTTTTATATAAGAGTTTCTTTGGGAATGTAAGGGAGCAAGAAATTGAAGAGAACAAGCAGTATCCAAGTGGTATTACACAGCCGATAGGCGATTTTTTGACTTTTTTACTGCAACATAATTATGTAGAGAGAACAGCAAGGAAAAATAATGCATTGATTCAGTTTATATTTGATCATTTGATAGATGGTTCTCTTAATGAGCAGAAAGATATAACCATGTATATTCCAAAGGATCAGCAGAAAGAAATTCCTATCTATATTGCATCATCTATGGTCAATGAATTGGTTCCGATTATAAAAGCACTGACAGATTTCTCGAATATTGATTATATTTTCTATGACGAAGTGGAGACAAGTCTTCATCCATTGAAGCAGATAGAGATGGTAAAATTACTCAACCGATTGAATAATAGGGGAATACGCATGATTATCAGTACGCATAGCGATACTATGGCGACCAAAATAAATAATCTGCAGCTCCTTTCGCGGGGAGAGATTGATTTTGAAACAGCACAGAAGGTGTTGGAGAAAAAAGGGATTTCTTTGGAAAAAGAGGATCTTTTAAATTCTTCCAAAATGCATGTATATCAGTTTATCAATCAGGGCGATGGAACCAGTATTGTAGAAGAGCTACCATTCCGGAAGGTTCCTTGTACGGGATATGATTTCAGCTTGTTTAATGACAGTACAATGAATTTGTTTGAAGAAGCAAAAGTTGCTATGGGGTTGAAGGATGAAGTTTAAATGCGAGTATTTGAAATCAGATAAACTTACCAAAACAGGAACTTTATACAAAATACTGAAATCAAGAGAAATAATTATTGATGAAGAGAAAACAAAAGACCGCGTTATTGTCAAGTATATTGTCCAGGATGATCAGTATGGTATTTGCTGTAGTGAATATAAACCACCATTTATAGATGATGAAGGGGCTAAAAAGGTTGATATTTTGATACTGGCCATTGATGAAAAAAATAAAAAATTTAGTTCCTGGATACTCGATATTAAACAATCTGTTGGGGGAGAAAATGTAATTTTTCATCTGCTGGAGCAACTTCAAGATTCACTGAAACATAAAAATGCACTTGCAGTATATATGGATGATTTTAGAGAAGAACAGCATCTGGGATTTATTACACATAATTTACAGATTGAAAGAATAAAAGAAAGCGTTAAGAAAAGAGAAAAAGAATTAAATGATATCGAGAAATCATCTATTCAAGTATCTCCGATTATAGGGAATAAAAGCAAGATATCAAGTATAAATTTGAAAAAAGAAATAGAGACGCTTTCCATGTTTCTGGATAAAAAGATGAAAATAAAAGATCAAATATATCCAATAGAAAGTTACATATCTGAGAAGCAGGGAGAATATTTTGTCTATAATTTACAGGTGCAATGTGGCTAAAAGTAGGGAAGGATTTCCTGTAAGATTTATACAATTAGGCAACTACAAAAAAGAAACTCCCTGGCAGGTCGTTCACCTCTGTATATGAGGGTACAGTCTGCCAGGGAGTTTTGCTTTTGGTATTTATCCTTCAATCACTTTCTTGATCGCATCATACAGCTCATCGTAAGTTTCATATGCCGGAATCTCCGGATATTCAGATTTGATGGCATCGGTGCTCCTGAACAGGAAGCCTGCTTTGCTTGCCTGGATCATGCCAAGGTCGTTGTGGCTGTCACCGCTTGCGATGGTGTCATAGCCGATGGACTGCAGGGCTTTGACAGTTGTGTATTTGGATTTTTCACAGCGCATCTTGAAGTCTGTGATTTCGCCGTTGTCTGCTACAACGAGTGAGTTGCAGAAGATTGTCGGATAGCCGAGTTTTTTCATCAGAGGTCCTGCGAACTGAGAGAAAGTATCGCTGATGATGATCACCTGTGTCATTTCTCTGAGCTTGTCGAGGAATTCTTTCGCGCCCGGGAGTGGATCAATCTTGGAAATTGTTTCCTGAATCTCTTTCAGTCCAAGATTATGTTCTTTTAAAATATTGAGACGGTATTTCATTAATTTGTCGTAATCCGGCTCATCTCTTGTTGTTCTTTTTAATTCCGGGATACCGGTCTCTTCTGCAAATGCGATCCAGATTTCAGGTACCAGTACACCCTCAAGGTCTAAACAAACAATTTCCATAATATTTCTCCTCCGTTCTGAAGCGGCTTTAGTGTTGTAATAAGGTGCCGCGTCTCTTCATGTATGTGTTCAGCTATCATTATAACGGAAAGAATGTGAAACTTCCATATAAAATTCACAGGGAATGAAAATATTCAGCTTGTTATGTGGTAGAATCTCTATTGTATCTGCAAGCGGATTGGTGCTATGATAAATAAAAAGTGATATATTATAGAAGCTTTTTATTTCTAAAGAAAATATGAGGAGGCTTATAGATTAAATATGAAACAGGAAAATTATATAAAAGGAATGGTCATGATCATTCTGTCTGCATTTTTCTTTGCATGTATGAATGTGAGCGTGCGTCTGGCAGGAGATCTTCCATCCGTGCAGAAGAGCTTTTTTCGTAACTTGGTAGCAGCTGTTTTTGCGGCGATCATTCTGACCAGAAAGCATATGGTACCAAGAGTTCAGAAACAATACTGGGGATCACTTTTCCTTCGTTGTGCATTTGGCACGCTGGGAATTCTCTGTAACTTTTATGCGATTGATCATCTTCTGGTTGCGGATGCATCTATCCTGAACAAACTGTCACCGTTTTTTGCAATCATTTTTTCGTTCCTTCTTTTGAAAGAGAAGATTACGCCGACACAGGGAGCTTGTGTATTTCTTGCTTTTATCGGATGTTTGTTTGTTGTGAAACCGGGGTTCCAGAATGCGGCATTGGTTCCGGCACTGATCGGTGTCTGCGGTGGGCTTGGAGCAGGGGTTGCTTATACAATGGTGCGTGTGCTCGGGACACATGGAGTGAAAGGTCCCATCATAGTATTTTATTTTTCGGTCTTTTCCTGCCTGTTTGTATTACCGTATCTGATTTTTGATTATATGCCGATGACAGGAAGACAGCTGGTAACACTTATGATGGCAGGATTGTTCGCTGCGGGTGGACAGTTTACGATCACTGCGGCGTATACGTATGCACCGGCAGGTAAGATTTCAATTTTTGATTATTCGCAGATCATATTTGCGACACTTCTGGGATTTTTCCTGTTTGGAGAGATTCCGGATACTTACAGTTTTGTTGGATATGGACTGATCATTCTTGCATCACTGGGTATGTTCATTTATAATATGAAGGCAGCGAAGAAATCATGATCTTTGCTGCTTTTTGTATGTGAAGAGAAAAAACAAAAACCTGACCAAAAGTGTCGAGAATATAATGAACAACTATTGATTTCATGTGAAAGAGTGGATATAATGAGTTCAAAAGCGAGTGAAAGACAGCTTGAATAACAGAAAGAAAAATAAAGGATATAAATAAAACAGACCAATGAGGAGGTTTATGGTAACAATGAAAGTCGGAAATGATATTTATTATGTAGGTGTCAATGATCATCAGGTAGATTTGTTTGAAGGACAGTATGATGTTCCGAACGGTATGTCTTACAACTCTTATGTGATCATGGACGAAAAAATCGCAGTTATGGACACGGTAGATGCGAATTTTACAGAAGAGTGGCTTGGTAATGTGGCAAATGTGCTGAATGGTGCGAAGCCGGATTATCTGGTCGTACAGCATATGGAACCGGATCATGCTGCAAATATCGAGAATTTTGTCAAAGCCTATCCGGAAGTAACTGTTGTAGCCAATACCAAGACTTTTACCATGATGGAGAACTTTTTCAGAGGTATGGATCTCGGCGACAGAAAACTGGTAGTTGCTAATGGTGAAAGCCTGACACTTGGCAAACATGTACTTACATTTGTATTTGCACCGATGGTACACTGGCCGGAAGTTATGGTTACCTATGATAGCACAGACAAGGTCCTGTTTTCCGCAGACGGATTTGGTAAATTTGGTGCACTTGATGTAGAAGAGGACTGGGACTGTGAAGCTCGCCGTTATTATATCGGTATTGTTGGAAAATACGGTCCGCAGGTTCAGAAACTTCTCAAAGCGGCTTCTACGCTGGATATTCAGACAATCTGCCCGCTACATGGACCGATCCTGACAGAAAACCTGGGACATTATATCGAGAAGTATGACATTTGGTCTTCTTATAAAGTAGAGAGCGAAGGCGTTGTTATCGCTTATTCATCTGTATATGGAAATACTAAAAAAGCAGTCGAAGTTCTGGCACAGAAGCTGGAAGAAAAAGGCTGCCCGAAAGTTTCTGTATTTGACCTTGCAAGAGATGACATGGCAGAAGCAGTTGAAGACGCTTTCCGTTATGGCAAGCTGGTTCTTGCAACCATTACATACAATGCAGATATTTTCCCGTTCATGAAAACATACATCGATCATCTGACAGAAAGAAACTATCAGAACCGTACAATTGGTTTGATCGAAAACGGAAGCTGGGCTCCGAATGCAGCCAAGGTTATGAAAGCAGAATTCGAAAAGAGCAAAAATATCACATGGCTTGATACAACCGTTAAGATCATGTCTTCACTGAGTGAGGAGAATATGGAACAGCTGGATCAGATGGCTGAAGAACTGTGCAAATAATAAAATAAAAAAGTTGCTCCCTGCAGAATACGAGATCCGGAGAAAACAGGCGGAAATTGTATTTTTGCAGGGATTTTTTTATGAATCCTATTGACAAAAATTCTCATTTATCATAGGGTTAGTTTATGCGTACTAAATGAGAAAAAGTATCAATAACAGGGAAAGGTAAGAGGAAAGCAGATATGACATCATTACGTGAATTACCGATCGGAAAAACTGCGACAATACGCTCTGTCGGAGGAGAGGGCGCGCTGAGACAACATTTCCTGGATATGGGGCTGATTCCAAAAGGAGAAGTTACCATGGTGAAATATGCACCAATGGGAGATCCTATGGAATTACGTATTCATAGCTATGAACTGACATTGCGTCTGGCAGATGCAGAAAAAATAGAGATAGAGAATATTCGTGATGCAGTCGAACCATCAGAAGGGAAGGCAGCACACAAAAAAGATATCTCTAAAGCAATCCCACATCCTGGTCTTGGTGAGGGTGGTAAATATCATATTAAAGAAAACGAACATCCGCTTCCGGACAGTGAAATACTGACCTTTGCACTTGCCGGAAACCAGAACTGTGGAAAAACAACACTGTTTAACCAGCTGACAGGTTCCAGTCAGCATGTTGGAAACTTTCCGGGAGTTACAGTAGACAGAAAAGATGGAAATATCCGAGGAAGGAGTAACACTCTGGTGACTGATCTTCCCGGAATTTATTCCATGTCCCCGTATTCCAGCGAAGAGATCGTGACCAGAAATTTCGTACTGGATGAGCATCCGAAGGGCATTATCAACATCGTCGATGCAACAAATATAGAGAGAAATCTTTATCTGACCATGCAGCTGATGGAACTGGATATCCCGATGGTCCTGGCACTGAATATGATGGATGAAGTCCGGGAAAACGGAGGTTCCATCCTGGTGAACCAGATGGAAGAGATGCTGGGAATCCCGGTCATTCCGATTTCAGCAGCCAAGAATGAGGGAATTGATGAGTTGGTTCAGCATGCACTTCATGTGGCAAAATATCAGGAAAAGCCGCAGATCATCGATTTTTGCGATGCTAATGAAGATGGCGGAGCAGTACATAGATGCCTCCATGCGATCATGCATCTGATCGAAGACCATGCCAAAGCAGCAAGAATCCCGGTTCGCTTTGCAGCAGCAAAACTTGCGGAAGGTGATCAGCTGATCATGGACAGTCTGAATCTGGATCAGAACGAGAAAGAAATGCTGGAGCATATTGTTAAACAGATGGAAACTGAACGTGGTCTGGACAGAGCAGCAGCAATCGCACATATGCGTTTTGATTTTATTGAAAAAGTCTGTGATGAAACGGTTGTGAAACCAAAAGAAAGTAAAGAACATCTTCGCAGTATGAAAATCGATGAGATCCTCACGGGAAAATACACGGCTATTCCATGTTTTATCGGTATTATGGGTCTGGTGTTTTTCCTGACATTCAGTGTGATCGGTGCGTTTCTCCAGAATATTCTGGACATGGGAATCACAGCACTCGGAAATATCGTTGATCATTGGATGACGGCTGCTGGTGTGAATGATGTACTGCATTCACTGGTTATGGATGGGGTATTTAATGGAGTAGGAAGTGTATTGAGTTTCCTTCCGGTAATCGTAACCCTGTTTTTCTTTCTCTCCTTGTTGGAGGACAGTGGATACATGGCACGAGTTGCCTTTGTTATGGACAAGCTGCTTCGAAAGATCGGACTTTCCGGAAGAAGCATCGTGCCGATGCTGGTCGGATTTGGATGTACGGTACCAGGAGTTATGGCGAGCCGTACGCTTCCATCTGAACGAGACCGTAAGATGACGATCTTACTGACACCATTTATGAGCTGTTCGGCAAAACTTCCGATTTATGCATTTTTTACGGCAGCATTTTTTCCGGATCACGGTGCGATCGTGATGATCGCGTTGTACTTCGGTGGCATCATCATGGGAATTCTGATGGCGCTGCTGATGCGAAAAACATTGTTCAGTGGTGAGGCAGTGCCTTTTGTTATGGAATTACCGAACTACCGTATGCCGGGTGCGAAGAATGTAGGACATCTTCTCTGGGATAAAGCAAAAGATTTCCTGCAGAGAGCGTTTACCGTTATTTTCATGGCGACACTGGTAATCTGGTTCCTGCAGACCTTCAATACACATCTGAGCATTGTAACAGATTCCAAAGACAGTATTCTGGCAATGGTGGCAAGCGTGATCGCTCCGATCTTCAAACCGATGGGGTATGGAGACTGGAGAATTTCCACAGCTCTGATCACTGGATTTATGGCAAAAGAGAGCGTGGTATCAACACTTTCTATCCTGTTTGGAAATACAGCGGCTTTGCTTGGAAGTATTACATCACTTTCAGCAGCAAGTCTTCTGGCTTTTTGTCTGCTGTATACACCTTGTGTGGCAGCTATTGCTTCAATCAAACGTGAACTTGGTGGCAAATGGGCAATTTTTGTTGTGCTTGCCCAGTGCGTGATCGCATGGCTGGTTTCTTTTGCGGTTTATCTGGTGGGAGGATTGTTCTTCTGACGACTGACATTCAGCGCCAGCCCCATTTCCCCGAGCAGAAATACAATGGAAGTACCTCCGTAACTGATGAAGGGGAGAGTAATTCCGGTGTTGGGAATGGTATTGGTAACGACGGCAATATTCAGAATAACCTGAATCGCCAGATGCCCCATGATTCCGGCAGCGATCATGGCACCGGAAAGTTCCTGACAGTTCATGGAGATGACACAGAGTCTCCAGAGCAGCAGGGCAAAAATAAGAATCAGGATGATGGCACCTGTCAATCCCATTTCTTCGCATATAATTGAAAAGATCATATCATTCTGGGCTTCGGGAACGAAGCCCAGTTTTTGTATGCTGTTGCCAATGCCTCTGCCAAAAAGGCCGCCGCTTCCGATAGCGTAAAGTCCCTGGATCGTCTGAAATCCTTTTTCATATTTTTCCGGTTCGCGCCAGATTGCGAGACGTTCCAGACGATAGCTTTCCGCAGCAAGAAAGATCGCGATAAAACCGATGCCGGCTCCACCAAGTGCTGCAAACTGTATATAGCGAGGGCTGGCAGCGAAGATCAGGATAACTCCGATTCCCAGGATGATGATGGCAGTACTCAGGTTGTTAGAGCCAACAAGGCCTACGATTGGAAGCAGTGTGAGCATAGTGCGACACATAAACCAGAACCCGTCTGTTCGTTTATGGGATCTTTCAATCTGCCAGGTCAGAAAAAGCACAACGGAAACTTTGGCAAACTCAGAAGGCTGGAAAGAAAGTGGACCGAGATTCAGCCAGCGCTTTGAACCGTTGATCTCCTGTCCGAAAAGCAGAACGGCGGTGGACAAGAGCATGGAAAGCAGGTAGGCGGCCGGTGCAAGACGGACGAAAAAGTGATAGTCGATGGAAGAAACCAGATACATGGCACCAAGGCCGAGAGCTGTGGCAAAAAGTTGTTTCTTAAAATAATAGGCAGAGTCGTGAAAACGTACTCTGCCATTATATTCACTGGCACTAAAAAGAATGAGCAGTCCTAAAACAGCCAGAATAAGAACAAGAGTCAGTATGATCGAATCTGCTTGATGTGTAGAATGGGGTTGTTTGTCCTGTGACATGGCAGACTCCGAGAGGCTTTTATTTAAAGGTATAGATATAATTCAAAAAATATGCATGAAGGATTGTACAAAAAGAGCTGTGTGTTATAATTTACAATATACTAAATAAAGGGGGATACGAAGGATGAAAAAGTTCATAGAGGAATTTCCTGCAGAACCAGAGACAAAGATCTGTCCATACTGTCAGAGTGAGATCAGCATCAAAGCCACCCGCTGTCCGCACTGCACATCCATTCTGGAAGAAACAAAAGCAGAATAAAGAATA
>ERZ1673722.1432-NODE-1432-length-23758-cov-13.317723_pt1 | contig 23758 bp, 17 predicted proteins | sample MGYA00580222_ERZ1673722 | MGnify/ENA primary metagenome ERZ1673722 (study PRJEB41218, sample SAMN15661750) | gut metagenome | host: Homo sapiens | place: Canada: London | collected 2015-08-20/2019-03-30 | study: EMG produced TPA metagenomics assembly of...
TTGAAAAACAGGAGAATAATGATTGACATATTTTAATATATAATATATAATTATAAGTGAAAGGAGTTGTTTTATATGAGTATTAGAGAAATGGCATATAATGTAATTGATTCAATGACTGAAGAGCAGTTAAATGCATTTTTGATGTTATTTGGCAGATACAAAGAGCCAAATGAGGAAACGCTTAAGGCTCTTGCCGAAGTTGAGGACATGAAAAAAAATCCTGACAACTACAAATCATACGATAATGCCGATGATATGATGAGGGACTTACTGAAATGAAATATATCATAAAACCAACTTCTCAGTTTAAAAAAGATTTAAAGAAAATGGAAAAACAGCATAAAGATTTAAGTCTTCTTACAGAAATAATCAATAATCTTGCAAATGCAGTTCCTCTCCCCGAAAAGAATAAAGACCATGAATTGTCAGGTAACTTTAAAGGTTGTCGGGAATGTCACATTCAACCTGACTGGCTTCTGATATACGAAATCAATAACAATGAACTTATTCTTTATCTTACAAGAACCGGTTCACACAGTGATTTGTTTTAAGCCTCGTACTAATTGCATATGCTTAAGACTTCCCCTCTCACGAGGGGAATTTTATTAATTAAAATGCAAATCATAGCAACACGGCCTTTCGTATTTTTTGTCGAATCCGATTACAGTTATTATTATACTCGGCATTTTTTCAATTGCAATAGTTTTGGCACGGAACTAAAAAAATGCGTCTCGGTAAATTTTGGGCACGAAAAAATACAGTTTTATTTGTACAAGATAAACAATAAAATTTACATTAATGCCCAATAAAAATAACGCCCTGCAAATATACAGAGCGTTATAAAAAACACAATCAATAATAAAATAAGGAGGAATTTATGCAAAAATATCTAATGTACCTAAGAAAATCAAGAGCCGACGGAGAACATGAAACCATTGAAGAAATATTGGCAAGGCACGAGAAAATCTTGCAGGAATACGCTGAAAAAAATATCAGAAAAGCTGTTCCAGAAGAAAATATATTTAGAGAAATTGTATCTGGTGAAACAATTAAAGACCGTCCCTTAATGAATAAACTACTTAAATGTATTCAAAACGAACAAATTACCGGTGTATTGGTTATAGAACCGCAAAGACTCAGCAGAGGCGACTTACACGACTGCGGTACTATAATAAGAGCTTTTCAATATACAAACACACTGGTTTATACACCTACTAAAACATATGACTTATCGGAAAAATATGACCGTAAGTTTTTTGAAATGGAATTAATGAGAGGTAATGACTATCTCGAATACGTCAAAGAAATTCTTATGAGAGGACGCCTTGCATCTGTCAGCGATGGAAATTATATAGGTTCTATTCCTCCTTTTGGGTACTCAAAAGAAAAAATTGATAAAAACTATGTTCTCGTTGAAAATGACGAATCAAACGTTGTAAGATTGATTTTCGATTTGTTTGTAAATCAAAATATGGGTACATCAAAAATAGCAAATCATTTAAATTCTATTGGCATTAAACCCAGAAAAAATAATTATTGGTCAGATTCCACTATTAGGGATATTTTAAGAAATCCCGTATATATCGGTAAAATACGCTGGAACTGGCGCAAAACAGTAAAAACATACAAAGACGGCGAAATAGTATGTTCCCGTCCAAAATCCACTCCAGATTCATGGATAATTATTGACGGAAAACACAACGGACTTATTTCAGAAGAAGTTTTTAATGCAGCTCAAAAGCGTTTCGGACAAAATCCAAGAGTAAAGAAAGAATATGAAATCGTTAACCCGTTTGCAGGACTTGTAAAATGTGAATGTGGTAAATCTATGGTTTATAAAAAATTTAATAAATCATCACCGAGAATTATATGTCCCAATCAGCCAAGATGTGAAAATAGATCGGTATTGTATAGCGAATTTGAAAGTGAAGTTATCATAGCACTGAAAAAATATATTAATGACTTTAAAATAAAAATTTCAAACGGCGATAATCAATCTGAATCAATACAAAACGGCATTCTCGAAAGTCTGATCAAAGAACTTAAAACTATAGAAAATCAGCAGGATAAATTATATGAATTGCTGGAACAAGGAATTTATACTAATGCCATTTTTATAAAGCGTAATACAGCATTAGCTGAAAAACGCAAAAAAATCACATCAGAAATTGAAAATCTAAAAACATCAATTCCTAATTCTATTAATTATGAAGAAAAAATAGTTCAATTGTCAAATGCCTTAAATACTCTCCAAAATCCAGATATACACCCAAAAATTAAAAATGAGTTTCTTAAAGTTATAATTAATAATATTTATTATACACGCAAAAATGATAACCGAACAAGAAATGATGATTCCCCTTTTACTATCAAAATCATTCTTAATCTTTAATTCCATCATCAATGTGCTAATTCTTCAGTACCTACATTGTGCTCAGAAATGTTCCAAATTAAGCCTTATGCGGACAAGCCCAGTGCTTTCGGATTATTTGTACATAGCTTTGTAAGCTATGAAAGGATTGGCAAGTGGGATGAGGACAGATACAGGAAAGGTGGCAGAAAGCCTTATTTTATCGAACTTTGCGGCACTCCAAGATGGATAAATCTCTATGCGGTAGCTGATGCAGATGTCTATTATAATTATGAAGCGTGAAAAAATGAGCTTGTCTGAATGAACTTGGACAAGCTCATTTTTCTATAGGAAACCACACTATCGTCAACTTCAATCGTGTGCACTTTACTAAGTTGACTTTTTGGAGGAAAATGGGTATACTATAGTAAAGTACACAATCGTTGAGAAATTTGCGTGTGGTTTAGTAGAGGTGAGACAATGCTTGATGAAAAATTGATAAACGCTGTCAGGAAGATTTTTTCCGAACATGATTATATAATGACTACAGCACAATTGGATTCTTATAGAATCTACTATGCTAATATTCAGCAACTATTAAACGAGGGCTACATTGAAAAAATCAAACGGGGCTATTATCATTGGACGGAAACCTATGGCGAACAGGAAGTTAAAATCATCAACCGCCTTTTCCCCGATGCGGTGCTTTGTATGGAAACTGCCCTCTTTTACTATCAGTACAGTGACCGCAATCCTGCCGAGTGGAATATTACGATTGACAAAAATGTCTCCAGAAGCCGTACAAATATCGACTACCCCTTTGTAAAGGCATATCGGGTTGAACCTGTTTTAGTACCCCTCGGAGAAACGAAAGGCAGCATTAACTTTGTGGATGTCCGTATCTATGACCGTGACCGCACTATTTGCGATGTACTACGGAATATGAACAAAATGGATAAAGAGATTTTTAATAAGGCAATACAAGGATATGTAAAAGACCCGAAAAAAAATATACCGAATCTGATGGAGTATGCTAAAGTATTGCGAATGCAAAAAAGAGTAAAAGAATTGATTGGAGTGTGGTTGTGATGGCTGATGTAGCGGCATCTGTTTTGGCGAAGCTTAAAAATAAGGCGAAAGCGGCTGGTATCAGCTATCAGCAGTGCCTACAGCTTTTTATGCAGGAGGAGTTTTTACGGAAGCTCTCAAAGTCTGGATATGAGGATACACTTATTCTCAAGGGCGGATTGTTTATCTATACGCTCACCAATTTTGAAAGCCGAGCAACGATTGATGTAGATTTCCTGCTCCGAAGCGTTTCCAATTCGTTGGATGAAGTAAAAGCCCTTATCCTAAAAATTCTGGCTACGCCTACGGGCAATGATTATATTGAGATGAGTGCAAAAGGGTTTGAGGAAATTTCACCGCAAAGGAAATATCATGGCATCAGCACACAGATTATCGGGAAGATAAAAAATGTCCGAGTTCCTTTTAATGTGGATATTGGTGTGGGCGATGTGATTGTTCCCCGTGCCGAACAGCGGACTATCCATACACAACTCCCCGATTTTGAAGCTCCTGTCATTATGACCTATTCTCTTGAAAGCACTATAGCCGAAAAGTTTGACGCTATTCTGCAACGGTTTGAATTGACAGGCAGAATGAAGGACTTTTACGATATTTACTATCTGGCAAGGACTTTTGATTTTGACGGAGCGAAATTGCAGACGGCAATATCCAGAACATTGGAACGTCGAGGGACGCCCTACGAAAAAGACAGCTTCAAGCGTATTCTCGCACTTGCCGAGGATGTGGATATGCAGAAGCGTTGGAAATATTTCTTGAAAACCATAAAAGATGATACGCTTGAGTTTTCAGCAGTCATTGAGGAAATACAGATTTTCCTTGAACCTGTATTTGATGCGATTGTGAATGAGGATGAGTGGCAGGCAGAATGGAATTTTATTAGAAAATGGAACAAAAATGAAAGGAGTCTTCAATTATGAGTAAAGTACTTACTGTTGAACAGCGTGAGCAGGCAGGCTCCGACTCCTATAATAGATTTGAATACCAAGTTCATTGGATTGTTTGCCATATAATAGGTAAGCTTCAAGAAGATGCAGAGTGTATTGTTTTTTGTGAATTCCATGATGATATGGCAGAGTTTTCTCCAAATACTCAGCAGTATCAGTTTTTTCAAATAAAGACCAAAGAAGACTCTTCTAACTGGACTATTGCAGAAATGTCCAAACGGGAAAAGAAAAAAGACGGTGGATACAAAAAGTCTTTTTTAGGCTTTATTTTCTATAACTATCTGATATTTGGTGCAGAATGCTCACATTGCCACTTCGTATCAAATAATGATTTTGATAAAGAGATTTCGTTATGGCAGTCATATATTGAAGATGAGAAAAAACTACAGACAGAAAATAATGAATTATATGAGAAAATCAAAGACAGGATTAAAAATGAATTCACGAACGATATGCCAAGTAATTTTGATTCCATCTTTGATGAGTTTATCCAAAGGACTTTTGTCCATAAATCCGAACTACAACTAACAACTTATGACACCCAAACTATGGGCAAATTTTTCAATCATTTAGCCGACAAAAATATTCCGTCCAATACGGCAAATCTTATTTTTCAGCAATTGCTAAATGATGTAAGAAAAAAGAGTAAAGAAAAAATCAAAGCACCTATTAGCATGAAAAGTTTGGTTGAGAAAAAAGGTGTAGATATTGCTCAAATAAGCAAAAAGATTGATGGGAATATAAAAAACAGTGGAAATTACGATGCTTTCCACTGTTCCTTGATTGCCGAAGCCTTGCCAGATAATGATATTCGCCGTATAGAAGCAGCTAAAACACTCCACGATGCGAGGTGGCTTGATGTAAGAGATGTTAGATATCAAGAAATTGTGATTATATTGCGAAAAATAATTTCTACATATTGTGAATCGTTTAAGGCAAATGGGTTTAGTGATGAACTGAAAAGATTATGTATTCAGGAGTTAGAAAAGCATAATTTTCTGTCAGATTCTCTTGATAAATCGCTAATTGAGGTGTTATATTATGAGCAAAAATTCAGTTGAAACAATTAAACAGGAGCAAAAGTACAAAATTCTAATAAGAAATTTACGAAAACAGCAGGAGGAAAAAAATAATGAAAAGACTAACGATAAAAAAGCTGATAGTAATCAGTCAAAGTGAGTCTCGCTCGTTAGAGGTTCCTTTTGAAGATGGGCTTAATATAATTTTGGGAGGAAACAAAACAGGAAAGTCTTCCATTATCAAAAGTATATTTACTACTTTGGGATGTGAGTGTAAAAGAATTGAAAGTGATTGGAAGAAACTCATTTCCGCTTATTTGCTATTTATTAAATACGGAGAAAAACAGTTTTGTATTGTCAGACAAGGTAGAAAATTTCAGATTTTTGAAAATATCAGCAACAATTATTCCTGTATTATTGAAACAGAAGCCTTTCATGAATACAGTAATTGTTTAATGGATATTTTAGAAATCAAAATGCCCTGCATTTCAAAAGATGGTGCGCAATTCAATGTGACTCCGCCATTACTTTTTAGATTTCAATATATTGACCAAGATGAGGGGTGGAGTAAAATAGCTGATTCTTTCAGCAATGTTGCATATATTAAGGATTGGAAATCAAACACAAATAAATATGTATGTGGATATTTAGATGATTCCTATTATGCCCTGCAAGCACAAAAAGCAGAACATATACTTGAAAGAGATGATAAGAAAAGAGAATTGAATTATAATCAAACCTTTGTTTCTCGTATCACATCTACACTAACGCAAATAGAGGATATTGAATCGGTTGAAGAAGTTACAACAGATATTGAGTCCTTGCTTGCTAAGGCGGAAGAACTGAGAAAAGTTCAATTTTCTTATAATGCAGAGATGACAATTTTAGAAAACGACATATATATCAGTCAACATAAATTGTATATTGTAGAACATAATCTTGCAGAAACAAAAAAAGATATTGAATATGCAATGACCCAAGAAGACGAGTTGGTATGCCCATTTTGCGGCACAATATATTCAAATGGAATAAATGAGCAACTAAATATAACATCTGACTATGCTCATTGTGAAAATCTTATTACAGAACTACAAAATAGTATATCTGTTTCTACAAATAAATTACAAGAACTTAAGGAGAAATACAATAGTGTCTCCTTAGAAATTCAGTCTCTTGATCAAAAGGTTCAAAACACTCAAGAATTGTTATCTTATTCATCTTTTTATAAAAATAAAGGACAATATGAAATATATGAGTCCTGCAAAAGACAGTTGGAAGTGCTTCAAGGCGAAATAGATTCTTATGTTTCTAAAATTGCACTAATTGACGAAAAATTGAATGAAAAGAAATCCAAAGAGCGTTCAAAAGATATACGAGAAGATATAGAGGGATACTGTCGCACATTAGCAGATGCAATAAATGTGCCAAAAACATTTATAAAACTAAGAGATTTTGTACAAGTAATAAATCGTACAGGCAGTGAAACTCCTCGATTGGTTTATATGTATCAATCTGCATTGTATCTATATAATTTGGAGAGAGCCTATAGTCCATTCAATTTTTATGTGGTCGATACTCCTAATCAGCAAGGACAAGATGCAGATAATCTGCAAAGTATATTTGAATCCTTAGAACTGTTTTTATCTAACGAAGGGCAAGTTATTGTTGGGACTGAGCGGGAAACTGGAATTGAAAAGAGAGCAAGCAATGTAATTACGCTAACCGAAAAGCGTAGGTGCTTAACTAACGCTAAGTATAATGAACACATTGAATTTCTTCAGATGGTACAAAAAATAGCTATTAACTGGGTTGCAGAAAATCATAAAAAGCAAAAAGAACCAATAATTGAGGAATGATTCGATAATAGTGAAGTGAGCCATTTTCGTGACCTCGACCCACAGAAGCATCGGAAATGTTCCACTCTCCCGAAATGCCCGAACAGTCTTTATTTGTGGGCTTTTGGGTAGATGATATTGTAACAAAGGACAAGCCCACAAGATACGGAAAGAACAATCATTTTACATACGCTGAACAGCCATCCGTTATCGGACAAGGCTCTCAGCGAAAAATCAATATCTATTGTGCTATTCCTGCCGCATAGGATTTATACCTTTGCAGGACTGATTGCCTTTATATACAATATAGCCAAGAAAGGACGGTGGACGGTATGAGGGAAAAGACCACTCACTTATATGTAGACAGCAGGGAGAAATCATTACTTTTACATAGCCTTGTGGAGCTGAAAAACCAGCTCATACAGCAGGGCAGATACGGGGACTGCGTTGACGAGATTATCTTCAAGGTAGCCAACGCCCCGATAAAGAAAGTGAAAATCGAATATGTCTAAGGCACATCACCATGAAGCCGCTTATTCTTATGAATTTTAAGAGTAAGCGGCTTTTTTGCGTCCTGCGTCCTCTGGTACAGTTACATAGCCGCCTTGACAAAGCGGCTAAATCTATGCGAAAGGAGGACGCACCCATGTCAAACTGCAAAGTAATTGCTTTAACCAACCAGAAAGGCGGTGTCGGCAAAACCACCACGGCGGTGAATCTGGGCGTAACTCTGGCACAGCAGGGAAAGAAAGTCCTGCTCATTGATGCTGATGCACAGGCAAATCTAACCATGTCCCTCGGCTACCACAGACCAGACGACTTGCAGGTCACTCTCTCCACCATCATGCAGGACATCATAGACGATAAATCCGTCGATGTCGCCCAAGGCATCCTGCACCACAATGAGGGCGTTGACCTGCTCCCATCCAACATTGAGTTGTCGGGCTTGGAAGTAAGGCTGATTAACGCCATAAGTCGTGAAAGTGTGCTGAAAACCTGCATAAGCGAGGTCAGGAAGAATTACGACTATGTACTCGTGGACTGTATGCCGAGCCTTGGTATGCTCACCATCAACGCACTGGCGGCGGCTGACAGCGTGGTTATCCCTACGCAGCCCCACTATCTTTCTGCCAAAGGCTTAGAGCTGTTGCTTCGCTCCGTGTCGAAAGTCAGACGGCAAATCAATCCCCCTCTGCGGATTGACGGCATCCTTATGACGATGGTAATGCCCCGCACGAACATCTCCAAGGAAATCACCGCCACGGTGAGGAATGTCTACGGGCAGAAAATCAAGGTATTCGATACCCAGATACCCCATTCCATCCGTGCCGTAGAAGCCACCGCAGAGGGAAAGAGCATTTTTGCCTACGACAAAGGCGGCAAGGTAGCCGCAGCTTATGAGCAGTTCGGAAAGGAGGTGGCAGAGCTTGGCGAGAAACAACGCACCAAAAATCGAGCTGACCGCATACGATGACCTGTTTGAAACAGACCAGAGCCGTGAAGAAGCGGCATTGAGCAAGATACGGGACATTCCCATTGCGGAGATTGACGAGTTCCCAGACCACCCGTTCAAAGTCTTAATGGACGAGGACATGGAGCAGCTTGTTGACAGCATCAAGCGAAGCGGCGTAATGACACCTGCTACTGTCCGTCTGAAAGAGGACGGGCGGTATGAGCTTATCAGTGGTCACAGGCGGAAAAAGGCTTGCGAGCTTGCAGGGCTTGAAACGCTCAAATGCGAGGTCAAGGAGCTGACCCGTGACGAAGCGATTATTGTTATGGTGGAAAGCAATCTCCAACGCACCACCATTCTGCCGAGTGAGAAAGCCTTTGCGTATAGGATGCGGCTTGAAGCAATGAACAGGCAGGGACAAAGGAGCGATTTAACTTCTGTGCCAGTGGCACAGAAGTCGGAAAGCAAAACTTCCCGTGAGAAATTAGGTGAGCTTGTCGGGGAAAGCCAAGACCAGATACGCCGCTTTATCCGCCTAACCGAGCTTGTCCCCGAAATCCTACAAATGGTAGACGAACGCCAGATTGCGTTCCGCCCTGCGGTGGAATTATCCTATCTCACCGAGGGACAGCAATACACCCTGCTTGAAGCTATGGAGTATAACGATGCCACGCCGTCACTTGCACAGGCTATCAAGATGAAGAAATTCATGCAGGATGGCAAGCTCACGGACGAGGTTATCCAGAGCATCATGCAGGAGGAAAAGCCCAACCAGAAAGAAAAGCCCGCTTTCAAGGACGAGAGGATAACCAAGCTCATCCCCAAGTCCATCCCCAGAGGGCAGGAAACGGACTTCGTTGTCAAGGCGTTGGAGTTCTACAACCGCCATTTGCAGCGGAGCAAAGACAGGGAAAGGTAGGACAGCCGCACACCGAGGGCGAAGTCTGCCCTTTTGCGGCATGGGTGGATAGCAACGGAATCGGCTTTCCCCCTCTCCACACCTCTCCCCCTTGATACTGCCAAGACTATCCGAGAAAAAGAGATTTATTTAAGCTGTCCAGTCGGGCAGCTTTTTTTCGGTCAGTCGGGCAAACAACAATCCAGATTACAGGAGGTAACTATGAGAATCCCTAAATTTTTCAGAAAGGCTGCGGCTTTTGTCATGGCTGCGGTCACGGCGTTGTCCGTCATGCCCGCATCCACGGCGTTTGCAGCAGGCGACATCGGCATGATTTCCTTTTCCATGACCTATGACAGCGGCGGGAACGCCATGCGTTACAATTCCAGTGCCAGTATCGGCGGCTACACCGCAGGCGGCACGGGCAAGTACAAGTACCGCATGTCGGTGGACGGCGAGACGGCGTTCTGCATCCAGCCCGGCGCACCGTTAAAGACGGGCAACGCCCTAAGACGGGCTTCCTCGGACGCATGGAACGCCCTCTCGGACAGCCAGAGGAAAGCCGTGGGGCTTGCCCTGCTCTACGGATACCAGGGCAACCGCAATAACCTCACGGGGAGCGATGACGAGAAATGGCTCGCCACCCAGACCCTCGTGTGGGAGTTCGTCACGGGATGCCGTGAATCCACTGGCTCCTACCACCAGACGAGCAGCACCATCTACAGCCTGCACTTCGGCTCCAATTACGCCAATGACGGGGCGAGGGCTTCCTACGACCAGATTGTGTCCCTCATGGCGAACCATAACACTATCCCCAGTTTTATGTCGGGCGGTGAGAACGACATCACGAGGGAGCTTGCCTACAAGGACGGGAAGTACACCCTTACCCTCAATGACAGCAACGGCGTACTCTCCGATTTCAGCTTTGCAAGCTCCGATGCCAGCGTGAGCGTCACAAGGTTTGGGAACACGCTGACCATCAGCTCCACCAGAGCCATCGGCGGCACGGTACGCATCACCGCCACCAAGGACGGCGTACCCACGGTAGACAGCGGGGCGAAGATGATTGCCTACGGCGACCCGAACCTGCAGGACGTGGTGACAGGCGTGGAAAATGTAGGTGGTGTGAGGGCGTATCTCAACATCGAGACGCCCACCGGCACGATTGCCCTCAGAAAGACTTCCGAGGACGGCGTTGTGGCAGGCATCTCTTTCCACATCAAGGGTGACGGCTTCGACAAGACCGTAAAGACCGATGCAGACGGCAACCTCACCGTGGAGGGGCTGTTCCCCGCCACCTACACCATCACCGAGCAGAGCATTGACCGCTATGAGCCGCAGCAGACCCAGACTGTGACCCTTATCGGCGGCAGAACGACCACCGTGAACTTCAACAACGTCTTGAAGCGTGGCAGTCTGGAGGTGGTAAAGACTTCCGAGGACGGCATCGTGGAGGGCATGAGGTTCCACCTTTTCGGCACGTCCCTAAGCGGTCTGCCCGTGGATGAGTATGCCGTCACCAACGCAGACGGCGTGGCAAGGTATGAGAACGTGCTTATCAGCGGCGATATGCCCTATGTACTGGAGGAAGTGGACACCGCCACCCGATATGTCGTGCCTGCGACCCAGACCGCCCCGATTGAATGGAAAAAGGTCACAAGCCGCAGCTTCGTGAACGTGCTGAAGAAGTTCAACGTCACCGTGACAAAGACGGACGTGGAGACGGGAAAGCCGCAGGGGGACGCTTCCCTTGCAGGTGCGGTCTACGGCATCTATAAGGGCGAGGAACTGATTGACACTTACACCACCGATGAAAACGGGCAGTTCACCACCAAGTATTATGTCTGCGGCAATGACTGGAGCATCCGTGAGATTTCCCCGTCCGAGGGCTATCTTCTGGACGGTACAATCCACCATGTAGGTGCAGAAGCCGAGCTTTACACCGTGGAATACAATTCCGCAAAGAATGATGTAAACGAGCAGGTCATCAAAGGGAACATCGCCATCATTAAGCACACCGACAACGGCGAGACCCAGATTGAAACGCCCGAAACGGGAGCCGTATTTGAAGTCTACCTCAAATCCACAGGCAGTTATGAAGCTGCCAAGGAAACCGAGCGTGACATCCTCACCTGCGATGAGAACGGCTTCGCCCAGACCAAGGACATGCCCTACGGCATCTACACCGTAAAGCAGACCTCTGGATGGGAGGGGCGTGAGCTGATGAAGCCCTTTGATGTGTTCATCAATAAGGACGGTCAGACCTACCGCTACCTTATCAACAATGCCAATTTTGAGAGCTATATCAAGGTGGTGAAGAAAGATGCGGAGACGGGCAACGCCATCCCCTACGCAGGCGTGGGCTTTCAGATTTACGACCCCAACGGCGGGCTTGTCACTATGACATTCACCTATCCCGAAGTGACCACCATCGACACTTTTTACACCACGGCGGACGGCGACCTCATCACGCCCCAGACCCTCGAATACGGCACGGGCTATTCTCTTGTGGAAGTGCAGGCTCCTTACGGCTATGTCTTAAACTCCGAGCCAGTCTATTTTGACGTGGTGCAGGAGAACTCCGAGGAAGAAAGCGGCATCACCGTCATCGAGGTGGTGCGCTCCAACACTGCACAGAAAGGCACAATCACCGTAGGGAAGTCTGGCGAGGTATTCAGCACCGTATCTGGCACAAAAGGGCTGTATCAGCCGATTTTCTCCGTGGCAGCTCTTGAGGGTGCGGTCTATGAGATTACCGCCGCCGAGGACATCATCACTCTGGACGGCACTCTCCGAGCGTCCAAGGGCGAAGTGGTTGATACCGTTACCACAGGTGTGGACGGTACGGCGAAGTCCAGGGAGCTTTACCTTGGGAAATACGAAGTAAAGGAAGTCACTGCACCTTATGGCATGGTATTGAATAGCGAAGTACACGCCGTTGAGCTTGTCTATGCAGGACAGGAAATCGCCGTCACCGAAACCGCCACAGACTTCTATAACGAGCGTCAGCGTGTGGAGATTGACCTTGTAAAGAGCCTTGAGACAGATGAATCCTATGGCGTGGGGAGGAACGGCGAAATCCGAGATGTGAGCTTCGGTCTCTACACGGCAGAGGGGCTGACCGCCGCAGACGGTACGGAAATCCCTGCCGACAGCCTGCTTGAGGTACTTTCCCTTGACGAGAACGGTCACGGGAAGTCAGTCATCGACCTGCCCCTTGGCAGCTACTATGTGCAGGAAATCAGCACCAACGCCGCCTATCTCACAAGCGACACAAAGTACCCTGTTGTCTTTGCGTATGCAGGGCAGGACACCGCAGCCGTCCACATCTCTGCCAATGACGGCAACGCCATTGAAAATAAATTGATTTACGGCTCTGTCAGCGGAAAGAAATCAGACGAGGACGGCAAGGCTCTGGGCGGTGCGACAATCGGCATCTTCAAGACTGGCACGACTGAATTTACCAAGGAATCAGCGATTGCGACTACCGTATCCGCAGAGGACGGTAGTTTTTCTTTTGCAAAAGTGCCTTACGGCACATGGGTAATCCGTGAAATTGAAAGCCCGAAAGGATATGTACTGTCCGAGGAAGAAATCGCCGTGACAATCGGTGAGGTGGACGAAGCTGTTGAGGTGGAGCTTGTGAACTACTTCATCCGTGGCAGCATCTCCCTCACAAAAGTGGATAAGGACTACCCCGACAACAAGCTCACGGGGGCGGTATTCGAGGTCTACTCCGATACCAACGGTGACGGCAAACTGGATAAGGACGATGTGCTGCTCGGCACGATGACCGAGATGGAGGGCGGCATCTACCAGATGAAAGAACTCCGCTACGGCAAGTACCTTGTCCGTGAAAAAACCGCCCCGACTGGATATATCCTTGATGAAAATGTCTACCCCGTATCCATCGAGGAAAACGGCAAGACCTACACCGTGGAGAACGAGGCGGGCAAGGGATTCTTGAATGAAGCCCAGAAAGGGAACCTCAAAATCGTCAAGACATCCTCGGACGGCAAGGTGGATGGATTCTCTTTCCGCATCACGGGCGTGAACTACGACCAGACCTTTACCACCGACAGGAACGGTGAAATCCTCATTGAAAATCTGAGGATTGGCGAATACACCGTTTCCGAGGTGAACGACAAGGCTTCCGCAGGCTATATCCTGCCCGCCGACAAGCAGGCTACCGTGCAGACGGGGGCGACCACCATCGTCCAGATGCACAACGAGCTGAGGGACACCCCGAAAACGGGCGATGACTTCAACCCTGCCCTCTGGGTGAGCCTTGCGGCAGCATTTACTATCGGCGCAGGCGTTCTGGGATTTCTTGGGATTAAGGGAAAGAAGAAAAAAGAGGACTGATGACCGAACCACGGGACAAGTAATCCCCTGCGGTCAGAAATCGGAAAGGAGGTTTTATGAGAATGGACGCAAAGACCATTATCGCCATCGTGCTTGTGGCATTTATCGGCGGCGGAGCCTTGTGGCTCAACATCCGCCACAGAAAGAATAAGTAACCCAAGTTTGCAGGGTGGGGGCGGCTTCCAACAGCCGCCCCCACCCCTTTATGGAGGTACGCAATGAAGAATCTCAAGACCATCGAAAGCAAGGTGAAAACCATTCTGAAAAAGAATGCGGATGCCCGAAACGATGACATGGTGCTGTACCTTGTTCTCTGTAACCTCTGTCTGAATGACGCAGGGGCGATGCCGCTTGCCGAGATAATGACGCAGCACAAATCCCTCGGTCTGCCGAGCTTCGAGAGCGTCAGCAGGACACGGCGCAGATTGCAGGAGAAGCACCCCGAACTTGCGGGAAGCCGCCCCGTGCAGAAGCTCCGAGCCAGAGGGGAAAAGGCATACCGTAAGTATGCAAAAAGCGATTGAACGGAGGTCTGATTATGGAGGAAGAAAAACGCTCCAATGGCGGCTATGAAATCATAGAGGGCTGTACTATCGGGAGTACGGAGCTTGTCATCGGGCATAACCCCAAAGCCCCCAACCCCTATGTGTGTTGGTACTGCAAGGGCGGCGACAACTATTTCTGGGGGACTTACTGCAATACCATCGAAGCGGCAAGGGAAAATCTCAGCGAGAGATACCAAAGGGAGTGCCGTATGCCCTACAACAATCCCCCTGCCCCGAAGCAGAGAAACGGCGATGACCGTGAGCGATAAAAAGGCTGCGGAAAGCAGCCCCAAAAAATATGACTGTACGACCTGCCCTTATCCCCGATATAAGGACAGGCACATTATTTTCTGCGATGTCTGTATCCGTAAGATTTTAGACGAGCAGAGAGAAAAAAAAGCAGAGAAAGGAGCATCCGAATGAGTGAGGAAAAAAGAATGATTGGCTCTTATGAGGTGGAACACAGCATCCACCTTGGGGATAAAGAGGTCATCTTGGGCGTGGACAAAAAGGAACAGTACCCCTTTATGGTGTGCTACTGCACCTACGATAACCCTCTGGGCGTTCCGTGGGCAACGGAAGCTGTTGGCTCAGACGATTATCTGGAAGCCATGCAGGTATTCCTTGACCGAGTACAGGCACAGGTGGAGCTTTCCAGAGCCGAGCTTGCAAAATATCCCTTTGACAAGACTGTTTTCACCGTGAAAGACTGTATCCCCGATGATAAGGGGAAAAGCATTGTCGGCAAAGTTGTGGTTATCAATGCCGAGCCGAAACGCTATGAATATCAGCATCCCGCCTATCAGCTTGTACTGGCGGACGGCGGAAACGGTGCGACTGGCGGCAGAGGTCAGGCGGTGTTTGGCACCTGCCTTGCCACGGGCGAGCATCGCAGGTGGGAAAGGTACGATGTCCTTGGGGAAATCAAGCCCGAATGTACGCCCGAATGGGCAAAGGAAGCTCTTGCCAAAATCAAGGCACAGGAGAAAGAGAAAAAAGCAAAGGACAGGGAGGAACGCTGATGGAGGTACGAGCTTTATCACAGCCCGAACAGAAATACACCTATTCCCAGAGTACGCAGATTGCGGGACAGACGGGCTGCATCGGGCATCTGCGTGGCGATTTTGACAGCTCTGGGAACGGCTTTTATACCACATGGGACGACCATTGGGACAAGTGGAAAACGGACGAGTTCAAGGCGGAGCTTGACGAGGTTATCAATACGCTCCGTGAGTGCAAGGGGCTTCTGCATAATCGCCGTGACATGGCGGCGTTTGCGAGGGCAAATCCCGATGCCGCCTTTACGGGGAACTACTGCACCGAGTACGGTTTCCGTGTGGATACGGAAAAACACGCTTTTCTGCTCCGCTGCAACCCCACAAAGGGCGACTATAACTTTTACTGCTACTGTTATGTGAAAGACTGGCTTGACGGGCATATCCAGAAAGCCGAGCAGGGCATCCGCTTTATCGACCCTCATTATAATGAGAAGTTCCGCATCCCAGACGGCGGGAAAATCATTATCCATTATGCGTGGGGAGAAAAGGCGGAAAAGACCTGCCGTTTCATTGACGAATACCACACCGAGGTGGGCAGTAATCTTTACCACATCTGCGAATTTGCGGAGAAAATGAAGATGAACGGACACAGCTTTGAGCCGAAACCCCAAGAGCTGCCGTCCGCCCAAAAAGCGGCGAAACACAAAGACCATGAACGATAAGGAGGATTTTAGATTGGCAGTAAACCAGAAAGCCGTCAAGGTCTTGAACAAGATTTTGGACGCAGGCTTTACCGAGGAAAAAGCCATCGCCGCCATGACGATGGACGACATTCTCTCCATGCAGGGCATCACGGTGGCGGATATTACGCTCATCAATGACCTGCAAAAGAGCATCAAGGCAAACAAGGTCATCTCCTTTTTGGGCGGTGGTGCGGAATGAAGAACAGAAACAGGCAAAAAATTTCACGATAAGGAGGTGTGAAAATGGCTGCTAAGTATCAGCTAATGACCGAGCTGTACCAGCGTACAGGCAAAACGGTGACGAGAACCCCGCAGGCTTGGCAGGGCTTTTTATCCTCTGCCTGCCGCAATTACAAGTGCCGCTTTGACGAGCAGCTCTTGATTTATGCCCAACGCCCCGATGCAGTTGCCGTTACCACCATAGAGGTGTGGAACAAGCTGTTTAAGCGTTGGGTAAACAAGGACAGCAAGGGCATCGCCGTGTTTGACACGAAAGGACGCAGGAACACCCTCAAATACTATTTTGATGTGTCGGATACCCATGAGGGCTATTATGGCAGCCGCCCCGTCCCGATATGGCAGATGAATGAGCGGTACGAGCAGGCAGTCATTGAACGGCTCTCCGACAGGTTTGGCGAGGTGGAAAGTGACGGGCTTGCCGAGGTGCTGATGGAAACGGCAAGGAACGCCGTTGAGGACAATTTGCAGGACTACACGGCACAGCTTAAAGACTGTATCAAGAGCAGCTTTTTGGAGGGGCTTGACGATTTTAACATCGAAGTCATGTACCGTGAGCTTGCCGCAAACAGTGTGGCATATATGCTGATGACCCGATGCGGTATAGATGCAGCAGAGTATTTTGAGCGTGAGGACTTCGGGGCTGTTGTCAATTTCAACACGCCCCAGACCCTTAACGCCATCGGCATCGCCACGAGCGATATTGCGGAAATGGCACTAAGGGAAATCTCCCTTTCCATCCGAAATGTGCAAATGGCGGAGAAAGGGCAAAACCGCACCTTTGCACCGAAACCCCAAAGCCGCTATGATAGTGGCAGGACACAACCCGAAAGGAGCGAAAACAATGAGCGAAATCACTTACACCAAACAGGGCGATTATCTTATACCCGACCTGACATTACCGACAGAGCCAGAAATTCAGCTTGGCAGATACGCTATGATGCACAGGGATTATCTGGAGAAGCACAAGCGGGTGACTTACCTCAACCTGCTGACATCGGGCGAACTGAACGCACACCTGCACCAGACCGAGCAGACGGCGTTGCAGAGGTTAGAGCTTCTGGCGAAGCAGCTCGCCAAGGAACAGGGCGTGACGGAGGAACTGAAAGAGAAAGCGCCGATGCAGTGGGTGCAGGCAATGAACGCCATCCGCAGCCAGGCGGAGGAAGTGATACTGACCGAGCTGATTTACAGCTAACCGAGGGCGGCGGACAGCTCAGTATTGCCACCGAGGAAGAAGTAAGGGCGAATCTCCCCACCGTAGATGAACAGATTGAAATGATGGTTGAAGCAGAGGACGGAAAATCCTCTGCTTTTTCCGTTTCGCAGGAAGATATTGACGCTATCCTTACAAAAGGCAGCGGCGTGGAAAACGGCAAATACCGTATCTACCGCCAGTTTTGGAAGAATGAGGACAGCAAAAGCAACATCGCCTTTTTGAAACGGGAATACGGCACAGGAAGCGGCAGCTACTATTTTTCAGACGGGAGAAGCGGTCACTTTGAGGTTAACGGCAAAGGCTTCTCCATAGACCGTGAGCTGGTTTTAACTTGGTCTAAGGCAGAGAAACGCCTGCGGGAGCTTATCAAGGACAACAGCTATCTCAACCCGAAAGAGAAAGACCGTTATGCCGATTTTCTGGAGGGCGTATCTGCCCCACAGTATGAAATTGACACCCAGAAGAAGCTGTCACGCCAGAGGTTTATCGAAGCCCACAAGGAGATGCCCCCTGCCGACAAAAGGGATACGCTCTCTCTGCGGCTCTCCGACTTCATTCGTGACTTGGACGGCTACGAAAAAGACCTGCTTGAAAAGGTAGGGCGTACCGACTTTGCCGATATGACCGCCGAGCAGATGGAGCAGGCTTTTTCCGACCCTGCAACCGTGCAGCAGTTCCTTGATTTCCTTAAACTGGTGCAGGGGCAGACTACAAGCGTTTACAGCCGCAGCAATGCGTGGCGGTTTTCGCAGGAGCTTACGGAGCTTTACCCTCTTTGCTACCTCTACCACGAGGGCGATATGGTGTATATCGGTGCGGACAAATATGAGATTTCTGATTTTAACGAGAACGCCGTATCCCTGCGGAATGTGGAATTTCCCCTGTTCGGCAGGGAACTGAGCCGTACCGACTTTGAAGAAAAGCTCCGTGAAAATCCCGCCAACGACCATCTGAAAACCGTCATCACCGAGAAGCAGGAAACCGCCGAGAAAAAGGAAACAGAAGCACCCGCCGAGGAAAAACCAGACAGCATCACTTTTTCCATCGGCTTCTCCGAGCATCCCGCTTTTTACGACAGGCAGCTCAATGACCGCTTTACCGATTTGAGCTTTGCCCTTGGGAATAAGCTGCTCGGCGTTCTGGACGAAAAGCAGCACCGTGAAAGACTGGATAAGAGCAAGGGCGTGGGATGGTACAAAAAGACCGACTTTGAAATTACCGCTGTTGTGGGCGGCGAGGACTTCCACTACGAGGGACGCTTTGACATCGGGGACGGCGAGGGCGACTTGATTGCCCATATCAAAAACTTTTATGACTACTCCCTCTCCCCGAATTGCCCCTTTATCCCAGAATGGAAACGGCAGGGCGAGGATTACTACCGAGAGCAGATGGAAACTTTGCGTTTCGGGCGTGATGTGTTCCTTCCTTTTCTGGAGCAGCACACCGAGCTGACCCCAGAGGACGAGAAGCTCCTTGCAGAAATAATGGCTACCGAAGCCGACTGGAACAGGAAAGCCGAGGACAAGCCACAGCCCGAAGAAACAAAAGCCGCTGAAGAAAATTCTGATAAACAAACTCCCGCCGATGGAAACTCCGCTGTCGATGAAATGCTTGCCTATGCGGAAAAGATTGCGGCACAGTACGAAACCGAGCCGCCAGAGGAACGCTTTGAGGTCATTATGACTTCCGATGCGTTTCCAGACCCAGAGGACGCCTTTGCCATCTGGGACAATATCCGTGACGAGTATTACACCGATGATTACGGTAAGATATTGACCTATCCCACGGAGGAAGAAGCCGAAGCAGGGCTTTTGAAAGCCAGAAAAGCCGTTGCAGATAAAGAAGCCGAGGAATGGCTTTATGCGGAGCGTGTAAAGCAGGGTGTAATATCTGCCCCGTCCGAGCCTGCAAAGCAGGACAATTCAGACCTTATCGACACAGAAATTACTATAGACAACCGCCGCTATCTCATTGAGAGCATCGGTGAAATCAGCGGCGATGTTTCCATGCGTGACATCACTTTCCAGAACAATGTGGGCTTCCCGATAAACCGAGTGGAGAAAATCGGCTATGTCCGCAGGCTCTTGGAGCAGGCAGAAAAGGAATTACCACCCGAAGAAAAAGCAGAAGCTCCCGCAAAGCCCTCTGTCCCCGCCTACTCCGATAACCGCCGCAATTACCATATCACCGATGACGCTTTAGGCGTTGGCGGTGCAAAGGAAAAGTTTCGGAACAACATGGCGGCGGTCAATCTCCTGCACGAGCTTCAGCTTGAAAACCGCCTTGCCACTCCCGAAGAACAGGAAACCCTTGCGAAGTATGTCGGTTGGGGCGGTCTGTCTATGGCGTTTGACGAGAACAACGCTGCATGGGCGGAGGAATTTAAGGAGCTGTATGCGAGCCTGTCCCCAGAGGAATACCGTGCGGCAAAGGAATCCACCCTGACGGCGTTCTATACGCCGCCCGTTGTCATCAAGGCAATGTATGAAGCCCTTGACCGTCTGGGCTTTTCACAGGGGAATATTTTGGAGCCGTCCTGCGGCACGGGCAATTTCTTCGGGCTTCTGCCCGAAAACATGGCAGGCTCTAAGCTCCACGGCGTGGAAATCGACCCGCTGACAGGTGAAATCGCAAAGCAGCTTTACCAGAAAGCGAAAATCGCCGTGGAGGGATTTGAGGACACCAAGCTGCCCGACAACCACTTTGATGTGGTGCTTGGCAATGTGCCGTTTGGGGAATTTAAGGTAGATGACAGCCGCTACAACGCTCAGAAGTTCCTTATCCACGATTATTTCTTTGCAAAAGCTCTGGATAAGGTACGCACAGGCGGCGTGGTGATGTTCGTCACTTCCAAGGGTACGATGGATAAGGCAAGCCCAGAGGTGCGGCGGTATATCGCCCAGAGAGCCGAGCTGTTGGGTGCGGTAAGGCTTCCAGACAACACTTTCCGTGCCAATGCCGGCACGGAGGTCACAAGCGACATTCTGATTTTACAGAAGCGTGACCGAATGATAGATGCAGAGCCAGACTGGATATATCTTGACACGGACGAGAACGGCATCACCATGAACAGCTATTTTGTGCAGCATCCAGAGATGGTGCTTGGGCGTATGGTGAACGAAAGCACCCGCTTCGGGAAGTTAGAGCCTGCCTGCAAAGCAGATAAGGAAAGACCCCTTTCCGAGCTTCTGCATGAAGCCATGCAGCGGATAAACGGCGAGATACCAGAGTACGAAAGCGAAATCGACCAGATTTCCGATGAGCAGGACAACTCCATCCCCGCCGACCCCAATGTGCGGAACTTCTCCTATACTCTGGTAAACGGTCAGATTTACTTCCGAGAAAATGACCGCATGACCCCCGCCACGCTCTCCATGACAGCAGAAAACCGTGTGAAAGGGCTGCTTGAAATAAGGGACAGTGTACGCAGCCTTATCGAGTACCAGACCAATGACTACCCCGAAGAAGTGATAAGCACCGAGCAGGAAAACCTTAATCGGCTCTATGATGCGTTCACCCAGAAATACGGGCTAATCAACAGCCGAGGGAATTACCTTGCCTTTGCCGCCGATGAGAGCTACTTCCTTTTGTGTTCTCTGGAGGTGCTTGATGATGAGGGTAATTTCAAACGCAAGGCGGATATGTTCACCAAACGGACGATAAAGCCCCACCGTGAAATCACTTCCGTGGAAACGGCGAGCGAAGCCCTTGCACTCTCCATCGGGGAGAAAGCCCGTGTTGACCTTGGCTATATGGCAAAGCTCACGGGCAAAACGCAGGAGGAAATCGTCACGGAATTGCGGGGCGTTATCTTCCGTGTGCCGAATACGGAGCCTGCACGGTATGTCGCCGCAGACGAATACCTCTCTGGCGATGTGCGGGAGAAGCTGAAAGTTGCGGAGATTGCGGCGAAGTCCGACCCTGCCCTAACACTTAATGTGGAAGCTCTAAAGCAGGTCATACCAAAGGATTTGAGTGCAGCGGAAATCGCCGTCCGTCTGGGTACGACTTGGATACCAGAGTCCGATATTCAGCAGTTTGTCATGGAGCTTTTAACGCCGTCAAGCCATGCCGCAGGGCGTATCAAGGTACGCTACACTCCCTACAATGGCGACTGGTTTATCGAGAACAAGACTTCCGACTTCGATAATGTCAAGGCAGACAGCACCTACGGTACAAAAAGGGCGAGTGCCTACCGCATCATCGAGGACACCCTAAACCTAAAGGATACCCGCATTTTCGACTATGTTTATGACGAACACGGCAACAAAAAAGCGGTATTCAACCACAAGGAAACCACGGCGGCACAGGCAAAGCAGGAAGTTATCAAGCAGGCGTTCCAGGACTGGATTTGGAAAGACCCAGAGCGGAGAAACCGCCTTGTCCGCTATTATAATGATACCTTTAACAGCAAAAGACCCCGTGAGTATGACGGGCGGCACATCACATTTGGCGGCATCAGCCCAGAGATTACCCTAAGACCCCACCAAGTCAATGCCATCGCCCATATCCTTTACGGTGGCAACACGCTCCTTGCCCACAAGGTAGGTGCGGGAAAGACCTTTGAAATGGTAGCCGCCGCACAGGAAAGCAAGCGGTTAGGGCTTTGCCAGAAATCCATGTTTGTCGTACCCAACCACCTTGTAGGGCAATGGGCTTCCGAGTACCTGCGGCTTTATCCGAGTGCCAATATCCTCGTCACCACCAAGCAGGATTTTGAAACCGCCAACCGCAAGAAGTTCTGCGGCAGGATTGCCACGGGCGATTATGATGCGGTCATTATCGGGCATTCGCAGTTCGAGAAAATCCAGATGAGCGAGGAACGCCAGAGGGAGCAGCTTCAGCGGCAGCTCAATGATATAGAGATGGGCATTGACGAGATACAGAAATCCCACGGCGAGCAGTTTACGGTCAAGCAGCTTATGAAAACGAGGAAAGGTATTGAAGCCAAGCTAAAGAAGCTCAACGACACGAAAAGAAAGGATACGGTGATAAATTTTGAGCAGTTAGGCGTTGACAGGCTCTTTATAGATGAGAGCCATTTTTACAAAAATCTCTACCTCTACACCAAGATGCGGAATGTGGGCGGCATCGCCCAGACCGAAGCCCAGAAAAGCTCCGACCTCTTTATGAAGTGCCGCTATCTGGACGAGATAACGGGCAACCGTGGCACGGTTTTCGCCACGGGAACGCCCGTGAGCAACTCAATGGTAGAGCTGTACTCCGTCCAGAGGTATTTGCAGTATGACACCCTTGCACGGAACGGTTTGCAGCATTTTGACGCATGGGCTTCCACTTTTGGAGAAACGGTCACGGCTCTGGAGCTTGCACCCGAAGGCTCAAGCTATCGGGCAAAGACAAGGTTTGCCAAGTTCCACAACCTGCCAGAGCTGATGCAGATGTTTCGGGAGGTGGCGGATATTCAGACCGCCGATATGTTAAAGCTCCCTGTCCCCAAGGTCAACTACCACAATATCAAGACTAAACCGAGCGAAATCCAGACCGATATGGTGGCGGGGCTTGCCAAGCGAGCAGAGAAAGTAAGGGCAAGGCTTGTCGAGCCGAACATCGACAATATGCTCAAAATCACCAATGACGGGAGGAAACTGGCACTCGACCAGAGATTGATTGACCCCATGCTGCCAGACGACCCCGACAGTAAGGTCAATGCCTGCGTGGATAATGTGTACCGTATCTGGGAGGAACACGCCGACACAAAAGCGGCACAACTCTTGTTCTGCGACCTTAGCACACCGAAAAATGACGGCTCTTTCAATGTGTACGATGACATCCGAGAAAAACTAATCGCCCGTGGCGTTCCCGCCGAACAGGTGCGTTTTATCCACGAAGCGACCACCGATGCACAGAAAAAGGAACTGTTTGCCAAGGTGCGGAGCGGCGAGGTGCGTGTCCTCTTAGGCTCTACGCCGAAGATGGGGGCTGGTACGAATGTGCAGGACAGGCTGATTGCCATCCACAATTTGGACTGCCCTTGGCGACCGTCCGATGTAGGACGGATTTTGCGGACATTCAAAATAAAAAAGAATGTGGAGGTAACAG